>Ga0257125_1002245_pt1 | contig 16409 bp, 9 predicted proteins | sample SI106_200metaG_FD_190183 | JGI IMG/M metagenome (GOLD analysis project Ga0257125, IMG submission 190183) | Marine microbial communities from Saanich Inlet, British Columbia, Canada - SI106_200 | ecosystem: Environmental > Aquatic > Marine > Inlet | place: Canada: British Columbia | collected...
TGATATGTTCGCTACTGCCTTTGATTGCATGCCCAGCAGCCCCACGTCCCACGGCCCGACGCGACCCACCAGCCGCATTCCTCCGTATATCGGTACACGCTGTCCCTCGTGGATGCCGATGCGCCGGCTGTGGAACAGGCTGTTCTTGCGATAGAAGCTGAAGTCGAAGTTGCTGGCCCGTTCCAGGAAGAAGAGACGCTTTTCCGGAAAGAACAGAGGATAGCGGGTCAGATTCACCTCCTGATCATCCGCTTCAACCTGGGCGAAGTCCGTGTTGACGGTCACGTCGAGGGTGAGATTGGAGGTCAAGCTGTATTTGGCGTCGATGCCCGCCTCGCGGACCCAATCGTCGTCGCGCCGGTATCCGGTTCCCACATCCTTGAGTTGGTGGGACTGGCCCAGCCCTCCAAGCAGATAGGGTCGCAGATACACCGGGTTCGAGCTGCGGATGCCTGCGAGCACGATATCACGGGCCAGGGATGGTTTCACGTGGCTGTTGTCGCCCCAGTTCTGGGGGATGGGCGGGAAAATTGCCCGCTCGTCCTTCCGCGCGATCCAGCGGTATGCAATCAGGCTCATCACCACGCGGCCGTCCCGTTCCTGGAACCGCAGGCTGGAGAACGGAATGCGTATCTCGGCGAACCACCCCCGATCGTCACGCACTGCGGCCACGTCCCAGAACGTGTCCCAACTCGGGTTGGGCTCGGTGAACTGACCATCTGCCGTGATGGTGAAGTCCAGGCGGGACCCCGTGGGCGAGGTGACGAATCCGAGTCCGTTCTCGTTGTCGTTGAAGGTGTCGATGAGGAGACCGAAGGCGTCGCTGCTCTCGTCGCTGTCGTCGCGCTTCAGAGTCGTTGCCTGGATGGCTTGTGGTTGGCTGTCGTAGAACCGGCCAGCGACGTACAGATTTTCGTCGTCGTAGGTGAGGAGGACTTCAGTTCGCTCTGACGGCTCGTCTCCAAAGCGAGGGAGTTGCATCACCACTGGCAGGAGAACAGCTTCCTGCCAGGCAGCCTCATCGCTCAGGCCGTCGAACTGCACTCGAGAGGCGATCCGGGGGACGTGGATGCCTTCCGGATTTTGTCCGGGGAGTTCGGCTGTCCCCGGAGCGTTCCAGGCGCAGGTGGCGAGCCATGCGACCAGAATTGATTCCAAACCGGCGCGGTGCCTCATTGTTGCCCTCCTGGTTCCTGTTGCTGTGTGTTTCAGCAATCCGAGGCCAATGTACGGGCTTCCGGACGGTAATGCCAGCAGCGGCGATTCTATTTTCGTATCTTGGAAGAGGTGAGTTTTTCGGAGAGAAGCCGGTAATCACTCCATTGGAGAAAACCTCCTTTGGAAAGGGGGTTCTACTCAATGTCGCAAGAAAATAACAACGATTTTGGTTCAGCACACCATCTGGTCCACAGGAGATCGCCGCTGGAATGGCAGGACGGTTTTCCGCTGGGTAACGGCACCCTCGGCGCCATGGTTTGGGGAGATGGGGATCCGCTGGCTTTCACTCTCGATCGAGCCGATCTGTGGGATACTCGCCTAAACGGCGATTTCATGGATCAGCCTGGCTACAGTTACGCCGGCCTGCGTCGACTGGTGGCGGAAGGTCGCTTTGACGAGGCGCGAGAAGTATTTGAGGGGCAGCAGGAGCGGGACAATCCGGTCGCGCCGACCAAAATCAGCATCGGTCGCGCCGAACTGTCGCTCGGGGCGGCCGAAGAATATGAATGTTGTCTGGATATCGACCGCGCTGTAATAACCGGCAGGATTCGCACGGGAAAGGGGGAATACCGTCTCCGGATATTCATCTCTCGCGACCGGAACCTGTTCTGCCTGCACCTCGCCGGCGCGCCGGTCGAATCCCGGTTGCGGCTGATCCCGCTCGCCGAGATGTGTCCGGCACTGGCGGAACTGCATCATCCCGAGCCGCAGTTCTGTACAGAAGGGGAGTTGCGCGTGCTGCGCCAGGAGATTCCCGCAGGCCGCTGCTATGCGGTGGCGTGGAATACGACGGGTCCCGATTTTTTCATGGCTGTCGAAGCGGGGACAACCGTGGAATCGGCAGCAAACCGAGCAAAGAGCACGTGGGAGCAGGCGGCAGCGGCCGGTTGCGAACGGCTCTACACCGAGCACGAGCGTGGCTGGAAAGGGTTCTGGCAATTCTCTTCCGTCTGCCTGCCGGAAGCGCGTATGGAATTCCTCTGGTACTACGGGATCTACCTGCTGGCTTCCTCGGCGAAACGCGGTGTGCCTCCTCCAGGCCTGCAGGGACTTTGGGCGATGGATGGGGTGATGCCCCCATGGCGCGGGGACTATCATGCGGATATGAACGTCCAGGAGACTTTCTGGCCGGCATGCGCCTCCGGACACCTGGAACTGCTCGATGCATGGTGCGATTACATGCAGGTGTGTATCGAGCCGGCGCGGGAATTTACGCGTCGATTTTTCGGCACTGAGGGAACCTTCTGGCCGTGCTCAACCGTGCCGGATTTCACCCTGGTAAACTGCTGGTACACTGTCCAGTATTCCTGGAGCCATACCGGCTGGCTCGGCTGGCTGGTCTGGTTGCGCTGGGTCTACAGCATGGACCGGGAATGGCTCGCGGCGACCGGATATCCCCTCATGGCGGAAATCTTCAGGTTTTTCGCCGCGAATCTGGAGGAAGAGGAGGATGGTTTTCTGCACGTGCCGCTGTCGACCAGTCCTGAATACAGGGAGAACAGTCCGGAGGCCTGGTGTAAGGATCCGAACGTCGATCTGGCGCTGATCCGTCGGTGCTGCGATTGGGTCGTCGAGATGGAGGCCGCGCTGGGAACGGGGGAATTGAGCGGAGCGGCAAAGAGGGTGCACAAAAGGCTCGTGCCCTATTTTCTGACTGCCGCAAAAGAACTCTGCCTGTGGCCCGGAAAGCTGCTGGACGAGTCCCATCGGCATCCCAGTCACCTGATGGCCATCCACCCCGCCATGGATCTGACTAGCGACGATGGGGAGGAGGCGCGGGAGATAATCGCGGCCAGCGTCGAGCAGTTCTTCGCGCTGGGCCAGTATCGCTGGGCGGGTCACACCTACGCCCAATTGATCAGCTTTGCTGCCGTGCTGGGGCGAGCGGGATGGGCTTACGACTGTCTGCTCCAATTCGCCGAACGTTGGGCTGGTCCCAATGGATTGCACTGCAATGCCGATCTGCGAGATTCGGGTATGTCGACCTATCGCCGGGATCGGTACGGAGATGGATCTCCTCCCTTCACCATGGAAGCGAACTGTGCTATTTCTGCCGGTATCAGCGACATGCTGGTTCAGGGCTGGGAGGGCATTCTGCGTATCTTCCCCGCCATGCCAGAGCGCTGGCAAGATGCGGCTTTTGGAGATTTGGTGACCGAGGGGGCGTTCAGGGTTTCGGCGATCCGTCGGGCGGGACAGACGGTGTGGGTGCGCGTTATGGCAGGGGTGGACAGCAGTTTGCAGCTGCGTGATCCCTTTGCTGGAGAGCCCTATACTGCCAGCAGATGTGAGGTACGCAGAGAAACTGATCTGATCATCTGCGACCTGAAAAAGGGCCAGGTCCTGGTCGTCCAGTTGGACGGCATAACAGTAGACCTGGCCGAGATATCCGCGCAGGTACGCCAGAGTGACGTATCGCTACTGGGGCTGCGGTGAGACCTTTTATAACGATCATGAATGAGGTACACAGTGAAAGCGTTGGGACGTCATTTTATCGTTGAACTTTATGAATGTGATTCGGAACTGATTAACGATACTGATGCGATCGAGGACATTTTACTTGAATCTGTAAAAATATCAGGGGCCGAAATAATAAAACCGGTTTTTCACAAATTTAATCCTCACGGTATTACCGGGATTGTCGTTATTGCAGAGTCTCATTTTTCTATTCACACATGGCCGGAATATGGATACTGCGCCTTTGATATCTTCACATGTGGTGAATCGATAGATAATGAGGAAGCCATCCAATATGTGAGGAACGAATTAAAAGCTCGGACTATATCTGTCGCTGAAATAAAGAGAGGGGTTCTCAATCTTCCGGTTGAGGAAATTAGATACAAACCGGATGAGTAACAGGCATTGGGATACCATTCGCTTGAAATTCGCGTAGCTCTATTCTTCCAGGGTGAATTTCATGGGCAGAGACCCTTCCTGTCCGTCGACAAACGTTTTTCCTCCCTCGATGTACTGATCCTTCTTGATCTCCAACATTGTGCCTATCTCAGGGATAAATCTCTTCAACATCCGGGTCAGGATTAGCTGCAGAAATGAGCGGTGGTGGAAGAAGGTTGCGCAATTGTAAAAGTGCTGGAGGAAGCTTGTCTGGATGTAGTGCGCATATCCCTCGAGTTGCGACATCTGTCCGTTCAAGGCCGATTTCCGAAAAATCTGCGTGATCTCATTCAGGTTCGCAGCGGTCTCAATTTTCTGGATCACTTCCCGCAAATGGCGCCACTGGTCGTCTATTAGTTCGGGATGCTCTCTGAACTGCCCCACGTGCACCAACTCGTGGCCGAGGATGACCTTCAGAGCATCCAGGTTGTGTTTGTCTGCCTGCTCTCTGTTTATCACGATGATTCGATCCAGAGGATCGTACAGGGCGAGAAAATTCCGAGCCAGGATCTTGCCAGCCAGGCCCAAACCCGGTTCATCCTCCGGAAAGCCCAGCGTCTCTCCAATGCTCTCTATGTGATCCTCGATTTGATCGCTGACCCGGACTTCAATCTCCTTCAGCAGATTCGGCCATCCGGTTAAACCCTCTACCAGAGGGGTTACCTCTTCGATGCAGTGCAGAGCCAGGTCGTCATTCAACTCCAGGCGCGTCAGATTCTTGTAGCCAGGAGTGGATTCCTGGTCTTTCAGCAGAGATGGCTCCTCTGCATCAACCCAACTATCGATAGTGATGAGGCCCAGGTCCACGAAATCCCGGTCGAATTTCAGATCGCTCCACTCCTGCCGGTCGATTGCTGCGAATTTTTGGTCCCGACAGATGGAGAAGACAATGTAGATTTCGGGTTTCTCCTCCTTTTCCAGCCATTCCTGATTGAATTCTTTCTGGGTGAAGGAGATGCGAAAGCACCCTCGCTGATCGGTGCAACCGACGCCCAGCAGGTCGTCGAAAAACGGATCTTTCTCCACCACTGCGAGCCGGAGGTTTTCGATAGGGAGACCCCGAGATGTGGCCACTCTACCCAGAAGATTGAAGATGGGAACCATGGGATTTTTCCTTCCTGCGCTATTCTCGTTTGATGCGTTGGTTTTCTTCTGTTTATTTGCAGACTATCGACGTTACAATAAATTGGTTTGCCAGGCCTTAAGACAAGAGATAATGCCAAGTTAAGCAAATCCCTTTGGACAGGAATTGGATGCAAGCATGGAGAATCATAAGCCAGATAGCTCCCCTGTCGTCGGTATATATCTTATCTTTATGATTCGTCAGCCATCCAGTTTTTTGCATAGATATAGATGCAGGCTGGCCAAATCTAAACTCCGGATTTTATTATGGAATCGCGAGAAGAAAGCATTGCCTCTGCCCTGGAAGGGCCCCATCGGAACGGCCTACCGTCGCTGTCCACCGTGGCGCTGGAGATTGCGTCGATCATACGCCCTGCCGCGCTATGACTTTGCACGCAAGGCATTCACAGGGGGCTGATCGCGATGGTGATGGTGGCACGCGAGCTATTGCCCGACAGACCCTATCGCATCGAACCGAGACGCGTTAAGCGAAGGCCCAAATGCTCGCGATGGTTGCAGCCGTCCCGGAGCGTGTGGAAACAAAAACAGGCCGCATAGAAATCCGTTCAGGAAGTGACATTCATCTAAAATAGTATAGTGATTTCGGGTTTTTCAGAGCCGACCGAAATATTCCAAGTCTCAGTTTTCGAAGACAGGAGATTCTCCATGAGGTTGCTCAAACGCTCGTCCATTTTCGCGTTTGCATTGATCACTCTATGTGTTCTTGCTGTCCCTGCACCGGGTCAGGAGAACGCAGATCCGGCCTCTCCCCAAACGCTCTTTGTCGGCACCAAGCTTGTCAAGCCGTTCGCCTTTAAGACGCCGGATGGAAAGTGGACTGGTATCAGTATCGATCTGTGGAAGGCGATGCAGGAGGAACTCGGCTACTCGTATGAGTGGAAGGAGGCGCCAAATACCGATTCGCTGGTGCAGATGGTGGCCAAAGGAGAGGTGGATATCGGAATCGCAGCGATCACGATGAAGCCTTCGCGCGTCGAACTCGTCGACTTTTCGAACTCGATGTTCGAGTCCGGCGTGGGCATTGCCGTCCGGGCCTCAAGACCAGGCATTTTCGGGATGATCGGCCGTTTCGTCTCCGCCGAGTTGTTGATGCCTCTGCTGTCGCTATGTGGGTTGCTGTTTTTTATTGGTTTCCTGGTCTGGCTATTTGAGCGCAGAGTGAATGCGGCGCAGTTTGAACCGAATTCCCGCGGACTTTGGTCAGGTTTCTGGTGGTCGGCTGTCACCATGACCACGGTCGGTTACGGCGACAAGGCACCGGTTTCGGTCGCCGGGCGTATCATCGGACTGCTCTGGATGTTTGCGAGTATCATGATCACCTCCTTTTTCACCGCTGCAATCGCCTCCTCTCTGACCACTGAACAACTCCAGTCGACAGTTCGGGGAGAAGGAGATCTATACAGGGTCGAGGTCGGTGCCAGGAAGGGGGAGAGTCCGGCTGCCATCCTCAGAGAGAGGGGTATCAGTCCGATCGAGTTCAATTCTTTGAGGGAAGGTCTCGTGGCCCTCTCAAACGGGGAAATCCAGGCGTTTGTCCACGACACTGCAGTCATCGAATACGAAATCAACGAATCCGCCGATCTGGGAGAGTCCCTGATGGTTTTGCGCCAACCGCTGCGGGCCGAGGAATACGGAATTGCGGTCACTCGACCGGAAGATCCTTTAAAACGCAACATCATCGTCGATCAAATCAACAACGCGCTGCTCGAATTGAAGATCTCCGGCAAGTACAATGAGATCGTCCAGACCTATCTCGGCAGATAGATTTGCCCAACAGGGGTTCGGAGCGTAGCCGGATCGCCAAAGAGGAGACGATAGCTTTCTTCCACCAGGCAATACACCGTCGTGAACAGGTCTTCCAATTGCATCTCGGCTTTGGCGGGTAGATCGCCTATATTCATCATGGACCTCCTGGGGAGAGGGGAGAGGATATGTTTCGGCAAAAAACAATATCATCTAACCCTACCCGGAGATCCACTCTACTGAATTTCAACTAGCACAAGGCGTAATTTACTATATTTTTCTGCCAGGTAGGTTCAACTGGTCGGCATATCATTCTTCTTGTGGATAAAAGGGATCGGGAAAAGGGAGTGCGCGCACTACTTCAGAGGTTATGGCGAAACCCGGGGGCGATGACTCGGGTGTTGATCGGGGCGCTTATCGTCAACATCCTGGGACTCGCCTCTTCGCTGTATGTGATCCAGGTGCTGAATCGATACTTGAGTTATGGAGTCAACGCGACTCTCCTGACCCTGACGATCGGCGTTTTGATCGCCATTGCCGCAGAATTTGCCTTCCGCAACCTCCGCCTGCAGTTGGCGCAGGAGGTTGCAGGAGAAAGCGACGAGCGTCTCGGCATCGGTGTATTCGGTCTGCTGTTGACGGCCCGAACGAATGCGCTCGAAGCTCGGCCACCCGGCGAGAGAGTTGAACTGGTGCGCGGGGTCGAGAATGCCGAGACCGCTCTGGGGGCGGCGAATATCGTCGCTCTATCCGATCTGCCCTACTCTTTTTTGATCTTGCTCGTGCTCTATCTTCTGGCGCCTCGTCTGGCGTTGATCACCGCCCTGTTTATCGGGGTTGCCATCGTCATCGGGTGGATTGGCCATCGTCGGCTCCAGGCTCCGATCCAGCAACTCGGGGCAGCTTCCGAGCGAGTCTCTTCCCTGCTTGGAGCGACTGTCGCGTGCGGCGATGCCATTCGCCAATTCGGCGGCCAAGGGGTGATAATGGATAGGTGGATACAGGCCACAAAAACGGCAGGGCAGCTGCGCGCCGCCGTGGCCGCTCGACAGACATCCCTCGCCTCCCTGGGCGCTGCGATACAGGGGCTCATGACCGTGACAGTCATAGCTGCCGGGGCACCGCTGGTGGTGGCGGGGCAACTGGACACGGGGGGATTGATCGGGGCGAATTTGATCGCCGCCAGGGCGCTTCTGCCCTTTACTCGATTTATGCATCTTTTGGCTGCATTCGAGAAAGCGGATGAAAGTCTGGCAGCGGCCCAGCGCTTTGCGGCTGTTCCAGTCGAGCCTGCTGACGGCACGCAGCTTCCGGTTTTTCGAGGCGGTCTGGAACTGTGCGACCTCAGCTATCAGGGGCCGGAGTATCCGACTCCGCTGTTTGCCGGATTGTCTCTGTCGCTGGAACCTGGGGGGGTGGTCGCCGTAACTGGGCGCAACGGTTCCGGAAAGTCCAGCCTCATACGCGTCATCGTCGGCCTTCTCGAACCGTCAGCCGGCAAGGTGCTGGTGGATGGAGTCGATCTGCGCCAGATCGATCTGGCCTGGTGGCGTCATCAGGTGATGTATCTGCCGCAGGAGCTGAATTTCCTGGACGGCAGCATTCGCGACAATCTTCTTGCAGCACGGCCCGAAATCGACGATGCGCAAATACGCGCCTGTCTCGATCGAGCGGGGATACTATCGTTCATCGACGGTCACCCGGATGGTCTGGATCTGCTCCTGGTGGGAGGGGGGCGCAATCTGGCGCCGGGACTGCGGCGGCGGCTCGGTCTCGCCCGGGCCCTGGCTGTGGACGGATCGCTGGTAGTATTCGATGAGCCGACCGAGGGACTGGATCGCCAGGGGGCCGAGGTCGTCTATGCGCTGTTGATCGATCTGGCGCGAAGCGGGCGCACCATCCTGGTGGTCACGCACGATGCTGCGATACAGCGCGGGGCTCAAGCTGTTCTCGATATGGATACGCTCGTGCGGGAGTCGGCCTGATGGGCATCGACATTCGCGTAGCCAATGCCAACAGCGCACGTCGCATGCTGATCCTGGGAGGATTGGGCCTGGTTGCCCTGATAATCTGGGCTTTTTTCGGCCGGCTCGCCATGGTCAGCAATGCGGTTGGGCAGGTGGTTCCACGTACTCGCGTCAAGGCAGTGCAGCACCTCGAAGGGGGCATCATCGCCGACATTCTGGTAGAGGAAGGGGAGCATGTGGTCAAAGACCAGGCTCTGGTTCGCCTGGATCCGGTAAAGACCTCCTCCGAACTGGATGAGCTTTCGGCCCGGCTCGTCGGCCTGCAGATCGATATCCACCGACTTTCCGCCGAGCTTGAAGGGGCCGAGAAGATCGATCTGCCTCCCGCTCTGGTCGCCCGGGCACCGCAGTTGGCGATATCGGCGCAGGCGCTCTTTGAGTCGCGAAAACGACGCCTTGCCAACGATCTATACATACAGAAATCTCTGATCGAGCAACGACAGCAGCGGCTGCGCGAATTAGAGATAGGCACTGCCAACAGCCGCAAGGCACTTGAGCTGATCTCTGCACAGGTCGATATCAGCGATAATCTGATGAAAAAGGAGTTGACCAACCGCCTTCAACATCTCGAGCTGCTGCGCCAACAGCAGGCTCTGCGTGGCCAACTCGAAGCGGACCAGGCGGCCATGCCGCGCATAGAGGCAGCCCTGCGCGAGTCGCAGGAACAGCTCAAATTGATACGCGAGACGTTTCTCGGAGAGGCGCGGCAGGAATTCGTCGAGGTTGAGCGGAGCAATGACGAACTGTCGCAGCGGCTGCTAAAGTACCGGTATGCTAAGGAACGTATTGTCCTGAGATCCCCGGTGGACGGCATTGTCAAGACGCTCGCAGTCGCCACTTCGGGAGGGGTGATACAGCCCGGTCAGACCGTGGTGGAGATCGTCCCTCTCGGCGTGGAGTTGGTCATTGAAGCCAGGCTGCCGCTTCAGGATATCGGCTATGTGCACCCTGGCCAATCGGTGCGCGTAACGCTCAACTCTCCAATTGCCAGGGATTACGGCCATATCGACGGAACTGTCGATGCGATCAGTCCGGATGCTTCGGTGGATGAGGAGGGGCGTGCCTTCTATCGGGTTCGTGTCGTCACTACCAGGAGCCGATTTGAAATGGGTGGCCACGCCTATCAACTCTACCCCGGAATGGAGGTGTTATGCAGTATTCTCGTTGGTACGCGGACAGTTGCGGAGTATCTTCTCGGTCCCTGGTTTCGTTCAATGCGATTTGCGTTCCAGGAGCGATAGGTAGATGAATTTGCTCAATCTATGCAAACGGCATTCTCGCCGCCGCTGGGTTATCGGTTTTTTGGTTTCGGTGAATATGGGCTTGTCTGCCGCCAATCCAGCCGCCGCTGCCGACTACAAAGAAGCGCTTGCCCGCGTGCTGGATGACCACAAGCGCCTTTTGGGCGTCCAGGCGGATCTGCGGGCCAGCGAGGCGGTTTTCGGAAAAGCTCGGGCCGCCTGGGCACCCGAACTGGCAGTGAGTGGAAACATCGGGCATTCCAGCCAACGGGTCGGTGCAGATAACGAGGCTTCGTCCCTGGCGCCGCGCGAGATGACCTTCTCGCTGAATCAGCTGGTCTGGGATTTTGGCAAAACGAGGGCTGAGATCGATCGGGCCGCGCTTCAGCGACAGCTCAGTTCACTGACCGTTGTAACGACAAAACAGGATTTGCTGCTCGAGGGATTGACTGCCTACATCAATCTGCACCGCGCCCGGGTTACGCTGGATTATGCGCGGAAATCGATTGACAATATCCGCCGGCAGACCGGTCAGGAAGAGAGCATGGTCGCCCTCGGGAGCGGTCTGCCGACCGATGTCTTGCAGGCTAAGAGCCAGCTGGCAGGCGCCCAGGCGCGCGGAGTGCTGGCGCATGGCGCCCTCGATGCGGCTGTCAATCGCTATGTCGCCCTCTATTACGAAGAACCGCCCGAGTTGGCTTCCATTCAACCGATCCCGATTCCGTTCGAAGTCCTGCCGGCGACGCTCGAGGATGCCATCGACATCGCTTTTGAAAGCAATAGCCTGTTGAAGCGGCTCGCTTTGCAAGAGCAGATGGCCGAGGCGGAATTTCGGAGGGTGAAGGGGGATGAACTCACACCCGCATTCAACTTGATCGCCCAGGCCAAGTTCAAGGAGAATACCGACAATATTCGCGGGCAGCGGAAGGAAAGACTCGTAAAGTTCCAAATGGATTTTCCGTTCAATCTCGGACTGGCATCGCTCCGCTCGCGCGAAGCTGCGAGAGAAAGCTTGTTGAGTGCCCGTTTTAGGCTCGACGATGCGCAGGATACCTTGATCGAGCAGGTCCGCAACAGTTGGCAAGGTTTGCTGACGGCTCGTGGTAACGCCGATTTCCTGATGAACCAGGCCCGCATTACGGCGGAATTCCTGGAACTCGCTCGCCAGGAGCGGCTACTCGGCACTCGCTCATTGATCGATGTACTGACTGGCGAAACAGCGCTCATCAATGCCGAAAGTTTTGCCACATCGGCGGAAGCGGATGTCGGCATCGCCGCTTTCACGCTGCTCAGGACAATCGGCGTTCTCAGCCTGGATGTGCTTGAGGAAAACCAAGCCGATTTAGGTTCACACTGAAAATTCCGGATCATGGCAGAGGAAGACACAATTTCCCCAAACGGCGAATCTCAAGGTAACGGGGCCAACGCGCTGTCGTCGTCGACTAACCAGTCATTGCCGGGAGATGAAAATCTGGCTAGTGCAGGGGCGGAATCCCAGACGGCACTGCTGTCGGCGGCCGATCAACTTGCTGCTGCCCTTGCAAGCGGCGAGAATACCGACGCGGCTATGGCGGCGGCGGGGATCGATCCGCATAGCCCGGCGGGACAGGCTCTGGTTGCATCGTTGGAAGCGGGATCCACACCTGACGGGGCGCTGGCTGCTGCTGCAGAGGCGACCACGGCGCAAACGCAGGTGGCAGAATCTCGGTCTGTGGCGGTGTCAGTGGCTGCTGGATTGGTGGAAAGTCTGGCGGGAGGGGAGGGGGCTGCTGCATCTCTGGCGGCAGTGGGCATCGTTCCGGATAGCCCGGCGGGACAGGCTCTGGTTGCCGCTCTGGAATCGGGCGCTTCGCCAGAAGCCGCGCTGGAAGCGGCTCTGGCCATGGCAGCCGCTCAGGCGGCGCAGGAAGCGGCTCAGTCTGTGGGGATGTCACCGGCCAATCAGCTTGCGGCTGCCCTTTCCAGCGGTGAGGATGCTTCTGGAGCACTGGAAGCGGCTGGTCTCTCCGATGAGGGAGATGCTGCAGGCGACGCTCTGGCTGCCGCTCTGGCGTCTGGGGGCGATCTGGCGGGGGCTATGGCGGCCGCAAATGAAGTTGAAGCGGCTCAGGCAGAGGTGGCGGAGCTGCAATCCGTGGGTTTATCGCCGGCCAACCGACTTGCGGCTGCCCTTTCCAGTGGCCAGAATCCGACTGCGGCTTTGGCAGCGGAGGGTATCGACCCGGACAGCCCAGCAGGGCAAGCTCTGACCGCATCGCTGTCTGCGGGAGCTCCTCCGGAGGGTGCGTTGGCAACTGCTGGAGACGTCAGTTCGGCGCAGTCTGCGATGGAGGCGACACAGTCGGTGCCAGTGTCTGCGGCCGACCAACTCGCCGCATCTCTGTCCAGCGGAGGAAATACCGCCGAAAGTTTACAGACGGCGGGCATCGACCAGGGGGGGAGCAGCGCAGCTGCAGAGGTTTTGACCAATGCTCTTTCGTCTGGAAGTGCTCCCGAGACGGCGCTTTCGTCGGCGACGGCAGCCGGTTCGGCGCAGTCTGCGATGGAGGCGACACAGTCGGTGTCGGTGACTGCGGCCGACCAACTCGCCGCATCTCTGTCCAGCGGGGGAAATACCGCCGAAAGTTTACAGACGGCGGGCATCGACCAGGGGGGGAGCAGCGCAGCTGCAGAGGTTTTGACCAATGCTCTTTCGTCTGGAAGCGCCCCTGAGGCGGCGCTTTCGTCGGCGACGGCGGCCAGTTCGGCGCAGTCTGCAGTAGAAGCGACGCAGTCGGTTCCGGTGTCGGCGACCGATCAGGTAGCTGCATCGCTGGCCAGCGGTGAGACGACTGCTGAGGTGCTGGCCAGTTCGGAGGCGGCGACCCTTGTCGAGATGGCATCGCCGGTGTCAGCGCCAGCACCTGCGGCCAAACCAGTGGCCGCATCCGGGGCTGAACCTCAGGTAGCCGCGACGCCCGCGCCCATCGCTCAACCTGCTGGTGCAGTGGAACCGGTAGCGGTAGAGGTAGCTGATACTGAAAGTGGAACGGTTGCTCCGGGGGATAGCGAACCTGCTGACCCGACAGCGACGGAATCTGATGAGGCTTCGGAGTCAGAGGGTCAAGAAACCGCTGCCGCGACGGAATCTGATGAAGCTTCGGGTTCGGAAGGAGATGGCGCTGAGGATTCGGGTTCAACAGAAGAAGAGACGGCATCTGGGGAGGAGGCCCCAACGGAAGGTGCACCTGTTGCGGCAGAAACCGATGGGACTGGCGATCCAGAGGATGATGAGGCCGGGGATTCAGATCCGACGGAAGGGACGGCGGCGCCCGAAGGATCTGCAATTTCACAAAGTGATGCTGGCCCAGCTGTTCCAGCGGAAGTTGAGGAGGTGAGTGGTGAAGGGGGGGCAACTGAAAGTAGTGCCGTAGCCGGGGGAGAAACCGGATCTCAAGGCGGCACTGCGGAGGAACAGACTGAAGGTCCCGCTCCCGCATCAACTGAACCGGCACAGGCAGTTGCAACCTCGACTGCTTCCGGCGATGCGATCCAGGCTCCACAAACGGCACCCACGGGATCTCCTGAAGATCGCACTCCTGCTGCGGTACAAGCTAGTCCTCCCACTCCATCTACTACCGTGACAGGTGGAGAACTGGCTGGGGCTGGACCATCCCAGGTTTTTTTTCAGCAAGCTACCGTCGGCGATCAGACGTTTATCGCACAACAGGCAAATCTGGCTGGCCCTTTGGCATCAATCGATCCGGCTGCCGCACCTGGACCTGTAGAACTCGGTCCTACGACATTGGCTCCCACGTCAGAGCCGGAACCTGAGCCAGAGCCAGAGCCAGAGCCCGAACCGGTAATACCACAAGCGCCAGTGGCAGGAGCGGATGAGGCCATAGCGTTAGAAGCTGGAGGCATTGGCAACAGCACCGCAGGTATCGATCCTGTTGGTAATGTTCTCGGTAACGATACCGATGCCGATATGGGTGACAGTTTGATCATTGCTACCGGATTGGGTACTACGCTTGGGAGTTATGGTAGCCTGAGGCTGGGAATCGACGGCAGCTATCGTTATTCGCTCGACAATAGCCATGCCGCGGTGCAGGCCTTGCGCACTAGCGGTGACATCTTGATCGATAGTTTTACCTATACTGTCCGGGATAATAGTGGGTTGACGGATACGGGAGTCTTGTCCGTGACGATCCAGGGGGCCAACGACGCACCGGTGATCACGGTAAACTCGGAAGATAGTGTAAGCGGATCTCTCATCGAAGCTGATACCGGCCTGAGCATGAGCGGTTCGTTCAGCGTCGATGATCCCGATGCTGCCGATGCGATAGTTCCGAGTGTGATATCGGTAACAAGTAGCGGCGTTGTTGGTGACATCAGCGAAGATATCCTGTTGCCGATGTTTTTGGTCGGAAGCTCTGAAAATGTCGTTTCCTGGATTTTTTCTTCCGACAGTGCCCATTTCGATTTTCTGGCGATAGGCCAAACATTGACGCTGACCTATGCTCTGAGTGTTGCCGACAGCCAAAATGAAACAGCCACTCAGGAAGTGACGATTTCGATCACTGGTACTAACGACGTGCCTTTGCTGGGAGGTGCGACGACGGGTGATGTGACGGAAGAGACCGGGCTGATTGTCGATGGGGTGTTGAGTGTCATTGATGCAGATGCGGGAGAGTCGTCGTATCAGGGGCAGACGGATGTCGCTGGAGAGTATGGTCTGTTCAGCATCGGCGTGGATGGCATTTGGACGTATTCGTTGGACAACGCCAATGTTGAGGTTCAGGCGTTGGGCGTGGATCAGATGTTGAGCGAGAGTTTCGACGTGGTGAGTGTGGATGGGAGTGCTACGGAGACGGTGACTTTGACGATCATCGGCACCAATGACGTGCCGGTGTTGAGGGGAGAGACGACGGGTGCAGTGCTGGAAGAGACGGTGTTGAGTGTTGGGGGGACGCTGAGTATCAGCGATGTGGATGCAGGGGAGTCGTCGTATCAGGCGCAGACGGATGTTTCCGGATCATACGGTCTTTTCAGCATCGGATCGGATGGGGTGTGGGTATATGATCTGGACAATGCTGATGCTGAAGTGCAGGCGTTGGGTGCAGGTCAGATGTTGAGTGAGAGCTTCGACGTGTTGAGTGTGGATGGGAGTGCTACGGAGACGGTGACTTTGACGATCACCGGTACCAATGATGTGCCGTTGCTGGACGGAGCGACGACGGGAGATGTGGTAGAGGAGACTGCGTTGAGTGTTGGAGGGACGCTGAGTGTCATTGATGCAGATGCGGGAGAGTCGTCGTATCAGGCGCAGACGGATGTTTCCGGATCATACGGTCTTTTCAGCATCGGATCGGATGGGGTGTGGGTATATGATCTGGACAACGCTGATGCTGAAGTGCAGGCGTTGGGTGCGGGTCAGACATTGAGTGAGAGCTTCGACGTGTTGAGTGCGGATGGGAGTGCTACGGAGACGGTCGTTCTGACGATCACCGGCACCAATGATGTGCCGTTGCTGGACGGAGCGACGACGGGAGATGTGGTAGAAGAGACGGTGTTGAGTGCTGGAGGGACGCTGAGTATCAGCGATGTGGATGCAGGAGAGTCGTCGTATCAGGCGCAGACGGATGTTTCCGGATCGTATGGTCTTTTCAGTATCGGTGCGGATGGAATGTGGACGTATTCGCTGGACAATGCTGATGCTGAAGTGCAGGGGCTAGGTGCGGGTCAGACATTGAGTGAGAGTTTCGATGTAGTGAGTGCGGATGGGAGTGCTGCGGAGACGGTCGTTCTGACGATCACTGGCACCAATGATGTGCCGTTGCTGGACGGAGCGACGACGGGAGATGTGGTGGAGGATACGTCGCTGAGTGTCGGGGGGACGCTGAGTATCAGCGATGTGGATGCAGGGGAGTCGTCGTATCAGGCGCAGACGGATGTTTCCGGATCGTATGGTGTGTTCAGTATTGGGACGGATGGCGCGTGGACGTATTCGTTGGACAACGCTGATGCTGAAGTGCAAGCGTTGGGTGCAGGCCAGACGTTGAGCGAGAGCTTCGACGTGTTGAGTGCGGATGGGAGTGCTACGGAGACGGTCGTTCTGACGATCACCGGCACCAATGATGTGCCGTTGCTGGACGGAGCGACG
>Ga0257125_1002257_pt1 | contig 16310 bp, 15 predicted proteins | sample SI106_200metaG_FD_190183 | JGI IMG/M metagenome (GOLD analysis project Ga0257125, IMG submission 190183) | Marine microbial communities from Saanich Inlet, British Columbia, Canada - SI106_200 | ecosystem: Environmental > Aquatic > Marine > Inlet | place: Canada: British Columbia | collected...
GAACTGGAATCCAAGTACTATCGGAAACTACTGACTGATAAACCTGAAGAGCGCATCAAGGGGTTGAAACTAGCTAAAAAAAAGCTGATCGACTTTGAGCTGGATATGGCAGAATAAAAGACGGATTAAGGGGCCTAAATATCTTTCTGAATCACAAAACCACAATGTAGCAACTGACAACGTCATAATTCTGACGGCGATGAAGCACAATTGGAATTCTGCAGTACACTGAGCCCACCTGCTGCCGACAAACTCGTAACCTGCACCCTGATCCGGCCTGCAGGACAAAAACCTCAAATAAATATCACCAGGCATCGAATGTAAGGGACCGTTCATAAATAACTCCACATAATCAATTTGCAAAAGCCCCCAAAACACCGGACATTTTGCGAACAGAATGTGAAGTAATTTGTGAGCCGACCCTAAGCAATCATAATAAGACTGTTTAAAGAGCTTGATCCACGATAAAAATGAGCCCCGACCCTCAAAGCCCCGTATTGACATAAATAGCCGCATGGGTTACTCAGAACATTACACAAGCGCGCTTAGAACCCGAAATCGATAGCGAAGGAGAGATGTATGGAACCACGAAATGTGACAACAGTCAAAAAAGCAAAACAAATTGTTGAAGACCGGGGGCTGGAGTACGTCAAAGTCGGCGTTTTTGACATCGACGGAATTTTTCGTGGAAAATATATGAAGCGAGCCAAATTTCTTTCAGCCTTGGAGAAAGACTTCGGTTTTTGCGACGTCGTCATTGGCTGGGACTCAAACGACCAATTATATGACAATGTTTCTATCACCGGGTGGCACACCGGTTATCCAGACGTACCCGTACGGCTGATCCCCGAAAGTTGCCGGGAACTGCCTCTGGAGGGTAATACGCTGCTGTTTCTGGGAGAGTTTGCCGGCCAGGCCGAATCTATCTGCCCCCGCGGACTACTGAAAAGGGTGATTGAAAAAGCACTCGAAATGGGCTTCAAACCGGTGGGGTCCTGCGAGTTCGAATTTTTTGTCTTCAACGAAACAGCGACCTCTATCAGGGAAAAAAACTACAAAGATCTGGTCCCTATCACACCCGGGTTTTTCGGGTATTCCTTGTTACGAGATTCAGTTCATTCTGACTTTTACGAGGAACTGCTGGATCTCAGCCTGAAAATGGATTTTCCTCTGGAAGGTCTGCATTCCGAAACCGGTCCGGGCGTGATGGAGGCGGCCATATACTATGACGATCTTCTGGCCGCGGCTGACAAGGCCGCCCTCTTTAAAACCTATACCAAGATTCTGGCCCAGAAACGTGACTGGATCGCCACATTTATGGCCAAGTGGTCACCCGACTGGGCTGGACAGAGCGGGCACATTCACATGTCCCTGCAGAATTTAAAGGGCAAACCGCTGTTTTTTGACAAATCACAGAATAACAATATCAGTGACCTGATGCGTTATTTTATCGGCGGCCAGCAGGCACTCATGCCTGAGTTTCTGGCCATGGCGGCACCCACTGTCAACAGCTACACCCGGTTGATTCCAGGATTCTGGGCGCCCACAGAGGCCAGCTGGGGGATCGACAACAGGACGTGTGCCTTACGCGCCATCCTGGGTGAAGCTGAATCACAACGAGTTGAATATCGTGTCACTGCTGCAGACATCAACCCATACATTGCTCTGGCTGCGGCTCTGGGTTCGGGGTTGTGGGGCATAGAAAATAAATTCGAACCTGATGCACCTATTGTCGGGAATGCGTATGACCAGGAATTTCCCAAAGAGCGCCAACTCCCTCGAACACTGAACGATGCTGCAGAACGCCTGCTACAGTCAGATCCGGCGCGTCAACTATTCGGTAATGCCTTTGTTGATCATTATGGCGCCACCCGTCTCTGGGAACAGCGGGAGTTTAACAAACATATTACTGACTGGGAAATGGACCGCTATTTTGAAATTATTTAGAACCGATCCTGAGAGACCAGAAGAAAGCCTGGCTCTCACAGTTCACAGAGAGCTTTGACAATATCAATATAAACCGCTGACCCGGTGATCAAATTCTTCTCGGAAATCTTCTCATCGATACCGTGAATCATTTTACCATCTTCCTTGCTGAACATCGCAGGAAACACCCCATAGGCGTTGACCCCCCTTTCTCTGAAAAAACGTGAGTCGGATGCGCCAAGCATCAACCACGGCGCAGTGATCGCACCTGGAAAATGTTGTCCGAGAACGTTTTCGATTGTCCGATAGTCCTTTGTATCAATCGGAGAACCAAATGATTCATCTTTCGTAATGAATTCTATTTTGATTTCATCATCTGCCAACTGCGCCTTAATCTCGGTGAGAAACTCATCTGAATCCTGCCCGGGAAGCAGGCGGATATCCAGTTTAGCTTCAGCAGTACTGGGAATGACGTTGGTTTTCGATCCGGACCGGATAACATTGGTGCTGATGGTATTGCGCAACATAGCAGATATTTGGGGTGTTGAGACCAATCCGCTTTCAGTCAGACATTTAACCAGGGTTTCATTTTTATTATCACTCCCATAGGGCTGAAGAAAATCCCAATAACCTGCCAGTTTTTTGAAGAACTCAGCCGTGACATCCGTTAAAATAATGGGGGGAGTCGTCTTCTGCAAACGGTTGAGTCCACGAACTAAGCGTTCAAGGGCATTCTGGCCGTGGGGAACACTTCCATGACCTGGAGGTCCCTGGCAGGAAACATGCAGCCAATTACTGGCTTTTTCGGCCGTCGAAATCAGCATCACCGGTCGGTCTGGAAGCATGTCAATGATGCCGTGACCTCCCTCGTTCAGAACCAGCCCGGCATCAAGTTCATCAGGATGGTTATCGAACAGGTATTGCACCCCTTTAATACCACTGGCCTCTTCGTCGGCTACGGCCAGAAAGACAATATCTCTGGAGGGGGTCTGTTTTGAACGGCTTACCTCCAGAAAAGCCATCAACTCCATAATTCCCTGGCCTTTCATGTCGATGGCCCCACGGCCGTGAATAAAACCGTCTCTGATCTCTCCACCAAAGGGATCAAAACTCCACTGCTCTTTTTCGGCCAGAACCACATCGATATGATTCAAGAGGAAGAGCGGCTTTTCTTTTCCGGTTCCCTTAAGGCGCGCACTGATGGAAGCGCGGCCCGTATCGGCTTCAAATATTTTGTAGTCGATATTCTCTGCATCAAAAATATCAGCAAAAAACCGGACGCCTTCAATTTCATTACCGGGCGGGTTAGTTGTGTTTATTTTCAGGTATTTCGACAACAGTTCAACAGCTTCGTGCATAAGGATTCCTTTCAAAAAGGTGGGGATTAAACGGCTCCAGTCTCAGTTTTTGTTTGGCGACGACCAACTGCTTCCAACTTAAGCTATTTAGTCGTCAAATTCAACCGCTCCTTTATTCTCTGGCAACAGTTTATTGACTGGACTTTGACAAGTACTTGGAAAATGTTGCAAAGCTGTTAGATATTGACATCATTGTCAAAACTAAGAGATAACGAATAAACACTACTGGAGAGCCCCCCTTACTCTTTTTTGATTTGTACTTTGCCCGACTTTAAACCAATTTTTTGCCGTGGAGATAAAAGTCAGTCCGGGCCACAGCTGTACCCGTGCCAGGCTCTTTCAATAAAACAAACAGATCAACTCGATGATGAGTAAAAATGAGTCTCTTATAGTTGATGGAAAGCGGCATGAATTCGTCTGGCACGGTCCTTCGCCAGAGGAGGCCCCGACCCTCGTCTTTTTGCATGAGGGACTAGGCTGCGTTACCATGTGGCGTGACTTTCCGGCTAGGCTTTCAGCTGCTACGGGGTGCAGCGCACTGGTGTATAGCCGATCAGGGTATGGTCGCTCCGACCCTTGTGCTCTGCCTCGTCCGATTCATTTTATGCATCACGAAGGCCAGAAAATTCTTCCCGAATTGATAAAGTTGACAGGTATTCGACAATGCATTCTGGTCGGGCATTCAGATGGTGGATCGATTGCCATCATTTATGCAGGAAATAAGACAGCGATACCCCTGCTCGGTTTGATTACTGAATCGGCCCATGTATTCTGTGAAGAGAAAACAGTGCAGTCTATTCGTAGAACCAGGGAGATGTTCAAAAACGGAAACCTTCGTTCGAAACTCCAGAAATACCACGGTGACAATATTGATTGTGCATTTTGGGGGTGGAACGATGTCTGGCTCGACCCTGATTTCAAACATTGGAATCTGGAGGAATATGTACCTGGAATCAAGGTTCCAATGCTCGTCATTCAAGGAGAGGATGATGAATATGGTTCTCCCGCTCAGGTAGAATCAATTTCCCGCTTTGCTGGCGCAGCTGAAGTATTGATGCTTTCAAACTGCAGACATAATCCACATCAAGAACAGGAGGTTGCAGTGTTTGAAGCAATGAAAAATTTTATCTGCCGAATAAAGGACCATTAGCCATAACAATTGAAGAGGTCGCCAATGGAAATCGAAGAAAAACTCAAACGCGTATTTAAGTATCGATGGGTAATATTTACAATGCTTGCCTTCGCCTACTTTTTTGTTTATTTTCACCGGCTATCCCTTTCGGTCGTTGCCAACGATCTACTTAGTGATTTTAAAACGTCTGCCAGTGTCATGGGCTTGCTGGGATCAATGTATTTTTATTGCTATGCAGCGATGCAGCTTCCATCGGGTCTACTTTCCGATTCAATTGGCCCCCGCAAGGTTGTCTCCGTTTCCCTTTTGATTGCGGCGATCGGCAGCATTCTTTTCGGTTTTGCCCCCACGATTGAAATCGCATTTGTTGGCCGGATCATGGTCGGCTTAGGTGTTTCTGTTGTTTTTATTCCCACAATGAAGATTCTGTCTCAATGGTATCGCGTCAAGGAGTTTGCCTTTATGTCAGGGATATTAAATGCCGTTGGCGGCATCGGCGCCCTGGGAGCAACCTGGATGCTCGCCTTGATGACGGGTAGTTTTGGGTGGCGGTTATCATTTGAATTGATAGGCGTTTTTACCTTACTGATCGTTTTACTGGTCTGGTTTTTTGTCCGAGATAAACCTGATGATATGGGATGGCCTTCTGTTGTGGAGCTGGACGTTAAAGATGGAAAAACATCTAAACAGTCTAAGCAAATTCCACTTCTGGAAGGAATGAAAATCGTTTTAAAGGAAAAATACTTCTGGCCGGTGGCGATCTGGTTCTTTATTGACGCAGGTATATTTTTTGGTTTCGGAGGATTATGGGGAGGCCCTTATTTGATGGATGTGTATGGGCTGCAAAGATCGGAAGTCGGCGCCATTCTCAGTATGATCGCCTGGGGAATGATCATCGGAAGTCCCTTGACCAGCTTTGTCTCAGACAAAGTCCTGAAAAGCAGAAAAAAAACGTTCATGCTCTATACGAGCCTATTGGTGGCTTTGTTTATTTTCTTGAATATATTTCCTTCCGGCTTGCCAATTGGCGCATTGTATATGATATTCTTTATGCTCTCCGTATCCGCATCTTCCATTGTGGTGATGGGATTTACAACCACCAAGGAGCTTTTTCCTGTCGAAATCGTCGGCACTTCTGTGGGATCGGTCAATATATTTCCATTTTTTGGTGGCGCAGTGTTTATGCCAATTATGGGTAAGGTTCTTGATCTATATCCAAAATCACCTGACGGGGCCTATTCATTTGAAGCCTATTCAACCATGCTATTGATATTGCTGGCAACTTCGATTGTCGCCCTGGGTTGTACCTTTTTCATGAAAGAGACGTTTCCAGAGTAAGGGCTTTTTCGGAAGTGCATCAAGCAAATGAATTTTTGACGGCACCTTGAAAGAGGACATTTCGCTCTTCATGAAACGGATAAGATCCTGTAATGAACGCCCTTGATGATATCTATCAGAATCTGGACAGCTTGTCTCACTTCATGACTCCTTTTAGAGCTATGGGTCGACTCATAAATTAGTTCACATTCAATGTCATTAACTTAAGGATATCAGAGTGTCTGTTATGAAGTCGTTTCAATTGCTTGGAAGAGTTTCTTTGATGATCTTGACGAAGTGAAGCGGTCGAGATCCCAATGTTTGAGCGAAGCGAGTTTTGGGATCTCAGCGTAGCAAGTCTTAGATCATCTATGCAGATAGTCGCCAATCCTGTTGGCCCTTTCCATTTCTGCAGGACTGAAAGGAGCCATATCCAGCACATTCAGGTTCTCTTCCATCTCTTGCCTGTTCCGAGCACCCATCATGCAGATATCCACCGCCGGATTGGAAAGTACAAATCGGTAGCACTCCTCAGGGGACATTGGTTCTTCATCTTGAGGCATCTTCTTACGGTTGAGCAATTTGCGCCAGCATGTGGCTGTAAATGAAACCACACCGGGACGTTCATCACCGCTGATATAGGGAAACACTTCCGTCTCCGCTCCTCGATGGGCGGCATTGTATCTGACGTGATAAATGTCAATGATCCCCTGTTTGGTTAATTCCGGAAACAGTCTGCGGTTGTGGCTGGAGATTCCGATGAATCTGACCTTGCCCTGCTCTTTTAGCCTTAAGGCTCCCTCAAGCAGTTTTTCAACCGGTGTTTTCGAATAGTAGCCCAAAAGCAGCACATCGGCATATTCTATCCCCAGAGATTTCAATCCCAGGTCAAAAAAGCGCTCAGTCAGAAAATTATTGTGGGCGTATGTAAACATGCTCAGTACAACCTTATCCCGCTGTCCCTTCAAGATAATATTCTTTAATGCGGTTTTCATTTCAGAGGAGCGTCCTTTGATAAAAGTTCCCCAGGTAAAATAGTTGCACCCTCTCTCGAACGCAGCTTCATAGGCAGCAGCAGGTGCCCCGAAACTCGAGGAGACTCCGAGACGACCAACCTTCAAACCCGTTCTGCCCAATGTCGTACTTTGATTAAATCGATCCATTTTTTCTCTCGATAAAGCCGCTAACTAAGGGTCGGCTCAGAAGTCAAAATCCAGGATATCGTAGTCTCAAAAATATGAAAAGTCCAGTTTAGCCTTCTTACCCTGATTGAAAACTGGTTTTGAAAAATTCATTCCAATACTCCGTCGGGCACACATCAATTCAGATTTTGAAAAGCCCTGCGAAATTCTGTTGCCACACAAACACTGGCACAGCGCTTCGAAAAACCAACCAGGTGACATCAAGAGGTAATTTATGATTTTGTCTAAAGTAGACAAGTGCAATCGCCCGGCAATCCGGGCGGAGGAAGAGGAGTGAAGGTCAAAATTACTGAGAGACGAATTCAACAATCAACTCTGCGATTCTCTCAATCGACATTTTGCTGTTGTTAAAAATCATATGAAAGTTGTTTGCATCAAAATCGCAGTTTAAAAAGCCCGATAAAAAGGCGATTCTTGCAGCTTCCTTTTCCTGAACCAGTTTTTCAGCTCTCTCAGCGGAAATCCCTGCTCTGCGCACCCAGGATTCAGCTCGAAAAGTAACGGGTGCGACCAGCCTGAAGTGGTAGCAATTCAAAAGATCCCTGGCGATGGCAAATGCCCCCTGGCCAACGATAATGGCATTCCCTTGACGAGCGAGGGCAAAAACGGTTTCAACAATCGGGCGATAGGCCTGCTCCTGGGATTTCCAATAGGGCAGCAGGGCAGAAACAATATAATCGAGGTATTTAGATCGTTCGCCAAGGTTTTGTTCCAGGTGACCCGCTATGTCTTCGTTCGCTGTGATTTTGGCGACCATCTCCTCTTCGACAACAGTCCAACTTTGATCATCATGCTGATCAAGTCTTTTCTTCAGGGCAATCGCAAGCGGATACGCTTCGCATCCAAATTCACGTGAGATAGTTATTGATATTGGCAAAGGCTTTGTTTGTAAATCCTGAGTTTTTCGTCTTTTTTGTATCTCCATCCAGGCTGATACTCTTTTATCAACCGACGGAATAAACTGACTTTTGATCATCGGCTCCCCCAAATTGGCGTGTTTTGACAACCTTATCGCCCCCAAATAAAAAGTTGCTTCATTGTATCATTTTTTCCCTGCAAATTCCATCACAAAGAAGTAACTATTCACCACATTGCCTGAACCGAGGGGATTATGCGGAATAGTTACAAAACCCTTTGACTGATTTTTCAAAGCATCATTTGACTTGGGGCCTTTAATTTCCTATCATCACGCTAATTGGACCTTCATCGGGACTCATTGACCGCGTTTTGCCAGGGTAAAAATCGGAATCGAACATGAAAAAAGGAGACACTTGAAACAAACAAACAGACTGGCTTCCAGGATTATTTTGCCTTTTTTGGCAGCAGCCCTGATTCTTGTTGTGCTATTTCTGATGATCACCAACTATTTATTGTCTCTGATTGTGGAACCTGCTGTGGGAGACACTGTTTTCGCTCCTTTTCAGTGGATGATGATTGGTCAAAGTGTGCTCATGGCAGTTTTCCTTGTGGCAGTGATGTTGCTGCTTGTCCATCGACATTTCTTGCGCCCTTTTAACAAGCTTCTGAGGCTCACCGGAGAGCTCGCCAAAGAAAACGTCAACCTGGAAATAGCGGTTGATGCCAACGATAGACTGGGTAGCTTTAGTGGAATTTACAAAGCGATTGAGCACAGGCTCCGCACCCTTGAAGAAAAGATCGCCACGGCCAACCAAAATTTGCGGGACAGTGAACTGAAATTCAAATCCATCACCAGTTCCACTCTGGACGGTATCATGATGGTAAACAACAATGGCAGGGTTACATACTGGAACGAGGCTGCAGAAAGGATATTCGGCTACAGCACAGACGAGATCATGCACCAGGAACTCCGCCAGTTATTGATTCCGGAACGGTTTCACAAGGAATTTCAAGACAACTTTCCGGACATAAAGCACAATACCCGAGGGGGTATCTTTGGACGACAAATGGAGGTAATCGCCAGGAAAAAAGATGGTACCGAGTTACCTGTTGGAGTGTTGTTTTCGACTGTCCTGTTACAGGATGAATGGAGTATCACCGGCATTCTTCGTGATAATTCCAAATTAAAGCAGGATGAGATCGAACTATTGAAATACCGCGAACAGCTGGAAGAGATGGTCATGGAGAGAACCAGGGAGCTGAAAGAGGCTCAGGACGAGCTGGTCAACAAGGCCATCGATTCTGGCCGGGTTGAAATTTCGGCCATGATTCTTCACAACATTGGCAACGCTCTGACACCTGTCAACGTTCAGGTAGAGGAGCTGCTGCAGGACGAGCAGAAACGGCTGATCGATTATATGGCAAAGTGCCACGAGGACCTGAAGCAAAACCAGAACAGCTTGACCGAATATGTAAATGAAACGGCTCGTGGTCAGGAGGTGTTCACCTTCATGGGAACCCTGATCCAATCCATGCTGGAGCAGGTGAAGGATAATCAAAACGCCATCCACAAAATATTCAGTGCTGTCAGCTATATGGCTGAGATCGTTTCTCTGCAGCAGAGTTATGCCACCCGCGGCAGCGAAACCCGTCAATTGGTGAACCTGAATCTCCTGTTGGAGGATTCCATCCGCATGCAACAGTCATCGTTAGAAAAAAGGCGGATTACTGTCGAAAAGGATCTGACAAAAAACCTTCCCTTACTGAAGATTGATAAAAACAAACTCATGCAGGTACTTGTCAACCTGATCAAAAACAGTTACGAAGCCATTGATAGCACTAACGACCCGCATACTAAGAAGCGAATATTCTTGCGAACCTTCAAGGAAAAAGAACAGGTCTGTTTTGAGATCGCAGATACCGGTATCGGGATTGAGCCTGATAAAATCGGGTCTATCTTCGATTTCGGCGAATCTGCCAAAGGTTCGTCGGGATTCGGTCTATATTACAGCAAGATGTTTGTCGAGTCCAACCAGGGCTCACTGGAATTCAACAGCAAAGGTGTCGGACATGGCGCTTCCGTGCTGGTTCGGTTTCAGCAATCCGAAAAAAGTGAAAATCCTAAAGAGGCAAGTTGATGAACCCCCCGGACAACCACCTAAAAAACAACCGTATCATTGTTATCGACGACGACCCTGGTATTCGAGAAACCTATCTCAGTATACTCTCCGTCCGAAAAAACAGGGAGGTTTTGTCCAAAGGGGCCGAACTTTTTGATGATGATTCAACCCCTGTTCAACAACTGCAGGAGCAATTCGATGTCACTCTGACAGAACAGGGAGAAAAGGGAATCGCTGAAGTTAAAAAGGCAGTCAAGGATAACCGGAAATTCGCTGTGGCCTTTATCGATATGAAAATGCCAGGACTGGATGGAGCGCAGACCGCAAAACAGATCTGGGAGATCGATGGAGATGTAAAGATCATTTTCGTCTCAGCGTTTAGTGAGCACTCGCCGGACGATATCAACCGAATTACGGGGCGAAATGACAGTTTTTATCTCAGAAAACCGTTTAACCCCGAAGAGATCAAGCAGTTTGCACGGGCGTTGACGAACGAATGGTCACTTGAAAGGGAGCGGGAGCGCCTGTCTGAGGATTTGAAAGTTCTAAATGAAGAACTGGAGGATATCAACCAGAATCTCAACGAACAGGTCGAACAACAAACCGACATGCTGATTCAGACTGAAAAAATGGCATCTATTGGTATTCTGGCCACTGGTGTCGCCCATGAAATATATACACCTATTTCTCACATCAACCAAGGTCTAGCAGAGATAGAACAGAAGGTCAGGGGTCTTTCGGAAATACTGACTGCCTATGAAAACCTCGAAAAGCTTTTAGAACAGATTAACCAGAAAAATATCCAGGACGCTTGTCGGAAAATTGCCGGTCTGAAACAGAGCCATCAAATCCAGGACACTCTGGATACATTTGGTAGTACTATAACGGCTGTGATCTTTGATACTAATAATATTCTAAAAATTATCAGTGATTTAAAAAGTTTTTCCAAAGAAGATGAAACGGAATACAAGCATGTAGACATTCATGACCTGATCGATGCCACCCTGTACGTCATTCATGATGAGTCCAAGCATGAAATTGAAATAGAGAAATCCTACGACGGAACACTGCCACAGATCAAGTGCTTTCCGCAAAAGCTCTCCCAGGTTTTTATAAACCTCCTGATCAACGCAGCCCAGGCAATTGGTGACAAAGGGCGGATCACAATCAAAACCGAATGGGCCAAGAGCCAGCGACGAATCGGCGGAAAAAAGGTCAAAATAACCATCAGCGATGATGGCTCCGGCATACCAAAAGACAAACTAAACCGGATATTTGATCCCTTCTACACGACAAAATCTGTCAAAACGGGGACGGGCCTGGGTCTGAGCATCTCTTACGATATTATTAAGGCCCACGGGGGGAGAATCTCGGTTAAAAGCGAGTCAGAAGAGGGGACACATTTTACGATCATACTACCGTTGGAAATCGATATGATTTAGAGGGTAGGGCAACTGTCAGACCATCGTTTTTATCTCATCAATCTCTTCGAAGATGAGATTTTCAGGATCGGGATCGTCAATAATGGACTGGGCCAGTGGTTTTGAGTTGGTGTGTATACTGTGATAAATCAGGAGCGCATCAAAATCATCATCGCCATCTTTGATGAAATGGCTGAAATATTCATGTAGAACCTGGTGGAAGTCAACCAGATCATATTCTATCACGGTTTTTTTCTGCTTGATCATCGTCTTGATACTGTTACGGAAGATGATGTGCAAAAAAGTTCTGCGATACGGATTGGTTTCCAGATCGACAGGCTTTGCATAGGTGATCTGTTGACGCTTTCTTTCAGCCAACTGATCCTCATTAATGTACTCAATACCAATTTTTTTAAACAGTTCCACCTGGTATTCAGGCTTGAGCGTTTGTTTGAAAGCCATGAAAAGAGCGGAATTCATGCCTTTCAGCAGCTCAATCTGTCGGGCTTGATCAAAAACAGACGGGAATACCATCCGCCGATTGTCCAGATCTTTCAGCAATAGCTGCACACCGTGTATGGTCTTCTTGACCTTGTGCAGATCATACAATATCAGCTTGTCCTGCTCATAAACGTCTCGTTTTTCAAACTCCCACTTATCCGCCTCATCTTTAACAACTCCGTAAAAGTGTTTCAAAAACTGTTGCATCAATGCTTGATCAAAGAGAAAGGGCAGGTGTCTGACAAACCGACTTTGACGATCCGGCTTGTCCTGTAGCAATTTTTCTAAAGCGGGGATGATATAAAACCGAAACCCCTGCCGCAGGTGGTTAATATTGATAAACAGCGGGTCGGTCAAATCCAGTTTCAAGGCATATATCTGATTAGCCCGATTCTTCCAGTAAGCGTCATGTGCCTTCATCTCTTCAAGGCAGGCTTCTATTTTTAAGCGACTATCGGGGAGGCCACCCTTTTCACTTTTTTCGTCTGCATCACCCATATATTAGGACACTGTTATTGTTGTTAATAACCAGAATACGACAAGACTACCGATCCTGTTCCTGACACTTCCGTTCGAGATACCACTGCTGGGTTAAACTCGAAGCCAGTTGCAGAATCTGGGACGACTTAAACGGCTTGCGATAATAGAGCAACCGCTCCGGATTTCCGACAGTTTGAATAATCTCTTTATAACTGTAATCGGAGTAGGCAGTCATGATGACAATTTCCACTTCGGAATCCAGCTGCCGAATCTCTTTGGCAGCTTGAACACCATCAATACCGGGAGGCATCCGAATATCCAGAAACATAAGGCTGAACGGTCGGTTTTCCTGCAGAGCATACCTGATTTTTTCAACCGCCTCAGCCCCCTGAGATGCTTGATCAACTTCATACGTGCCAGTCTGCAGGTCCGCTTCAACAATCATTTCGGCACCATCATCCGCGAAAAATGCCATCATCTCATCCATTTCGGCCTCTTTTTCAGCCGAACCAAAAAGAGAAGATGCCATTTCATCGATACCGTCGGATACTGTTTGAGGCAGGAGAATGGAGAGATAGGCTTTTCGGACCTCTTCCTCGTCGTCAACAATGAGTATTCTCGGTAGGTTCATGGGTTATTTATTTGAATGATGTCTGCATGTTCCGTTTGGAAATGGTTCCCCCGCCAGAAAATCAAAACCTGAAATTGACCTCAGCATATCCCAGTTATGAATGAAAGTTAAGTCAAAAAATTGATGCTGTGAATTCAGGCTGATCTTCGTTTTCGTAATCGTTAGATCGGTCAAGTAATTCAGAGGCAGGATTGTCATTCTGGATCGGAAAAACTGAGCCCATGGCTTATTAATCATCAGATTCTATTCTTCCCGCAGGGTAACTAACCACCACCTCTACTGAGCCAAGGGAGGTGAGACCTGTATGTGATTGAACTCATCCTCGGACCCCTTGGCGGATTGCAAGCTGAATAGTTTCCCCGCAGGATCATAAAGCAGCAGCAACTGTAATACTTTTTCAGAAAAAAAGGGTTGAACTTTCGGAAAAAAGGGCAAAGAATGTGTGCAAAACAAAACAATGGTTGAACAAACTCTGAAGATGAGGTGAAATATATGTCCAGTGATCCCTACCACCAGTTAAGAGATCTTTTAAACCAGATGCCCATCGGTTATCCACCGACAGCGTCGGGTGTCGAACTTGAAATTTTAAGACGACTGTTTAAGAAGGAGGAGGCCGAAACCGCGTTGCTATTGACCCCTTTTCCGGAGACGGTCGAGCAGATCGCCGCCAGGACGGGGACCAACAAAGACGGATTGGCACAACGTCTGGCCGAGATGTCGAAAAATGGGCTGATCTTCCGCTTCAAAAGAAACGATGAGGTTTTTTACAAGATTGCGCCTTTCATGATCGGCATTTACGAATATTCAGTACTGAAAATCGATCCGGAAATGGCCCGTCTCTTCAAAGCCTTTTACGATGAAGCGCTTCTGGAGGATCTTGGGATCAGTAATATACCAGGCTTTAAAGTCATTCCCATCGAAGAGAACATTCAAGCGGGTAAAACCTTGTTGCCCCACCACACGCTGGAACCAAAAATCCGGGCGGCCAGAAAAATTTCTGTGGCAGAGTGTATCTGTCGCAAGGAATCCGACCTGGCTGGAGAGGGCTGTGAATATCCCCTGGAGGCGTGCCTCAATTTCGGTGCAGCTGCCGAATATTATATCGAAAATGGTATCGGGCGGGAAATCGACGCCGACGAGGCCATCCGCATCCTCAACGAAGCCGATGCCGCAGGGCTGGTTCACGCCAGTGCCAACTCCAAACATCTTTCCAATATCTGCAACTGCTGTCCGTGCTGCTGTGCATCCATGAAGGGCATCACACAACTGGGGCACGACAAACGCAGGTATATGAACGCCCTTTACGAGGCTGTTATCGATCCAGAAGAATGTACAGAATGCGAAGAGTGTCTGGAAACCTGCCCAGTCGATGCAATCTCTCTGGCAGAGACCATGTGGGTGGATCGCGACAAGTGTCTGGGTTGCGGTCTCTGCGCCGGCAACTGCCCAGCTGAAGCTATCGCTATTTCCTTGAGGGAAGACCGTGAGGAGCCCTTTGAAAATGTGATGGACATGGGCATGGCGATCCTGGAAGCTAAACAGAAAATCCAATCTTGAGAGAGTTTGTACCCCTTCATGCAGATGAATAATCATTAAATAGGAGAGACTATGATAGAGAAAATCGCTCAACAAATCTTCTGGCTTGGACACGATGGATTTCGCATCGAAACTGACAAGACTATCTATATCGATCCATACCAGATTGAAAACGGCCCTGAGGCGGATATCATTCTGATTACCCATGAACACTTTGATCACTGTTCACCAGACGATATCGAAAAGATTCAAAAACCTGAGACAATCATTGTAACGGAAAAGCGATCGGCCAGGAATTTGAACGGGAATATTCGGGTGGTTGTCCCCAACGAATCCATAGACATTGATGGGGTCCACATCGAAACAGTGCCGTCTTACAATACAGATAAGGACTTTCATCCCCGAGAGAACGGCTGGCTTGGATTTATTGTTGACATCGAAGGGGTCCGGATTTACCACACCGGTGATGCCGATTTCATTCCGGAGATGAGGGAAATCAAGGCAGACATTGCCCTCCTGCCGGTGTCCGGAACTTATGTCATGAATGCGCAACAAGCAGTTGAAGCGGCCCTGGCACTAAAACCGAAACTTGCCATCCCCATGCATTATGGCAGTCTGGTCGGATCAGAGGAGGACGCTATTTCTTTTAAAGACGCTTTGCAGGGCAAAATCGAAGTCCAGATTATGCAGAAAGCATAAGATACAAATCCAGCCAACCTCCGGCCAGATATCAACATCCCCCTGACACTCTTTAAAAGGGGGAATTGAGGAATTACGGCGCGGTTTTTTCCTGGATAAACTGCTTCAAAGCCTCCGCAATTGGGGAGAGGGTTCGATTTGAGCACCAGGTAAGGTAAAAGTTTCTTTTAAGATCGACCTTATCAATGTGCAAGACCATCAGTTCCTTTTTCTCCAACTCCTCAGAAACAGCGATGGGTGATATGACAGAGACCCCCAACCCTTTTTTTATACCTGAAATCAAGGCTCTAGTATGTCTGATTTCTGCAATCACATTCAACTCATCTGTTGCAAAAGCCGCACTCTGCAAGCAGTCTTGAAAGGATTTCCAGGTTCCCGATCCGCTCTCCCGTCTTATGAACGGCTCTTTTTTCAGCTGCTCGAACCCGATTTTTTTCTTAGCTGCCCATTTGTGGCCAACGGGGACAACCAGCATCATTTCATCTTTGATAGTGATCTGCTGCGATATTGATTTTTGATGGCTGAGCGCTCCCACAATAGCCAGCTCGATGTCACCCTTTATCAGTCCACCAATAATTGTATCTGAGCCGTTGATATCCAGAGAAAACCGAACATCAGGATATTGATTGACGAAATCGGCCAGAAGTTCCGGCAGGAGATAGACGCCAGGAATCGTGCTGCCTCCGATAGCCACTTTTCCTTGCATTTTGCCTTGAAAATCTCTGATCGAAGCCTCTGCCTCTTCTCTGAGTGCAATCAGCTTGATGGCATAGTCATAAAGCCGTTTTCCGACTTTGGTGGGCACCGCTTTTTTTTCAATCCGGTCGACCAGTCTACAACTGAAATGCTGTTCAAGTTGTTTGATATGGCTGCTGATGGTTGGTTGAGACAATCCGCAGGCTTTGGCAGCTTTGGAAAAGCTCCCATTTTCGATGACTTTAATAAAAACATACAACTGCCAGAATCCCATTGTTTTTTCGTCCCTGTAAAAGAATGAAACTTTGCCAATAAAAGCCAATAAAGCGATTTCAGGTCAGTAATGTCCGGTTAGGTTTTTGTACAACAAGAGCTGAACAATGAAACCAGTCTCTTCGCATAAGGATTTAAAGATTTTCTAAGCTTGCTTCAC
>Ga0257125_1002260_pt1 | contig 16293 bp, 16 predicted proteins | sample SI106_200metaG_FD_190183 | JGI IMG/M metagenome (GOLD analysis project Ga0257125, IMG submission 190183) | Marine microbial communities from Saanich Inlet, British Columbia, Canada - SI106_200 | ecosystem: Environmental > Aquatic > Marine > Inlet | place: Canada: British Columbia | collected...
CAGCTTCACATGGACTGTGCGGGCGATGAGTTCGCTCCGCATGCCGATGGTCAGTTCTTCTGCGCGCCGTTCTTCTCCTTCAACGGTGGCTTGGTCGAGTTCTACACCTGCTGGGTCTTCCATGCCAGCGGCCGCTATGGCTCGGTGTCGGCTTTCGTCCCGCAGTGTTAATCCTTGAATCCTTGAAGGCTTGAAACCTTTTGCCTGTCCGCCGAAGCGACAGCGAAGGCGGAAGCCTTTGAAACCTTGTCCTTGCGCAGCAAGGACTCGCCACAGCTGGCTATCCACAGGTACCACGTACCATGGATAGCCAGCTTTTCTTTTTCTTCTAATAATCTGATATAATGTTTCTGAGTCTGGGCTAGTGAATAGTAGTTTAAGGATTGCTATCGTCTGACTTTCTCTTTGGAGATACATAACCAGAGTCTTAAAGATTAAGGTTTTTAAGAGAGTGTTATTTTGAGGAGATACTGCTTGCTTTTGTCTAGTGCAGGTGCCCTAAGTTTGTTGAAGGGCTACTGCCAAATAAAATACAAAATAAAAAGAATACAGTCTTACAGCCAGTAAGAAGTAAATCTTAATATTTGGTGAATAAAGACGGACAAAAGTAATAATTATCCGAATGCCGATGGTCAGTTCAACAACGCGCCGATCTTCAACTTCAACGATGGCAAGGTCAAGTTCAACACCAACTGGGTCAACAATGCCAACGACAACTATGGCTCGGTGTCGGCTTTCGTCCCGAAGTCTCTTCTTATGATTTTAAAAGGGTGCTTTTTAGCACCCTTTTACTTATCTTGTTTTAGTGGATCTTATCCAACCACCTAACATTTTACCGATTTCGTCTATCATACTTTGAAGATTAACATACTTCTTATTATCTATAGCTTTAACATCTTTTATCAATCGGATAAATACCCTTAGCAAATTTAATTTTAGATTTATGTGGTTCAAGGTTGGTAATTTATCTTTAGGATTTTGACTAGAGGCTAAAAGTATATTTTCTATAATATCAAGTAAAGTAGCCTCACATCGTTCAAAAATAGTAAACCTGTCTTTTTTGGGAATTGAGCTTCTGTATTCATGCAAGGTTTTGTATAAGTCGTAGGCTTTTTTAAAAATTGGAATGTCAAAATTATCCATATGAAAATTTATAAAAATATATTTAAAGATATTATTTCACTAGAAAATTTGTTTTTAGCTTGGGATGAATTTAAAAAAGATAAAAGACATAAAGATGATGTCCAGAAGTTTGAATTTAATTTAGAACAAAACATTTTTAATTTACACAGAGAATTAAATAATAAAACTTACGAACATGGACCTTATACCAATTTTTATATTACTGATCCAAAACTTAGACATATACATAAGGCAGCTGTTAAAGATAGAATTCTACATCACGCTATTTATAGTATATTATTGCCCATATTTGAGCCGACGTTTATTCCTAATTCTTTTTCCTGCCGTAAAGGCAAAGGTAGCCACAAAGGAGTAGACACTTTAGCTAAGATACTAAAAAAAGTGAGTAGGAATAATACTAGGACTTGTTATGCTTTGAAATGTGATATAAAGAAATTCTTTGATTCTGTAGATCATTGCGTTCTTTTAGATATTATCCGTAAGCGTATAAAGGATAAAGGCACTATACGATTATTAGAAAATATTATTGATAGTTATTCTTCTAACATCTTTGAAAAGAAAGGACTACCGATTGGCAATCTTACTTCACAATTATTTACTAATATTTATATGAACGAGCTAGATCAGTACATAAAACAAGAATTAAAAGTTAAACATTATGTTAGATATACAGATGATTTTGTGATTACGTCTAACGATATAACTTACTTGATAAATATGTTAAAGTCAATATCTAAATTTTTGCCTGATAAATTATTATTACAACTACATCCTAAAAAAGTATCTATTCGTAAACATAGCCAAAGCATTGATTTTCTTGGTTATGTTATACGGCCACATCACAAACTAATTAGAACAAAAACTAAGAAAAGGATACTTAAAAAATTAGAACTTCGTAGAACTGAATATGAAAATGATAAAATAACTAAATATACTTACGAACAATCATTGCAATCTTACCTAGGTGTTTTGAGTCACGCTAATGCTTATGATTTTAGTAATGATTTGAAGAATCAATTTATTATCAGCTAATAAATATTTATTCTTTAACTGGTCTTTTTGTTGGTATAGAACCACCCCAAAACTCTTTAAAATCCACTTTACATTTAGTAATAGCTGGATTATGAGTCATCATTACCTTAAATGGAGAAGTCTGACCAGCTAGAATAGGATTATAATCAATTAAGGCATCATCTGATTTTACAAATTCTCCATCTTCAGTATAAGCAGTTCCGACTGCTACAACACTTTCTAGTGATTTGTTACTTATATTCTTTACTTGTCCTTCAATATGAAAATAATCATATTGCCAATAACAATTAAAGTTTAATAGCTCTAATTGTTCTTTGTTAGATTGCTCATCAACATTAGCTTCTTTATCTACCATATTTGGGTAATAATTTGGGGATGTATCATTACCAGTACTACTATCACTACCACCTGATGCGCTGATAATAATTGATAATAGAATAAACCCTAGAATAACACTTAAAACTTTGTGTCTAACAAACCAATTTCTTAGATCCGCTCCACAATGTTTACACTTTTTAGCATCCTCTTTTATTTCTTCTTTACATTTAGGACAATGCTTGTTTTGTTCTTTTGTCATACTTTTATTATTAATAATTATTATTAAGGTAAGCTTTCACAGGCTAGGCCATCATTATTGGCATCTAACTTATGAATATCTTTACCTGTTTTATTAAAGCAATAATCATGAGCCGCTTGAGCTTCGGAATGAATTTTAAAATCAGAGCAGTTATATATACTACACTCTCCTTTGGAGCAGCTGTAGTATTACCTACTGCTTTGAAATTTGAGGATTATATCAAAACTGGCTTAGTGTTTTACACTGAGCTCAAACCACTGCATACCGGTTTTAAAGATACAAATATGCGAGTCGGATCTTCGCAATTGATCTGTCTGGAAGAAATCAGAAAGACAGATCCTCGCTATGACCCAAGTCACGAGGATTTCAGGCCAGATCTGGTCTTGGACATGATGCAAGAAGTCTGCGAAGAACCCAGTGTGGCTCTAGACAGATTCTTGGCTTGGGTAACTGAGGTCAGCAAAGGACGTCCTGTCGAAGGTATTACAGACACCACCTTCTTTGATGGCGGACAATTTGATCTTTGGTGTGGCACTTACAGAACTGAACCTTCACCCTATGGCTGGGAAGGCATTGACCTAACCTCCCTTTACAAGGGACACACCGGCAACACAGACGCCAAACTCAAAGATATCGGCGTGCCTGACACAAGAACAAAACCTCATCGGGCAGACCATGATGCTGTGCTCTTGGCTCAAGTCGCTGGCTACCTCCTCTACTCCAAGATGGGTTGGTAATCATTAGGCGGATACAATATGTATACCGCCTTTTTTTATTAAAATAAAAAACCCTGTCTAATAGACAAGGTTCTGAACCTTATTCGAAAACCAGCCGTTTGATGCTGTCGTTAGCTTCATCGACCAAAAGAACCGGATGACCAGCTTTGTCTGCATCGTGTAGATACTTCATCAGGCAAATAGCCCGACGTATGACCTGTTGTGGACTGACACGTTGTCTGAAAGCCAGACCAAGCAAAATCCAATACAGCTTCCATGACATGCAAAACTCATACACTCTGGCCATTTACTACCTCCTATTTTGGAGTCTAAGTGAAAAATAACATGAATTCAACGTGTATATAATTATATAAAACACTAATTTTGTCAATGACGCCAACGGCGGAATTGATCCTGAGCGCCTGCCTGCCGGCAGGCAGGTAACCGAACGGGTCAAATAAAAAAGCTCTTCTATGTTTCAGAAGAGCTTTGCAATTCTTTGATTTTGGCAATAATAGCCTCAAAGTCTCCAGACGATACTCTGGTATAGCCAACTATGACAGTGCCGTCTATACCATAGCCATCTTTACTCACCCAGCCAAAGGGCTTTCTTTTGCCGTCTTCGGTCACGATTATGACACTCAAACGATCTCTGCCCACTGGGAATTTTGGAAATTCTACAGCCATGATTTCCCTCCCTGAAAAAGAACAATAATATTTTAATACTAATAAAATTAAATAGCAAATAAAAAACCCCTCTTCCGAAGAAGAGGGGTTGTGAAACCGTACTTATTAGCCCTTGTACTTGCCAGACTGACGTCCAGAAAGAACATCACCATGAACAATCTGGAAAACGATCAACTCTAGCTCTGCCAACATAGCCGCTTTGACATTCGAGTAAGCATCTCGATCTTCAAAACGAAGCATGGTCAGAGCCATGATAGCTACTTGCTCTTGGTAGCGCATCAGAGCACGATCTTTTTCCTCACAGTCGAACCAGAACCGATGACTGGTGTTGAAAGTCAGACACCCAGTCGTCGAGTCAAACTCGAAAGGATCGGTGCCGATCTCAGCATAGCAAAACTGCAATCCAGTACTGCTACGACTTACGATTTTACGACGCCTACCTCTTGGTCCTTGGACTGTACCAGGATGATGACCAGGCAATTCCTCAGTGGGAGGTTCGCTACGATCACGTGGCTCACCATCACCCTTGGATTTTCCCTTGTCACCAGTGGTACCGCCCACAGCTGCAGACTTGTGCTTTTGCTCGCCACGATCTGGAAGGTCAGTGTGTCCTCTGCCAGTTGTGCCGCGTTTGAAAAGCTCTAGAACATCACTCCAATCCTCGAGCTTTAGGATCTGATCAATCACCTTAAGTGAACGCAGACCCAATTCCTGGTAGCGGGATTCTTTGGATTCGACCTGTATTTCTTCCACGATGTGTTGGCCGACTTCCTCCCACCACTGTTCAACGCACAAACACATACCTAACAAGGCATCATTTTCCACAAACTTGTTGCGGGTAGGATGGATCCTGACCTTTTGACAGACAATCTCACCCTCAAAGACTCCCGATTTCAGAGCCTTGATGATGTGATCATAGATAAAAGGCGCTAGAGAATCCCAAAGGGCTTTTTTGCCTTCAATCCTGAAGTCACTTCTGGTATCACCAAAAGAGACTCGGCCTTTGCGACCCCTAGAGGTCCGACGAGCTATGAAGAGACGGAAAGTAGTATTTCCGCAGTCATCCTTGTTGATGACATGTTCTTCCAGCTTCTGGCCTTCAAAATCCTTGGCAGTCACCTCTTTCTCTTGCTGTCTACCCTCAGGATCAGTCAGTTCGATCTTGACCACAATACCACGCTTGCGCATGGTCGGACCATAACGGTCCAAAATGGCTCGAACAAGTTCATCGAGCGTCAGTTTGGTCAAGAAACGATCCTTGATAATACCTTCCATGCGAACTTGCGTCCGCCAAGGTACAAAGGACTGCTTCTTGCGTGACCTCTGCTTCTTGCGAGAGAAAAACAACTCAGGCAAACTCACGAAGGGAATACCACTGATTTCCTTCATGCCCTGAATATCCTTGCTCACAAAAGTCCATCTGATGTAGCCCTGGGATGCTCCCGTCTTGGGACAAGATGTAAAAGTAAACTTTGTACACTTGCCCAAAGGAGAGATCAAACCACGGCCAAACTGACCAAGATCGCCAACCCTTTTCTGGGTTTGACAAATCTGAGTCAAAGCCTGTTCAAACTTGGTCTGACTTGCTCCATTACCATCGTCTTCGACCATGGCATTGCGCCTCTTGAGATTGACCACAACCCTAATAAACGATGCCTTGGCATCAATTGGATTTTGGATCATTTCTAAAAGAGCGTCGAGAAGCCTTGGGTAAGTCTCGGCAACTGTCATAAGAACATTGCCATCATGGAAATCTAGCGCACTACTACCACGACGTGAACGTGGCAAGGGTACTATTTTTTCTCCTTGAGCCATGATCTACCTCCCCTCATCAGCTACATCTTGCTTTTGCAAGACGATATCTCGTGACCTAGCACTACACAGACCATTGAGGACCTGTGCCAAAGTATGCAGACCATCGTTAGAAACTTGTTGACGAAGTTGTCGTCGTTCTTCCACACTAAATTCCTCCGAAATGACCAATTTTGCCAAGGGCAACATAGCATCAATCTGATGACTCAATGAATCAATGATTACTCCATGATCCACTAAACCAGTTGATTGCTTGAGCTCGACAATGTCAGCCTTATTTGCTTCTTCCTTGATCGGAAAACGAGCAATCAAACCCTGTGCTGCTCTAATTTTTGCCGGTGCCATATTTGCACCACGCAACACAGCCATCAGAGAATCTCGGGATTTGTAACCCAAACCCTCTTGTATCTGATCAAGATTACGAACATCATGGGCCAAGATCAAAATCAACTGCTGAGCTAGCTTGGGCAATTTTTCCCACTCAGCAACCTTGTAGTTCTGAGTGTAAAGCCAAACCATGACTCGCAGCAAATTTTCACCAATTGGCATGTGTTCGTTATTGAGCCAACGAAAAATCAAATAATGGCCAACATGAACAAACTCCGCCATTGGTTGACGTGCTTTTTGGGAACGTTTTCCATCTTTACCAGGCAAATTATTGCCATAGTGAAGCAAACATTCCCGGACTGAACCGGAAAAAACTACATCTTTTGGCATGATTTGCCTCCTGTTTAGTACGGTTTTTCAAGGTACGAATTGTACACTTGAAACTACCACTATATAGCTATTTTGTCAATACTAAATAAAAAAGCCTCGAAATTCGAGGCTTAAGCTGCTTTGAGTTCATCGATCTTATCAGCGATTTTGCGCAGATCACTAGCTGTAACTTCAATAAAATCATTGACAACAGTCGAATCAACATGAAAACCATGCTGTTTACTGACCCAACCAAATGGCTTTTCATTGACAAAAACTATAAAGCTAGCACCGGCTGTGAGTTCAAATCTGACCATAACCTGACCCCTTTATTGAAGTGAAGAACTAAAGATTATCATACAATATAAAACAAAATATTACATTCGTCAACTAGCTTTACGTTTGAAACGCCAGATAAACACAGCCTTTACTATCTCTATCAAAACAATAGTAACTAATACTACGATCAAAATCATTTGCCATTCACGCCAAGCTAGAGGCACAGTTTTGAGATATTTATTCAAAAAAGGAAGATAGACTGCCATTAGTTGTAAAAAGAAGCCAATCACTACTGAAATATTCAAATACATATTACGGAATGGTCTAGCTTTGAAAATATTATGTTCAAGGCTCTTGATACTAAAGACATAGAGTAAACTATCTATACCCAAAGCTGTAAAGACAACCGTCCTGGCCAGATCAAGATTACCGGTCGTTTTCCAAAAATAATAAAATAATCCTAGGCTAGTAGCACCTGTAATAATACTAATTGTAAATATCAAAAACTTATTTTCAAAATCTAACAATTTCTTGTGAGGACGAGGTTTTTTGTTCATGATAGCTTCATCCTCTGGCTCCATGGTCAGCGACAAGGCAGGCAAAGAATCATTGACTAGATTGATCCACAAAATCTGAGCAGTCAACAGAGGTAAAGGAAATCTCATTATCAGAGAACCCACAATAATCATTACTTCAGAAAAACTATCCGATAATAAATACAAGATGACTTTTTTGATATTAGCAAAAATAACTCGACCCTGTTTGATAGCCATGACAATAGTTTTGAAATTATTGTCTAATAAAACTAAATCAGCCGTTTCTTTGGCAACATCAGAGCCAGATGAAACCACTACTCCCACATCGGCTGCTTTGAGGGCTGGTGCATCATTGACACCATCACCAGTCATCGAGACTACCTCACCTTGTTTTTGCCAAGCCTTGATAATCCTTAACTTGTCACCTGGAGTGACACGCGCATAGACTTTGATCCCTCGGATCTTATCATCTAGTTGTTGGTCAGTTAACTTTAATAATTCATCACCAGTAACAACACTATCTTTGTCAGTATCTATACCTAGGTCAGCGGCAATACTACGGGCTGTAAATTTATTATCTCCAGTAATGACTACTGTCCTAATACCAGCTTTCCAAGTGCCTTGGATTGTTTCTTTCGTTTCAGGACGCAATGGATCTGACAACCCCCAGATACCTATAATAATCATATCATGCGGATCTTCTTTGCAAGATTCCAAGCCTTTGAAAGTTTTGGGTACAAGTTTATAAGAACCAGCCAAAACTCGCAAACCTTTTTTACTCAAAGATTCCCACTGATTTTGGAAATAATCTCTTTTTATTTTATTTAGTTTGGTAGATTTATTTTTGTTGAGATAGTTTTTGGAAAAATCCAAAACCTTTTCTGGAGCGCCTTTTATAAATATAATATCTCGTTTGGCATCAAAATGATGGCGAGTGACCATATACTTGATTTCAGAATCAAAAGGAATCTCCTCTACTCTAGAATATTTTGCAATAAGTTCACGAACTTCAGAATTTTGTGCTCCAAATAATAACAAAGCCTTTTCTGTTGGACTACCAATCACTGACCAATAGTCTATAAAATTGTCATGATTTTCAACGACCGCATCATTACACAACAAAGCAGTCTGCATTAACATATTTATTTCTTTGCTGGCACCTATATCTTTGAGAGATTGTACAGCCAGATCAATACTATTATTGGCAGTCACAACCTGAGTAACCCTCATCTCCCCTTCGGTCAAAGTACCGGTCTTGTCAGTACAGATTACAGTGGTTGAACCCAAAGTCTCAGCTGAGATTAATTTGCGTACCAAACCATTATTTTTCAAAATACGCTTCATGCCAACTGTCAAAATCATGGTCATACCAATTACCAAGCCCTCTGGAATAGCCGATACTGCGACAGCCACTGCTACTGTAAACATTTCAGCCCAAGCGTGTCCTTCGATTACTCCCAACAAAAACATTAAAAAAGCAATCAACAATACACCTTTGGTGACAAATTTAGCAAAGACATTTAATTTTTCCTGTAAGGGTGTTTGCTCATCTTTTGTCTCTTTAAGCATGACTGTGATCTGACCCATCTCAGTCTCTAGACCAGTTTCACAAACCACAGCTGTAGCCCGCCCTTCAACAACCAGTGTACCCATAAAGACCATGTTTTTTCTTTCAGCCAAAACTGTCTTATTGTCTATAATGCGCGTATGTTTCTTGACTGGTACTGATTCTCCGGTCAGATTAGCTTCGTTGATTTCTAAACTATTGACCTGTAGTAGTCTAGCATCAGCTGGCACTCTGACACCTGCTTCCAAAATAATAATATCACCAGGCACTAAATCTTTTGATTCTATTTTGGTCTCGTGCCCATCTCTTATTACTAATGTTTCACGCTTAACTACTTGATTGAGTTTTTCCAAAGATTGATTGGCTTTGTATTCTTGAAAAAAACCTACAATAACATTTATCAATACTGCAGCCAAAATTACATAAGCATCTATAAATTCACCAAACAATAAAGAAATCACTCCAGCAACAAGCAATATATAAATCATAGCGCTCTTGAACTGGAAAATAAAAAGACGCCAAGCTGAAAACTTGCGACCTTGCGCTAACTTATTTTGTCCATGTTTGGTCAGACGTTTTAGTGCTTCGTGAGATACCAAACCATTTTTTGTTGTATTTAGTTTTTTGAGAACCTGAATAGAACCCAAACCGTACCAAGTGATTTTTATATTTGGCATAGCTATATTATACCACAAAAAGCTTGATTTTTATATAATTTAGAGTAAAATAAAGGACATGAAGATTATAAATGACTTAAAACAAAATATTATTGATAATATCAAAAATATTTTACAAGTTGATATCAATATCAACAGTTTTGAACTTGATCTACCGCCTGAAGACAAACTTGGCGATTATGCTTTTGCTTGTTTCAAACTTGGTAAAAACCCTATAGAGGCTGCCAAATATTTAGCTGATAATTTTCAAACCAACAAACTAATAAATAAAACCCAAGCTAATGGGCCTTATCTTAATTTATTTTTGAACAAAGGTGCTTGGTTACAAACTGTATTGTCAGAAATTGACAAAACAAAAAATTATGGCCAGACAGACTTTGGGAACAACAAAAAAGTTGTTTTGGAATTTTCTGGACCAAATACAAACAAACCGCAACATATAGGACATCTACGAAATAATATACTAGGCCAAGCCTTAGTAAATATTTATAATGCCGCTGGTTTTAAAACAGTCCCAGTCAATATTATCAATGACCGCGGTATTCATATAATGAAAAGCATGTTGGCCTGGCAAAAATGGGGTAACAACGAAACCCCAAATAGCTCTGGAATCAAGGGAGATCATCTAGTAGGCAAATATTATGTACAATTTGGCCAAGCTCTAAAAAAAGAAGAAACAGAATATTATTCTAAAAATAAAATAAACCTGGCTAATCTAGATAATCTATCTAGAAGAAAAACTGAAGATGAATTTATAGCTCAATCACCATTGATGAATGAGGCTAGAGAATTATTGAAAAAATGGGAAGCTGGAGATAAAGAAGTCAAAAAGCTTTGGCAAATGATGAACTCTTGGGTTTATGATGGTTATAAAATTACTTATGACAGGCTAGGTATAAAATTTGACAAGGAATACTATGAAAGTGATACTTATTTGCTGGGCAAAGATCTAGTTGAGCTTGGAGTGGAGAAAAAAGTATTTTTCAAAAAAGAAGATGGTTCTATTTGGATTGATCTAAGCAAAGAAGGTCTAGATGAAAAAATAGTCTTGCGAGCTGATGGTACTTCTGTATATGTGACTCAAGATCTAGGACTTGCCAAACAGCGTTATGATGAATACAAATTTGATCAAGCTATCTATGTAGTGGCCAATGAACAGGATTATCATTTCAAAGTTTTGTTTTTTGCTTTGCAAAAACTTGGCTTTGAATGGGCTGATAATCTTTATCATCTGTCATATGGCATGGTCAATATGCCTGATGGCAAAATAAAATCTCGTGAGGGCAAGACAGCAGATGCTGATGACATCATGAACGAGATGAATACCAAGGCCAAAGAAATCATGAAACAAGCTACCAAAAAAGTAGAATCAAAAAATAAAAATCCAAAACAAATTGCAGAGCATGTAGGCTTGGGTGCTTTGAAATTTTTTATGCTTGGTACCAACCCACAAAAAAATATTATCTACAACCCACAAGAATCTATTTCTTTTGATGGCTACACAGGGACATTTGTTCAGTATACTCATGCCAGGATTGCCAATATCTTGAACAAAGCTGATAAAATAAAAAAACTAAACAAGCTAGATTTTTCTGGTGAATTCAATACTGAAGAAAATAAACTAGCCAAATTATTATTAGATTTCCCAAAGAGTATCCAAGATACAGCTGTGAGCTACAATCCTAGCAACCTAACTCAATATTTATTTGAGGTTGCTAAGACTTTTAATAATTTTTATCAACATCATTCTGTCTTACAGGCTGAAAATGACAATTTGAAAAATATTAGGCTTCATCTTTGCTCTCAAACCAAGCAAGTCTTGAAATCTGGCCTTGAATTATTAGGTATAGATGCCCCTGATGTTATGTAAATAATAAAAACAAAAAGCAGCCTAAAATGGCTGTTTTTTATTTGTGGTGCGCCCACTAGGATTCGAACCTAGGACCATCAGCTTAAAAGGCTGCTGCTCTACCGGGCTGAGCTATAGGCGCCTAAATAACGGGATTATTATATACTAATACTTAAAATTAGTCAATCGTCTTGACTTTAAGTAGGTTGACAAAATACAATATTTATGCTAAAATTTTCTATTAATCTAATGCACATTGTCATAAACAAAGGAGTCAAAGATGTTAGAACCAGTCGTTTTAAGAAGGCTGAAATACTATGAAGGTCCTCGTCGTGACCTTGATGGTGAATTACTCTATTTCATAAGAGATGGGGAATGTTTCTTTTTTGGCATCACCAAACACACTCGATCAACCATCAACGCTACAGAAGAAATTGTAGCTGCAATTTCCCACGCAGAACAGACCACTCCCGACAGACTCACCTTCTTTCATATCCAAATTATGGATGGAAAAATTCTCTACCAGATGTTTCGTTTCTGGTATGACTCACGGCAACCACTATTAGTAACACAAGCACAAATTCCAAATAGTGCAGCTATTAGAAATCTCGAATGGGATGTACTAGATATCCCTAAAGAAATCGAGCAAATCTTTGCTTCTGCTATTCGAGTATCTATTTAACCCCTTAACCCCAGTAATTCATTCTGGGGCTTTTTTATTTATTAAAAACACGTGGGTGCGAAGCACCTTTACGTGTTGACAAAATACAATATTTATGTTATATTTATAGGAATTCCTATTTGTATGGATAGGTCGTCCCGCTTCTGTGGGATCAGGGTGAATGTCTGCACCGTGCCAGGCATGTACTTTTTCAGGAGGTCTCGTATGAGCTCCAATCACATTTTTCAAATCATCGGTGGTCCTGGCAAGTTTGACCTAATGCAGGCTCTCTTTGCCTCAACTGGCGCTCGCATGATCCCGATCAAAATCCACGTCGAGGGTGCCATCCGCCGTGATGGTGATCTGGGCAGTGAGATATCGATCATTGTCAATCAGGTGGGCTGGAAACTTGGTTCCAAACGTGGCACTGTCTGGACAATTTCCGGCACATCCAACACCATCTACAAGGACGGCGAAGAACTTGGTTCCGTGGTCCTGACCTACGACACCACCAATCGCAAAGGCGAAGTGTGGATCGATCGTCTGATCGGTGCATAGATTTACTCCCGTCGAGTTTTACTCGGCGGGCTTTTTTATTGACCCATTCGATTTTACTCAGGGTCAACTTGAGTTTATCGAAAGTTGACAAAATATCCAATATATACTATACTCTTTTAATCCTAAACGTACACTTCATTACTCAACCAAGCAACAGGAGGCAAAATGAACAAACTTCTTGCTGCATGCCTCTGGGTCAAATTATTTCCCAAGAGGCACAAAGCTCGTCGTAGTTACAAAGCTATGAGCCTTGGTATGCTCATGCAAGTTCTCAAACACTCTGACCCTGATACAAGCCAGCAGCTCTTGCTAGCTTTTTATAATAAAGCCAATTTCAAGGACCTGATGACTATCATCAGAGATGAACAACAACAATACCCAATCAACATCCGAGAAATGGTAGGAATCCACGCACTCTATATAGTGGAAACCTCAATTGGTTCAGAGCTTAATTCAGCTGCTTGGACTCACCCTGATTATGGTCGTGTCAATCACTTGATGAATATTGTCACCGAGCTACCGCAACTTAGAGACAAAGCTAATAGGGTGACATTTCATTTTTTGCAAGACGAGGTAAAGGCCTGGGAAGCTTTTTTGCAAAATAGGGATTTTCCCGAAGATCCCCCACCCCTCCGCCTGGTCGGCAACGATTAACCCCAACCCGTCATATTCCAATGGCGGGTTTTTTTATTGACAAACATATTAATAACTAATAATGTAAACAAGCATCAACGTACCTTAAAAATACCAAGGAGGGTAAAAATGCCACGAAGAATCCAAAAAGCAGAAACTGTCTGGACAAAATGGAGTGCTAGTAAACTCAGTGCTACTATGGCTTGCCCTCTAAGGGGCTTTTATAGTTATGCATTGCGCACACCAAAACCACAAAACCCACTAGCAGCGTTGGGACAAGCTTTACACTACATGTTTCAACGTTTTTTCACACCACACAAAAAAACTGGTAACTATCCTTACCAAGAAGTAGAAAAACTCTTGGGAGTCTGGAAAGGCTTTTGGTGGCGAGCCATACAAGGTCATCATGGATTTTCTAGTATGAGTTCTGATCCTGTTGAAGTCACTTGGAAAGACTCCGACCAGCAAGGTAAGATGTTTGGTTCTGGAATCAACATCTTGAAAGGATTTTTTGAAACATTTCATCAACTTCGCCTTGATGGTATACCTCGTTTCAATGAACGTCGTTTTACCTTTGACTGGTGTGGTCTACAATTGACTGGCGTCATAGATCGTTTGGATATCACTCCTCAAGGAGCTATACTCCTAGATTATAAAGGCGCTCCACATTCTAGACATGATCTAGAAACTGGTCTACAGCTAACAATCTACCAGCTAGCCTATGAAGCTTATCTCAGAAGAAAGATTGGTGACAACCAGCCTTTGTCTGAAATGCAGATCTATAGCTACTGGAGAAATGATTTTCAAGATGCTCCCTTGCGCACTGAAAATGACTTTGGCATGTTACTGTATTATCTGTTGGAAGCTCACGAATACTTTAGAGCTATACTGACTGGTAAGCCAGTTTATCGTGACATTGTCAGTTGTTTTCGTTTTTTCAGTGAAGATGATATCTTGACTGGTGATATTACTCCTCGCTTACCACGAGGCAGTCATTGCCGCTTTTGTCAATTTTTCACAGAATGTCGCCAATGGGAACTAAAAGAACATCCTACTCCTCAAGCTCTGTTTGCTGAGCATCGTCAAGCTAAGTTGGATAGGCTAACACCAGGTCAAGAGCCAATTCCTTTTGGCCAGCAACCCATCATAGAAGCAGGTGGAGATTTTGTGGCCAAAATCCGCCAACTACCATTTTACAGACAAGGTGATTTGTTTGGAAATGTGACCCGTCATGAATAATTGACGGGTTTTTTCTTTATTTTATATGGGTATAAACTGTATATAATTTGGCTTGAATATTTATACATAATACGCTAAGCTAACTCTACAAAGTAAAGCCTATGGCCAAAATCCCGCCACAAAATCTAGAAGCAGAAGCCAGCATTTTAGGCTGTCTATTGCTAGACAAAGAAGCCATTATCAAGATTGGTGATATTTTGCGTCCTGACAATTTTTATCGAGATATTCATGCTATGATTTTTCAAGCTATTTTGGATATGTTTGAAAAGCATGAACCAATCGATATTTTATCAATTGGTAACCGTCTAGCTGAAAAAAAACAACTGGATGCTATTGGTGGCAAATCTTATCTAGCTGAATTGACAGCTTCAGTACCAAATTCTTCTCATGTGGTATCTTATGCCAATATTATCAAAAAAAAATCCACACTTAGAAGATTAGAACAAGCTGCTTCTCAAATTAGTGAATTTAGTTTTTCTGAAGAAGAAGATGTCTCAAAATTACTAGACAAAGCCGAACAAAAACTTTTTGCTATTTCTCAAGAATCTTTGAAGAAAAACTTTATACCTATCAAGAGTGTTTTGTCAGATACTTTTAATCGTATAGATGAATTACACAAATCAGGTGGCCAAGCTACTCGTGGTATTCCAACTGGCTACAATGACTTGGACAAACTATTGTCTGGTATGCAAAAATCTGATCTAGTCATCTTGGCAGCCCGTCCTTCACTCGGTAAAACAACTCTAGCTCTAGATCTAGTCCGACACATTGCTATCAAATCAAAAGTACCAGTTGGTATCTTTTCTCTAGAAATGTCAAAAGAACAATTGGTTGATAGATTCTTGGCTACCGAAGCAGAAGTAGATCTTTGGAAAATGAGAACTGGTAAACTATCTGATCGTGAAGAAGATGATGATTTTCCTCGCATTGGACGAGCTATGGGAGTATTATCTGAAGCGCCAATCTTTATCGATGATTCCCCCAATGCCAATGTCATGGAAATCCGTACCAAAGCTCGTCGTCTTAAAATGGAACATAATCTAGGATTTTTGGTAGTTGATTATCTTCAACTTATGGATGGTGGTGCAAGATCAGAAAGTCGTGTCCAAGAAATATCTGAAATATCTCGTGCTCTCAAGCAAATTGCTCGTGAGCTAGACATTCCTGTCTTAGCTTTGTCTCAGTTGTCTCGTGCAGTCGAAAGTCGTAGCCCTGCCATTCCAAAATTAGCTGACTTGCGTGAATCTGGCGCTATTGAGCAAGATGCTGATATTGTCATGTTTATCTATCGTCGTGCCAAAGACAAATCTCGTGACTGTCCAGAAGAAGAAAAAAATATCGCAGAAATACATATAGACAAACATCGTAATGGTCCAACTGGCCTGGTACGTTTATTTTTTGATGAAAATAAAGTATCATTTAAGAACCTAGATGTTCAATATCAATCACAAACCCAGGTCCCAACTCCAACACCAGAAGAATCAGCGACTGATATTCCTATTCCTGGTCCACAAGATCAACCAATACCAACCGAACCTGGTTGGCAACCACAACCATAATTATTATTAACTAATAAAAATAAAATGATTAGTAAATTAAAACAATACAATGACCTACGTAAACAGGCCAGT
>Ga0257125_1002266_pt1 | contig 16250 bp, 17 predicted proteins | sample SI106_200metaG_FD_190183 | JGI IMG/M metagenome (GOLD analysis project Ga0257125, IMG submission 190183) | Marine microbial communities from Saanich Inlet, British Columbia, Canada - SI106_200 | ecosystem: Environmental > Aquatic > Marine > Inlet | place: Canada: British Columbia | collected...
GAAGGCACTCTCCACGGTCCGCTTCAGCGGCAAAAAACCCTATATCCTTACTTTGCGCCCGAACGTTTTCCGCCAGACAGAGACCCCGGTGCCAAGAGCGGGGGAAGTTTTTCAGCAAGACATCCAGCTACCGGAACTTTCGCATCAAGCGCAACAGTTGGTGAAGAAGGTGGGTTCCCAGTTGGATATCACCGAGGCCCGGATCGTGGTTTCGGGTGGACTGGGGATGCAGGGGCCGGAGAACTTTGAGCTGTTGGAGCAATTAGCCAAAGCTCTCGGAGGGGCGGTTGGTGCCAGTCGACCTGTTGTGGATAATGGCTGGCGAGAGTACTCCAACCAGGTGGGTCAGACCGGCAAGACCGTTTCCCCGGATCTTTATATTGCCTGTGGGATTTCTGGGGCGGTACAGCACTTGGCCGGCATGTCTTCGTCCCGCTGTATTGTAGCTATCAACTCGGACCCCCATGCCCCCATTTTTTCGGTTGCCGATTATGGTATAGTCGGAGATGCTACCAAAGTGGTTCCTGCCCTTACCCGGGAATTCAAAAGGGCTCTCGCTTCCTGAACACCTCCCATGCAAGAGACAATTTCGCATATTCTGCAGGACCCCAGGCTGGGCCTGGATATCAAGGTCGCGCCAGCGGTATCCCAGGTCGAGCAATACTTACAGCTTTTGCTGAAGTGGAACCAGAAAATCAACCTCACCGCAGAAAAAGATCCCGAAGAAATCCTTAAAAAACACGTGTTTGATTCCCTACAATATTGCCGGGCCATCGAACCTGGTTCGTGTGTGATGGACATAGGCAGTGGTGCCGGTTTTCCTGGGATACCCTTAAAAATTGTCTTCCCCGAGCTGGAATTGGTTTTGGTGGAGAGCCAGCGCAAGCGCTGTAGTTTTCTGGAAACCGTGGTGCGGGAGCTTAAATTGGAGCAGGTAACAGTGCTCAATGTCCGGGCAGAAGATATTTCAGAGGATCGCCAATCCGATGCTGTGGTTTTTCGGGCTGTATCCGGGGCACAGGAATGCCTGAATTTGAGTGCGAGATTTTTGCCCCCAGGCGGGAGGGTTGTGCTAAAAAAACCACCCGGAGAGAGTCAAATGGACCCCAACCCAGGGTTTTTGTTGCAGGAGGAGGTTTCCATAACCAGCTATCACGGAGTGGCCTCAAGCCTTTTGGTTTTTGAAAAATGTTCCACGTGAAACACCGCTCGGCGCGGGGCCAGCACTGCATTACCCGTGGAGCAAGCAACACTCCGTGGTAATCTTCCTCAGCCTTCGTGCCCCGAAGGGGTAAAGCGCAATACTTTAATAATTATTCCCTGCAAAAGCGGCACTAGGCCTGGGGCCAACTGGCAGTAGCTTTTACTGGAGCGCAAAAAGTTGTCTCGGCTCAATCAAGTTTTTTCCCGTTGGGTCCAGTGTCACACTGGTGCCGAGTGGTTACTAGTCGCAGGGGCAACCGGGCAATATCTTGTTGAGCCGCCGGTACTCCTTGCTTGCCAAATAAAGCGATGGCATATTGGCCCTGCGCCGAGCAGTGTTTCACGTGAAACAATTGTCGAAATAGCCCGACTTTATTTGTTGGCAGGGAATTGAATTTGTGGTACTTTTAGCATGCTTGCCGTACTATTCCCAAGAGGTTCCATGGGCAAAATCATAAGCGTTGCAAACCAAAAAGGCGGGGTGGGGAAAACCACTACGGCTATCAACCTCGCGGCCTCAATAGCCCTTTCGGGCAAAAAAGTGCTATTGATTGATATTGACCCTCAGGGCAATGCTTCCAGTGGGCTTGGGATCGGAGAAGATTCGCGAGGGATTTATGAGCTTTTGATGGGTGACGCAAGCCAGCGGGAAGTCATTTGTTCCACGGAAATTGAAACGCTTAAAATCATCCCATCCCGTGTGGACCTGACTGGCGCGGAAATCGAACTGGTAGCGAGAGAGTCGCGAGAAACAGTTTTAAAGTCCGCTCTCAATGGAGTGCGCGAGGAGTTTGAGTTCGTAGTCATAGACTGCCCCCCTTCGCTGGGTCTTTTGACCCTGAATGCCTTGGCTGTTTCCAACTCAGTTTTAATTCCCATGCAATGCGAATATTATGCTCTTCAGGGGTTGAGCCATTTGCTGAAAACTTTAAAGCTGGTAAAAAAATCCATCAATCCGGATCTAAAAGTGGAAGGTATTTTATTGACTATGTTTGATGGCAGAACCCTTTTGGCCGCACAGGTAAAGGACCAGGTGCAAAAATACTTCAGCGATTTCCTGCTAAAAACAGTTATCCCAAGAAACGTGCGACTGAGTGAAGCACCCAGTCATGGAAAGCCGATTATGCTTTATGCCGGTCGTTCACGTGGCGCGGATTCTTATGTAGAGCTGGCTAAAGAAATTATTTCCCGATCTAAAGTTGATGAGCGGGTTTCACTAGAGGGCTCCGGGGCATGAATCGAAAAGCGTTAGGTAAAGGCATCAATGCATTGATTCCCGACTTTGAAATGGGGGTTCCCGAATCCCACGAAAACGAATCGGTGAAAACTACAGAACTGCTGATCGATGAAATTTCGCCCAACCGTTTTCAGCCGAGAAAATATTTTGATGATGAGAAGCTTGAAGAACTGGTAACATCCATTCGCGAGAATGGTGTTTTGCAACCCGTGCTGGTGCAGAAATCGGATACGGGCTATGAGCTGATAGTGGGTGAAAGACGGTGGCGGGCTTCCAAAAAAGCGGGACTGAAAAAAATTCCTGTTGTAGTCAGGGAAGTGACCGATGCCCAGGCTTTGGAACTGGCCATCATAGAAAATATCCATCGTCAGGATCTCAACCCCATAGAAGAGGCGGAAGCTTATGCCCGTCTTGCCGATGAGTTTGCCCTGACTCAGGAGATGATCGCCGAAAAGGTCGGCAAAAGCCGAACCGCAGTGACCAACACCTTGCGGCTCCTCAAGCTTTCTCGAAATATCAAGGAAGATTTAATTTCCGGAAAACTATCCATGGGTCATGCGCGGGCCTTGCTGGGGTTGGACAACGCCGGACAAATGGAAGTACTGCGCAAGGAAATTTTTAAACAGGATCTTACGGTCAGGCAAACTGAAAGTCGGGTAAGCAGATTAAAACAACCGGTGCCAACGAAACCCGTATCTCTGGTTTCGAAAAAAAATATTTTTATCAAGGATTTAGCAAAAGAGTTTGAACGCAGGTTGGGGACCAAGGTTGACATCAAGCCAACAAAAAAAGGTGGCAAGCTGGTGGTGACTTATTACTCCGATGATGACCTGGATCGCATCAAGAGCTTGATCGGTCAGGGCAAAAATTAAACTTGAATAGGTGAACTCTCATGTGGGGAGGAGACGAAAAGATGAAAAAAGAAGATAGTCAAATTAAAGCCTATATGGCCGAAGACACGGTTTTTAACGGATCGTTGTCTTTTGAGGGCACAGTTCGCATTGATGGCAAGTTCGAAGGTCAGGTCCACACCGATGATACGCTGATTGTCGGGGATGCCGGGCATATCAGGGCGGAAATTTTTGCGGGAACCGTCATTTGTATGGGGCTCGTGGAAGGAACCATTACAGCTACCAAAAAGGTTGAGATCCATTCGAACAGCAAAGTGGTGGGCAATGTTAAGTCTCCGGCTTTGTATATTGAGCTGGGGGGGATATTGGACGGCTCCTGTGATATGACCGGAAAGGAAACCAAAATTATTCCGCTGGTCAAAACTGAGGCGAAAGAAAAGAAGGTTGTCGCTCATCCCAAGCAGGGATAATTAAAAAACTGTCTCACTGCTCCAAATGAAAAGCTGAACTTTTCATAGTTGGATACTAAAACACATTCAATATGGCTGCTGTACAACCGGGCTCGGAGGAAACGGGACATTTATTTGTAGTGAGCACCCCTATTGGTAACTTGGGTGATGTGACCCAGCGTTCCATAGAAACCCTTAATGCAGTTTCCCTGATTGCCGCTGAAGACACTCGCCGGACAAAAATATTGCTGAACAAGTATCAAATCCAAACACCTCTTTCCAGTTACAACAGTTTTAACAAAATAAAAAAAGGTAGAGAGTTTATTGAACGTCTTAAAAAAGGTAAAGACCTTGCCTTGGTTTCAGATGCCGGAACACCCGGAATTTCTGACCCGCATTATCATTTGGTAAACTCGGCGATCGAGGAGGGGGTTTCTATTTTTTCCATACCCGGACCTTCGGCTTTGCTGGCCGCGTTAACCGTTTCTGGTTTGCCCATGGATCGGTTTATTTTTGAGGGATTCCTCCCTCGCAAAAAAGGTCGCACAACGATGCTGGAAAATCTGGCCGAGGAAAAACGCACAGTGGTTTTATTTGAATCGCCCAACCGCATTCAAAAAACGCTTCTGGACCTTTACCGGTTTTTTGGTGACCGCAAAGTGGCCATCGCGCGCGAACTGACTAAAATGTACGAGGAAGTGATTCGAGGAAACCTGCAAGAACTTTCTGCTCAGACACGAACCTGGAAAGGCGAAATTACCGTGGTAATCGCCGGATCCAACGAAAAAAAGAGGAAAAGCTAAATGCCGATCATTTCAATTATCGGCCCCAAAGGGGGGATCGGAAAAACCACATTGTCCATCAATACGGCGGCGGCCCTGACACACTCGCTGGGCAAATCGCTGACTCACGACAGCGTGTGCCTGTTTGATCTCGACCTCAGGCTTCCCACTATTTCCAGCATTCTTGAAAGTCATCCCCGAAAAACTTTTTATGACTTGTTTGAAACCCTGGCCAACAAAACCTACCAGGTTGATTTTCTGCAATCGATTTACCGGATACTCACCATTTTCAATGCCTATCTGGATAAGGAAATTAAGAGAAATCATCCGCAACTTGAAAAGGGGTTGGCCTTATACAAAACACTGAATATAGAACTGTTTCATTTCTCAGAATTTCCCTTTGGCAATCATTTGCATGAGTTGTTTCTGGAGCGGAGCCAGGTTTACACGGTAACCCAGATCAAGACCCTCAAGCCGCTCCTGAAAAAAATAGATATGGGCGAGCTAAAGCAGGTCCTGAAAAAACATGAAGCCAACTCCAGGCCAACAGCTGATGAATACATCAATTATATTGAGGAGTTTAAATTTTCCCTGCTGGGTGGCGAGGTTCCCATTCTCGGCAAAAAAAGCCATCGTAAACGCATCAATGAACCGGAATTTCTCCTCCTTTTTCTGGAGTTTATCAATGAGCTGACGGAACGTTTCGACTATGTGGTGCTCGATACGCCAGCAGGCGGTGTGAACCATTTGTCCTCATTGATGAATTCGATTGATCAGGTTATTTTTATTTTTGACATGAGCAATAATATTGCCATCAATGGCAGTATTGACGCTCTCCACTCTTTCATTGATTATTATGAAGACTTTTACCATGACTATCAGCAGGGAAGGTTATCCGGACTGGACAAAGCTTATGTCAACCGCATGATCGCATCTAAAGGTGAGAAGGCGGTGGCGGAAATTCTGGCAAACAAAAAATTCGGAATCATTTTCAATCGTTGCCAACAGTCCAAGGAAATCGCAAACTGCCTCGACCAGTTGAGGGAATATCTCGATACTCTGGACCGGTTTGAAGACTATAAGAACAGGATTCATGCGGTTGGAATGGTTCCCCATCACAAGATCATCAACATAACCAATAATCGGGGCACCTTGTTTTACGATAAGGACAGTTCTCTTTCCAACTCTATCAATCTGATTGCACAAAACATCATCAGCGAGAACAAATTTTGCCCCACTCTTTCCAATAGTAATGACGAAATTATTCAGTTTTTGAAGAAAAGCGGAAAAGGTAATTTGTTTGGCAACTTTAAAAGAATTGCCAGCAGTTTAGGATAGTGGACTGGGTTATATGAAACCTGAAAACAAGCTTACAGTTTTAAATATTAACGAATACAATCTGATCGGCAATAAAGATCCAAGCGGTAGCTATGACCGCAAGACCCGCGAAAACCTGTATTGGATCATAGAAAAGCTGAGAGCTCACACCCCCACCCTGTCCAGACTCGAACGTCGCCTGCTGGAAAAATTCCACAAAGCAACATTTGGCGCTCTGGAAGAAAAAAATAAAAAAGTAAAATTTGAGGTTGCCAGATACCGCCTGTCCAACAATGTCAAACGAACTCTGAAACTGGTGGGAATCTCCATTGGAGCATTAATTATCAGTGGAACCCTGATCTACCAGTTTGTTCTTGGTGCGCAAACCCGGCAAAAAGTAGATGTGGCCTGGTATCAGGGCTTGAGTAAGGTTGGCCTGGTCTCCAAGGAAGAAATGGCGCAGATTCGCCAGGATCTTACTGTGGCCTCGGTCGAGCTGGAAGAAACGCGCAAGTTCAACGCCGAGCTCAGCGTGCAGATTGAGCAGATGATTTTGAATAACAAAGTCACGGAAAACCTGAAATACATTCTGAAACAGGTTTATAACAACAAACGTGCAAGCTATGTACGCTCCGGGCAGACAATGACCTTGAAGTACAATGCCAAGGATGTGGCTTCTTTCAACTATAAAAACCCACAACTCTGGTATCTTTTGGGAATCGTTGAAAGCGGTGCCTTGAGAGTTTATTACAACGATGAAGAAATTATGGAAATAGAAAGTATTTTCGGAAGGGCCGGGGAAGAAACCCCTGTCGGAGAATATGAAATAAAGAATAAGGCTTACAAACCCACCTGGTATAAAAAAGAAACGCTAAATGGAAAAACAAGGGTGCGGGCGATTCCGTTTGGTCATGAAGACCATGAAATCGGACATTGGTGGATGGGTATGAAACGACTGGGCGATCCGGTTCCCGGCAGTTATGGCATCCACGGAGTCAATGCGAGCAAGGTAAACGAATTCTTCAAGAAAAACTTTGACTGGCGAAATGGCAGTGCTGGGTGCCCCAATATCCAGGAATGGTATCTGAACTTCCTGGCCAAGATGGTTCCCCTGGGAACCCGCGTCAATATCGTGCAAAAAGATAAATGGGTTAAAAAGCGGGATTTCATTCCCCCATCCTCCGCCACTCTCTAGCGAGGGAGCCACTAGGCGTGGGGCCGAGATAAAAACGGATTACAAAAAACTTTATTACCCCTTCGGGGCACGAAAAATGAAAAAACCATGGAGTGGCAGGTTCAAACAATCGACGGATGTTTTAATGGAAACCTTCTCGGCTTCCATTTCTTTTGATAAGCGGTTATACGCCTGCGACATTGAGGGAAGTATCGCGCATTGCAAAATGCTGGCGCGTTGTAAAATTATTTCTTCAGCCGAATCACAGAAAATCCAAAAAGGATTGAAGCGGATTTTAAAAGAATGTGATGAGGGGCGTTTCCAGTTCAAGGACGAGTTGGAGGATATTCATATGAGTATCGAAAGCCGCCTGCGTGAAATCATAGGCCCTACTGCTGGCAAGCTCCACACCGCCCGCAGTCGCAACGACCAGGTCTGTCTGGACATCCGTCTTTATTTACGCAACGAGGTGGATGAGACGGTAAAAGACATCGACCAGTTGTGCAAGACTCTGGTGAGTCTTGCCAAAAAGAATCTCGATAAGGTGATTCCGGGGTACACGCATTTACAAAGGGCGCAACCGGTTTTGCTTGCGCATCATCTTCTGGCCTATGTGGAAATGCTTCTTCGGGACAAAGACCGCTTTGTTGACGCACGAAAAAGGATCAACGTCATGCCGCTGGGTTCGGCGGCATTGGCTGGAACCAATTTTCCCATCGACCGTCAATACACCGCTAAACTTTTAAACTTTCCGGAAATTTCCCATAACAGCATGGATGCAGTTGCGGATCGGGATTTTGCCGCTGAATTTTGCAGTGCTTCGGCTTTATTGATGATGCATCTCAGCCGGTTCTCAGAAGAACTGGTCATTTGGAATTCCAGTGAGTTCGGGTTTGTGGAACTGTCCGATGCTTTCACCACAGGGAGCAGTATCATGCCGCAAAAAAAGAATCCGGATGCGGCGGAACTGATTCGGGGAAAATCTGGCCGGGTGTTTGGCAATCTGGTTTCCCTCCTTACATTGATGAAAGGATTGCCGCTGGCCTACAATAAAGATTTGCAGGAGGACAAGGAACCCTTGTTCGATTCGGCGGATACGGTCAAAGTCTGCCTGAAAATTTTCACCGGTATGATGAAGTCGGCAAAATTTAAATCACTTTCAGTCGAAGAACTGTCAGCCAGCGGATTTTTGACCGCCACCGACATGGCGGACTATCTGGTCTTGAAGGGGGTTCCCTTCCGTGAGGCGCATGAAATTACCGGAAAAACCGTGGCCTATTGTTTGGATAGTGGAAAAACTCTGGATAATCTTTCGCTGAAGGAACTGCGCAAAATTTCCCGGCGGTTCGAAGAAGATGTCTCGGAGCATATTGCCCTTAAGAACTCTGTGGACCGGAAAAATGTTCATGGGGGAACGGCGAAAAAACAGGTGAAAGCGCAGATTTCCCGATTAACGAAAAAACTGAGTAAAATATGAGTATTAAATTAAAATCCACTTTATTCCTGTTAATGACCCTGATTTGTCTTGGTGGCCTGGCAGGTTGTGGTCACAAGGGCCCTCCTGTGCCTCCTCCTGAGGAGGCAGTGACGAATTAACAATAGGGCAGGTGGTTCTGAACTACAGGGAAGATAGGAAGACCATGACTTTGTTCCTTTTAAAAGTTTTCATCGCGGCAATCGTAATCAGTTTTTGTGCCTGGCTCTCTGGAAAAAGGCCTGATCTTGCTGGTTTCATATTGGCTTTGCCCATAGCAAGCCTGATTGCCCTGGTTTTTTCCTACACTGAGTATAAAAGCGTTCCAACTGCGATAGCGTTTGCGAGAAGTATCTTTGTGGGGGTTCCGGTATCTTTGCTTTTTTTTGTGCCCTTTTTGCTTGCCGAAAAGTTAAATATTTCGTTCTGGCAATCCTATTCTGCAGGGCTGGGGATGCTGGTTGTAGGATTTTTCCTGCATAAAGCTGTTTTGGCACTAATTTAAATCTATTTCGAGATTTTTTTGCCACTGCTCTTTGGGGCTGGGACGAGATTCTAAAATACATGGAACCTGTTTTTCAGCCGACAAATTTGACTAAATCCCGTGGTTTTGTTTATAATTTTTGTACATCTGCTGAATAGAATGAATAGCTTTGCCAGAATGCTAATGCTGTAGGACTTTTTGTGATTACTTTTTATAAAAAAAATTATGGGCTGATGTTTGCTTTGGTTTTCCTTTGGGGATTCCAATTCGTCTTTTTTCCATCTCATCATTATCATCTGGAGAGCGTTCACGCACATTCCGGTGAGTTATCGTCCCACCAACATCTGAGCCCTATTCATTCGCATGAGCATGGCGTCTTCAATCATGTAGTAAATAACCATGCCACAGAGCCTTTGCAGAACGAAGACCATCATCACTCTGGCCCTTTTGATGATGATCATTCCGGCAATTACGAAATCAACCTCCACAAATCGAGCCTGAAACCGGAACCTCCTTTCAAGGTCGTAAAGAATGGGGATGTCCAACATAGTTTTATCATTGCAGAACCACTTCTTATTTCTTACGTTTTTTCCAATATTCTTCCTATAGAGAATTCTGATCCGCCGGACAGACCTAAAGAACGTTCTCCCCCCTCTTTCCTCATTTAATTTTTTACTTCATTAATCGCTAACGAACATATTCCCACGGGCCGCCTGTGTTCGCTTTTTGCGAATAAGCGGGTTTGATTCTGGAGCGGTACCTCAGATTCTTGGAGGAAGCCCAAGTGACTCGCAGGGTCATAGCTTGAAGAAAAATGCCCATGAACCCGATCTTAATATTTTTCACAATTTTTTAATAATAAGGAAAACTTATGCGCACACTTATGAATATCAGCCTTTTATGTTTTTTAGGGTTGGTTTTGCTAATCCCAAATATGGCTTTCAGTCACTCAGACCATGGCGAACCTATAAACGATAAGCAGGCAATAATAGTAGCCTCGAAGTACTTGGAAATAATGGTTGAGAAATCAGAGGCCAGTAATGATAAAAAATTAAATTCCAGTTGGGCGAAAGTGACAGACAAAACCATATTCAAAAAAGGCCTTCAGTATTTTATTGTATCTTTTAGAAATATTGAGGAGCAAAAAACTCTTTATCTTTTGCTTAATATTTACGGAGAGTATATCGCCGCAAATTTTCACGGAAACTTTAAAAACCTGTAATGAGGCCTGGCAGGATATAGCAGTTTACTGAGTTAAATAGGAGTAATCGTTAGCATGTCATTCAAATCAACGTCAATTACAATCTTTTTTTTACTCGTCTGCCTTATTGGATTGCCATCAATTGTTTTGGCTCACGGCGTCGATGATAATACAAAACAATTTTTACTCGACAACCAGGGTGTGTCGGTTGTTCCGTTTTTATACATAGGCGCCAAGCATATGGTGACGGGTTATGACCACCTACTGTTTCTCATAGGTGTTATCTTTTTTCTCTATCGAACAAAAGATGTCCTGGTGTATGTCACTTTATTTACCATAGGACATAGCCTCACTTTAATGTCTGGTGTCTTGAATAATATTGCTGTTAACCCCTATTTAATCGATGCCATTATCGGATTTTCTGTGGTCTATAAGGGGTTTGACAATCTAGGAGGTTTTCAACGTTTATTTCGCTACCAGCCTAATACAAAACTTGCCGTTCTGATATTTGGATTATTCCACGGTTTTGGCTTGGCTACTAAATTGCAGGAATTCAATATTCCAAGTGAAGGTTTACTTGAGAACCTGATTGCCTTCAATGTTGGTGTAGAGTTCGGTCAATTCTTTGCGCTGACAGTAGTTCTCATTGCAATCAGTTTTTGGCGTAGGCATAGGAGTTTTTTACAATTTTCAACTGTAGCCAATTCGCTTTTGATGAGTGGTGGCATGATGTTAGTCGCTTACCAACTCACTGGTTACTTTTGGCATACCATAGGATAATAATATGACTGAATTAGAACATACGGGCAAAGCACAACATGAATTGGAACATACTGTTCAATCAAAAAAAACGTTATTAAAGGCAACAGCCTTTGCGGCAGTATTAGCAGTGATTGTTTTTTTCGTAGCGATATTACCAGCTGAGTTTGGGACTGATCCAACAGGCCTGGGAAAAATGATGCGGTTAACTCAGTTGTCAGGCCAGACTTCGACCGCCCAAGCCGCAACAACCCAAGTTGCTTCAACTAAACCAACACTATCGGATCAAGAGGATAGTGTGGACATTAGCATTCCAGCTGGAAAAGGACTGGAGTATAAATTTTATTTGGTTGGCGGTGATGCCATGCGATACGGCTGGTCAACAAAGGGCGGTGAATTACTTTATTTCGATTTCCATGGAGAACCGCAGGGCGATACTACAGGTTATTTTGAAAGCTATACCATTAGCACAGCCAATAACGTGCGAGGTTCTTTTACCGCGTCCTTTGAGGGTTCCCATGGGTGGTACTGGAAGAATAAGGGGCACACAGACATTGTGGTGACGTTACAAACTGAGGGGAGCTACAAAATTATTGGTCTTAAATAATCAGGACTTCCGGGTGTTTAAGGTAAGTTATTTCTTACTCATGAGATATTTTCAGGGATCCTTAATTTTTCCCATTCAAATAAAAAAGTAGCATTTTAGAATAGATTCCCTTTATACTTTTAGTACACTTACCGATACATATAGAATGAATGGCCCGATCAAGGGTGTTGCGAGATTTTTTAATGATTAGATTTTGCCAAAAAAATTATGGGTTGATGTTTGCTTTAGTTTGCCTTTGGGCATTTCAATTCATCCTGTTTCCATCCCATTATCACCCCGAAACCACGCATAGTCACCTTGAGCAGGTTGAGGATCACCAGCATTCGGGGCGTTATCATTCCGCGACTTTGGAAGCTTATGCCCATTTGGTTAACGGGCATTCTCCCGACCATGAACTGGATGACGATTTTCATCATTCGCATTCGTCTGAAGAAAATGACGAAGGCGATTCCAGTTTTTTTATCCCGACCAAAAACTTCAAGTCTTTCAAGCAGGGGCTGACCTTTAAACAGGTCGGACATCCTACTACACGCTTTGAAATTTCCAACCCTCTGGTTTCTGCTCCCGTAGATTCCAAAAATACCTTCTTGCAATCGCGATTCAGCGGAAGTCCACATTCTTCCCGTTCTCCACCCGCACTCCTCATTTAATTTTTCATCTCATTCATCGCTAACGAACGTACCTCAACAGACGCTCCAGGTTTGCTTTCAGTAAATCCTTGATCCGTTCTTTTCAGGTTTTTTGATCTGTTGTGATGTCCTGAGTTTTCAAATTTAACTGAGGAAGTTTATATGCGGCAAATATTAATTCTATTAAAGCTTGTCCTGATTGTTTTGCTCTGGATACCCAGTGCCAGCTTTGCGGACACGGATGGAGCGATTGAGCGATTGAGCTTAACAAAGGTCGTCCCATTACCCTAAAAGAAGCTGTGGCTTTAGCTCTGCTGAATAACCCACAACTGCAGGTATTTTCCTTTGAGCAACGTGCCAGAGAAGCACATGCTTTGCAGTCGGACCTCATACCCAATCCACAACTCGAAATCATGGTGGAAGATGCCGCAGGCTCAGGAAGTTTTAACGGATTCGACCAGTCACAAACGACCATTCAGCTCAGTCAACTGGTTGAGCTAGGCGGGAAAAGAGCCGCAAGGTTACGCGCCAATACATTATCGAAGAAGCTGGCCGATTGGGATTACGAAACAAAACGCATGCAGGTATTGACGCAGGTAGCAAAAGCCTATGCGGATGTATTGAAAGCCCAGCAACAAGTATCACTCACCAAGGATCTGGTGCATCTTGGCGAACAATTCCTCAATGCGGTGGATGAACGAGTCAAGGCGGGAAAAGTGGCTCTTCTGGAAAAGACGAAATCTGAAATCAGCCTTTCTTCCATGCAGATAGAATTAAAAAAGGCAAAACGCGAGTTAAAGGCCGCACGCAGTAATTTGTCTGTTACCTGGGGGAGTCCTGAAGCGCAATATGAATCTGCCCTGGGGGATCTATTTGAGATTTCCACGGTTCCCACTTTGGAAAGTTTAATGGAACGCTTGACCAACAACCCTGACCTTGCGCGCTGGGCAACGGAAACGGACCAACGCCAGGCAGTTTTAGATAGTGAGCTTTCTAAAAGAATTCCTGATGTAACACTTCAAGGGGGATTCAGACGCCTGGAAACAACGGATGACAGCGCGCTGATTTTTGGAATATCAATTCCCCTGCAACTGTTTGATCGAAACCAGGGAGCCATCGAAGAAGCGCGCCATAAGTTAGGCAAAGCCCAGGCAGAAAAACGAGCTATGGAAGTAAACATAAAAAAGAATCTATTGGAAACCTACAACACTCTGACCTTTTTCCACTCACAGGTTCTTTCGATCAAGGCCGAGATACTTCCCGGAGCTCAAAAAGCTTTCGATGGAATCAGCGAAGGTTACAGGTTCGGGAAATTTGGTTATTTAGATGTGTTGGACAGCCAGAAAACTTTTTTTCAAGCAAAGAGACAATACCTTGATTCTCTGGCTAATTACCATATTGCGGTTGCTGATATTGAAAGGCTCATTGGGGAATCCCTGGCGGCCTTTACTCTGACTGCAATAAAGGGAGAACCGGGACAATGAAGAAATTTATTTTACTGCCACTGATTTTGATTCTAGGAGTGTTCGCGGGAAAAATGATCCTGAATATGGATATGGCTACCGTGAACCGTGATTCGCACGAACCTGCCGCCGCATCGGGTGAGGCCGGTGCTATTCCACGAGGGTCGCATGGTGGTTGGTTGTTTTCCAAAGATGATTTAGAGGTTGAGGTTAAAATTTTTGAAACCGGCATCCCGCCTGAATTCAGAGTTTATGTAACCGATGCCTCAGGGAAAGCCGTGCCTCTTAATGAAGTGGACCTGAGCATCAATTTAAAACGATTGGACCGGGTCGATGAAATTCACTTTAAGCCGGCCGGTGGATATCTTCTGGGTGATAAAGAGGTGGTCGAACCGCATTCCTTTGACGTAAAAATCCGTGCTCGCTGGAAAGAGCAAACCTATGAATGGGAGTTTGCACAAATTGAGGCCAGGGTGGAGTTGCCTGACGAAGCGATTAAAAATGCCGACATCACCATTCAAACCGCAGGCCCCGCCAAGCTGAAAAACCTGATTAACTTGTCCGGGGAAATCGGTCTCAACGAGGAGAAGGTTGTTCACATTGTTCCGCGGCTGAATGGTGTGGTGAAAAAAGTTTTCAAGGATTTAGGCGACCGGGTCCGGGTCGGAGATGTTCTGGCGATTATTGAAAGCCGGGAGTTGGCTGACGCAAAAATCAATTATCTTGCCGCTACCAAACAGGTCAACCTGGCAAAGCTGGATCTGGAAAGACAAACCCTCATCTCAAAAAACACGGCTCAAATGCTGGACCTCCTGCAAAAGGATCTGGATTTGGAGGAAGTCTATCGTCAACTGAAAGACCTGCAAATTGGTAGAAGCCGTGAACTGCTCATCTCCGCCTATGCGAAATTGAGCCTGGCAAAGTCTGTCTACCTGCGTGAGAAAAAACTACTTGAGAAAGGCATCTCTTCGGAATCTGAATACTTACTTGCCGTGGAAAACTACAAGAGCGGGGAAGCCAAATACATCGCCTTGCGCGAAAAGATAGCCTACGACAGTCAGTGGGCAGTTCGTCAAAAAAAGAGAACCGATGAGATGGAAACACTCAAACTCCAAACAGCCCGGCAAAAACTTTTTGCGCTGGGCTTAACAGATGGGGAAGTCGGTATGTTACCCAGCCAGAAAGAACGTATGTTTACCCAGTATGAGTTGAGGTCTCCTCTGGGAGGAGTGGTCATACAAAAGCACCTGACCACTGGAGAAGCGGTAAAAAATGATGATGATATTTTTCTCCTCGCAGACTTTTCGGATGTGTGGGTGAACATTGCTATTCCGGCGAAGGATCTCAAATATGTGAAGCTGGGCCAAAACGTTGTCGTCAAGGATGACAATCTTGGAATGGAAGCCAAGGGGAAACTGACGTATCTCGATTCCATAATAGACGAAACAAGCAGGACTGTTACAGGGCGGGTGGTCATTCCCAACGCTAAAGGGCATTGGCGGCCCGGAACTTTTGTCACGTTGAGGTTGGTCTTTGAGGAACGCAAGGTTCCTATTGCCGTGCCAGAAAAAGCCATCCAAACGATCAGGGACTGGTCTGTTGTATTCGTCAAATACGGAAACTTCTTTGAAGCCCGACCACTGGAACTAGGCAAAAACGACGGCGACCGGGTGGAAGTTCTCGCGGGCTTGAAAGCCGGAGAACAGTATGTCGTGCAAAACAGTTTTGTGGTGAAGGCTGAAATCGAAAAATCATCTGCCGTTCACAGTCATTAGGTTAAGGGACTTTTTATGCTTGAAAGAATTTTAAGGTTTTCCATCAAACAAAGGATGTTTGTGATATTGGGCGCCCTGGCAATGGCGGTGCTGGGGGCGTACAACTTCCAAATCCTGCCGATTGACGCGGTGCCGGATATCACCAATGTTCAGGTGCAAATTAATACCGAGGCTCCGGGTTTCACCCCGCTTGAGGTTGAGAAACGTATTACCTTCTCTGTCGAAACGGCTATTGCGGGAACCCCAAAGCTGTCTTATACACGTTCCATTTCCCGATACGGACTGTCACAGGTCACGGTGGTTTTTGAAGACGGTACGGATATTTATTTTGCCCGGCAACTGATCAACGCTCGTCTGCAGGAAGTGAAGGCAACTCTGCCTGTGGGTTTGGAACCCATCATGGGACCCATCACCACAGGGCTTGGCGAAATTTTTATGTGGTCGGTAGACGCGGACTCTGCGGGTTCCTATTCGCCTGCTGAATTAAGAACGATTCAGGATTGGATCATCCGTCCGCAATTGCGCAATATTCCCGGCGTCGCGGATGTCAACAGTATCGGTGGTTTTGTGAAGCAGTATCAGGTTGCTCCGAACCCTGAAAAACTGATGGCTTATGGAATCACTTTCCACAGTGTTATGGAAGCTCTCATGAAGAACAATGCCAACATGGGGGCAGGCTATATTGAACATAGCGGGGAACAATACCTCATCAGAACTCCGGGCCAGGTAGCGGGCATGGAGGATATAAAAAATATTGTGATCGGTTCCCATCAGGGCGTTCCTCTTTATATTAAGGATGTGGCAGAGGTGAGTCTCGGCAAGGAACTGAGAACCGGGGCCGCCAC
>Ga0257125_1002269_pt1 | contig 16217 bp, 12 predicted proteins | sample SI106_200metaG_FD_190183 | JGI IMG/M metagenome (GOLD analysis project Ga0257125, IMG submission 190183) | Marine microbial communities from Saanich Inlet, British Columbia, Canada - SI106_200 | ecosystem: Environmental > Aquatic > Marine > Inlet | place: Canada: British Columbia | collected...
CGCACGGGCTAACAGTTTTTTCACTAGCATTACTTTTTTATTATTCAATTAAGTTATACAAAAGTCCAAAGATTAATTATAAATATTTAACTTTTTCAGCCTTAGCTCTGGGTTTAGTATTTTTAGTTCGTTGGCAAGATGTTTTATTTGGCGTGATACCAATAGGCATTGTAGTTTATAAATTATGGCTATTGAAAAATTGGCATAAATATTTATTATCAGCAAGTATTTTTATCAGTTTCTTTTTTCTTATTGCCTTGCCACAGCTGTTGATGTGGAAGCACCTTTATGGAGCATGGATCGCTGTACCGCAAGGAGCATCTTTTTTTGATCTTACTCACCCGCATATCTGGCAGTTTCTTTTTTCTAGTTATCATGGCATGTTTATCATTCATCCATTGTTGATTTTGGCCATTATTGGATTGTTTTATGCATTGAAAAAATACAAATATCTAGTTATTTTACTAATCCTAGCTTTGTGTTTGCAGACTTATATAAATTCTGGCCTATCTGATTGGTATGGTGGTGGATCTTTTGGTGCTAGACGCATGGCCGGTTCTTTATTTGTCTTTATTTTAGGGTTTGCATTTTTATTTAAATACCTAAATCAAAAGAAATATATAAAAATAGTTATTATTGGACTGGTATTTACAGGGCTTGTTTTAAATGGTTTACTTATGATAGCTTATGCTAGAGGAATCATACCTTTAAATGCTCCTACTTCTTATACTGATATTTATCTAGCGCCAATAAAGGTTTTATCTGATTTATGAAAAAGAAATTGTTATTGCACTCTTGTTGTGCACCATGTTCAATATATGTTTTACAGCAGTTAATGTCCGAGTGGCAAGTAACTGTTTATTTTTATGATCCCAATATTCATCCTCGAGCAGAATACATTCAGAGACGCGATGAGATGAAGGGTTATGCTGAAAAATTAAAGCTGGAATTTATCGAAGGACCTTATGATACTTTTAATTGGATTCAAAAAACTAGAGGTTTAGAAAAAGAACCAGAAAAAGGAAAGCGTTGTGATGTTTGTTTTGATATTCGTTTAGGAGAAACTGCCCGTAAAGCTAAAGATGAGAGTTATGATGCTTTTGCTACGGTTTTGACTATCAGTCCTCACAAAAACGCTAAGCAGATTAGTTTAATTGGTCAGAGAATAGCTGATAAATTTAAAATAGATTTTCTAGATCGAGACTGGAAGAAAAACGAAGGTTTTAAAATAGCTTGTAAACTTAGCGAAGAAGAAGGATTTTATCGTCAAGATTATTGTGGTTGTTTATTTTCTAAAAGAAACAGAGATTTAAAAGCTAAATTATGAAAATAGACTTGTTTGATTACAATTTACCAAAAGAGCTTATTGCTCAGAAGCCAGCTTCACCCCGTGATCACTCACGGCTTTTAGTTTTGGATAAAAATACGGGAGAAAATGAAGATAAGTATTTTTATAATTTACCGGAGCTTTTAAACAAAGACGATGTTTTAGTTTTAAATGAAACGAAAGTTTTCCCAGCTAGATTACAGGGCAAGAAAAAGACTGGTGGCCAAGTCGAAGTTTTTTTAACTCAGAAAATTAATAAACACACTTGGGAGTGTATGATTGGTGGACGGGGTTTAAAAATAAATGACAAAATTTATTTTGAACAAGATTTGTCAGGACAGATTATAGAAAATATAAACGGCAAAACAAAAAAAGTAAAATTTAATTTGGCTGACGAAGAGTTTTCGATATGCGTAGAAGAAATTGGTAGCACTCCTCTGCCCCCATATATCAAAACAGAGGACAGCGAGCAAATAAAAAAAGACTATCAAACAGTCTTTGCAAAAAATAAAGGTTCAGTAGCTGCTCCTACAGCTGGTCTTCATTTTACACCAGAGCTTTTAGAGAAAATAAAAGCTAAAGGTGTAGAAATCTTGACCGTTACTTTACATGTTGGTCTAGGAACTTTTGCTCCAGTAGAGGTAGATGACATCGAAGAGCATCAGATTCATAGTGAGTGGGCTAGTATCTCAAAAACTACAGCCGAAAAATTAAATAAATTAAAACAGCAAAGAAAAAACATTATTGCTGTTGGTACAACAGCTGCAAGAACATTAGAATCTTTTGCGACAGAAAAAAATATTTTAGAGCATGGAGATAAATGGGTGAATATTTATATTTATCCTGGCTATAAATATAAATTTATTGATCAATTGATTACTAATTTTCATTTACCAAAAAGTTCATTATTATTTATGGTTTCAGCTTTAGCCGGCCGAGAAAATATCATGACAGCTTATAGTCAGGCAGTTGAAAAAAGATATCGCTTCTTTTCTTTTGGTGATGCGATGTTTATTAGGTAAGTTTATAAAAAAATTGAATAAAAAAAGGACCTCGCATAAGCCCTAAGCAAGGTCCGAACTTCCATGTTTCGGAGTTTTAATTGTACTTTTATTTTCTATTTTGTTAATAGCCAACTTATTATGATTTTTTGCACTTTTTTACAATGTAGTGCTTGTTAGTTGTGCTTATTAGCTATAGAAAATAGTTAAATGAACCATTACTATCTGTATTATAGCACATCTGAGTGATTTGTCAAGTTAGATTAAGCTTTTTAGCTTATTTTTTAATTGAAATGAAAATGCACAGTGTCTCCATCTTGCATTAGGTATTCTTTTCCTTCCATGCGCATATGACCATGATCTTTTCCTTTATTCCAGCCGCCATCATCTAATAAGATTTGCCAATTAATAACCTCGGCTCTGATAAAACCTTGTTCAAAATCGGTATGAATAACGCCAGCAGCCTGAGGAGCCTTAGTGTCACGTGTAATGGTCCAAGCTTTAGTTTCTTCTGGCCCAGTAGTTAAAAAAGTGATCAAATTTAATAATTTATAACTAGCAGTAATTAGATTATCTAACCCACTTTTAGCTACGCCTAATTCTTTGAGGTAATCCTTTGCTTCTTGTTCACTTAATTCGGCTATTTCTGATTCTAGTTTAGCGCAAATAGCAATGATATTGTCAGGTAGTTTTAAATCTTTGCCCAAGTCATCTTCTGAAATATTATAAAGATAGATAATTGGTTTTATTGTTAACAGGTTTAGCATTTTCAAAATTTTGAATTCTTCGTCTGTCCAAGTTTCAATATTTAACAATTTATTATCTTCTAATAATTTTTTTGCTTTTTCTGCCACTGCTTTTTCTTTGTTTAATTCTTTTTCATAAGCACCTTTCATTTTACTTATGGTTTTAGTCAGGTGCTTGGTGACTGTTTCTAGGTCGGCTAAGATTAATTCTAGATCAATCACTTGTTTGTCATCTTCAGGATCTATTTTACCATTAACATGGATAACATCATCATTTTTAAAATAACGAATAACCTGGACGATAGCATCGACTTCTCTAATGTGGGATAAAAATTTATTACCTAGGCCTTCGCCTTCAGATGCGCCTTTGACTAGACCAGCGATATCGACGAATTCTATGACAGTAGGGATTATTTTTTGAGAATTAGAAAGCTTAGCTAGTTTATCTAATCTAGCATCCGGTACAGCAACTATGCCAACATTTGGATCAATAGTACAAAATGGATAATTTGCTGCCTCTACTTTGTTTTTAGTCAAAGCTTGAAATAAGGTTGATTTACCAACATTTGGCAAGCCGACAATTCCTAAAGAAAATGACATAATTTATTTAATACTATCAAATTAAAGCATAAAAATAGATCCCTTGTCAAAGACGAGGGATCTTGCGTCGGCGGTATAATTTCCAAGTAATATGGATAATTGTAATAATCATCATCAGCCAACAGAGGGGCAAGAAAAGAAAGCACTGTAATATTATCCAGTCAAAGGAATCCGCTGGTAAAAGCTTGGTTATAATATTTATTAAGATGGTTGCTATTAGTAGTTTTTTTCCAGGCAGCATGCGCCAGTAGAATAACCAAGTGAGATTTTTCATGTTTCCCTCCAGAATTCAATGAACTTTCTTTTATTCTAGCTTAATTTTACAAAATTAGCCAAGCCCAGAAGTTTACGCTATAATACGTGTACTATTGATATAGCACAATGATGAGAAAGATTGATTTTGAAAAAGAATTAAATAAAGAGCAACACAAAGTGGTCACTGCCGGGCAGGGGCCGCATTTGATTTTAGCAGGGGCCGGATCTGGTAAAACTCGCACCTTAGTTTATCGGGTGGCCTGGCTAATTGATCAAGGTGTGTCGCCTGATAAAATTTTATTGTTAACTTTTACTAATAAAGCTGCTAATGAAATGAAGGAAAGGGTGCGGAATATTTTAGCTTTGCAGCCGGATCAAAAATTGCCGGTTTGGGGTGGTACTTTTCATAGTATAAATAATCGCCTGCTGCGTATTTATGGTCATTACCTTGGAGTACAGAAAAATTTTACTATTTTGGATGCTGAAGATAGTAAGAGTTTACTGAAAGACATCGCTAAAAGTTTTTTATCTGTATTACCTCAAGGTCGTCGACCATCAGTTAATATTTTACGAGAGACCATTAGCTTTGCTATTAACTCTAATGTTGTTTTAGCAAAAAGTTTAGAAAGAAAATTTCCTGAATGGTTGCCATTGTTAGAAATTTTTGAAAAAATTGCTGCGGAGTACAAAAAAAGAAAACAAGCTAGTAATAATTTAGATTTTGATGATTTATTGCTATACGGAAAAATATTATCTGAGCATCCAGAGGCTGGTAAAATGTTGTCTAAGAAGTGGGAATATATTTTAGTAGATGAGTATCAAGATACAAATACCTTGCAAGCTCAGTTTGTATATAATCTAGCTAAGGAGCATGAAAATATCTTGGTAGTCGGAGATGATGCTCAAAGTATTTATTCTTTTCGAGCAGCAGACATCAAAAATATTTTGGATTTTCCAAAAGTGTTTACTAAAACTAAAACTTATAAGCTGGAAACTAATTATCGTTCTACGCCTGAAATCATTGCTTTAGCTAATATAGTTATTGCCGATAATGTTAATCAGTTTGAGAAAAATTTAGAGTCAATTAATCCACAATTTATAAAACCAGAACTAGTAGCTCATCATAGTAGTGTAGATGAGGCTCATTGGATTACCGATCGGATAGAAGGAATGTTAGCTGATGGCGTGGAACCAACTGAGATCGTAGTTTTATTTAGGGCGGCACATAATTCTCAAAATTTAGAAATGGAACTTAATAAACGAGGAATTGTTTATCAGATGCGCGGTGGTTTGAAGTTTTTTGAACGAGCTCACATTAAAGATATTATTGCTTGGCTTAGAATTGTAGCTAATCACAAAGATGAGGTTTCTTGGTCTAGAATTCTTAAACTATATCCAGGTATTGGCCCAGCTACGGTTCAAAAAATATACAGAGAAATTGCTGGCTTAGAAGACTTGAAAAATTTTGATAAATTAGAATTAAGAATATCCAGAGCAGCCTTGGAAGGTTGGCAACAAACCTCTAAAACTATTGCTAAGATTATCCCAGAGATAAAAGCTGGTCCAGCAGATTTGATTAGAATTTTATTGGAGGATTATAAAGATCATTTAACACGACAGTATGCCGATTATCGTCAACGACAAGATGATTTAGAGCAGTTCGCTATTTTTGCTTCTCGTTACCATGATCTGACGGAATTTTTAAATGAGGTTAGTCTGCAGGAAAATTTTCAAGTCCAAACTGATGCTAATACTGAACAAGAGAAGTTAGGGGTAATACTAAGCACTATTCATCAAGCCAAAGGTTTGGAGTGGACTGGTGTTTTTGTGATGAATTTAACCGATAAATCTTTACCACATCCATTAGCTGTATCTGAGGCAGAACAGGAAGAGGAAAGGCGTTTATTCTATGTGGCTATTACTCGAGCTAAACGTCATTTGTATCTTAGTTATCCTTTGTCAGAGTTTAAGTATAATGGTTACCAGAGCTTGAAGCCTAGTCAGTTTTTGTCGGTCTTAGATAGTAAGTTTTTAAATTTTAATCATTTAGCAAAATCTGCTACTTATCAAGATGAAGATATTGGTTATTCTTTGGATGATTCAACTGGTGATTTTTGGGATGAAGATAAACCGCAAACTAGAAGAAGTACCAAGTCAGGATCATTTTTACCAGATGTTGAAGATTGGTAAAGAGCCCAACAGGGCTCTTTTTTTAATAGAGACAAAGTGGTAAAATAAACAGGTAATTATGAAACACTTTAATTTCATTGAAGACAGACTTAAGAATAGAATGATTGTCAGTATATTCGCCATTTTTGTTTTGTCTATTTTTAATATTTGGTTTAGCTATGGTCCTATGTATGGAGTAGCTCTTACAAGTATTGATCCAGACAGTGTACTACATGAAAAATTTCCAGATTTTGTTTATGTTTATGGCGAACAATTTTCAACGCTTAATCTCGCAGAATATATTAGTGAAGAATATGATATTTCTGAAGCACTAATTATCATTTCAGGAAATGAAAACATTGCTGTTAGCGAAAATTCAGGCGTATTAAGTTTTTCTCTCGCAGACGCTGAATTTCGCGGAATTGAAAAAATTAAGGTACGAATTGATATAGGAAGTTATTATTTTGAATCTCATTTTTTCTTTGCTGTACTTGAAAGATTAATTGAGCCAACAGGATATATACTAAAATCAGGAGATAATGTAGAACTAAAACAAGCATCACTTATAGCACTAAAAAAATCAATGCAAAAAATGGCAGAACTTGCAGATTCAGGAGATGCAAATGATATTCATGTTGGCTGGCCAACTGCATATGGGCTTGAAAGTGGAAATAACTTTTTTTGGATTGATATTGTACAACCAGGATTTATCGGGATCATTGATTCAAATCACATTAGCAATGTTTTTGTGTTTTCATATTTGTTATCAGGGGATAGATCAATATTAATTCCTGCAATTCGTTATGGTGAATTATTACTAGCAGGCCAAGCTGATGGGAGTGATTTAGATCCAAATGATTTATTGGATGAAACAATTTATAATAGTGATTGGTGGTCTGAAGGAAGAGGAGGATTTGCAAAAGGTTATTGGTTAAATGATGGAAGTATTTATCCTCAGTTTTATCCTTTAAGTACTTCAGGAAATTCTCATAATGACCCATATTTAGAAGCAAACATAGATCCATTCTTAATAACATCGCCATCTTTTGCTAAAGGGAGGTCAGCTACTGCAGGAGAAATTCTTTTGAATCTGTATTATATGACTGGAGATGAAAGATATTTAGAAGGGTATGAAAAAATGCTTAACCATTTGTTAAGATCAATGTATGATAATGGTGGAGTACCAGTAAAATATCCTTATTTATCTCTTGAATATCGTAGTGATGATTATTATAGGCACACAATCACGTATCATCATGGCATTATGACGTATAGTTTTGATGCGCTATTAAAAGCGCATAAAGTTTTCGAAACTATTACTGGAGATTTTGATCCAAATATGGATCCTTTTGATGATAACTTAGGATATCCATATTATCGTGCAGCAATGAGAATTGCAAAGTTCACTAAAGGTTCTATATATAATAGCGAAGCATGGTTTAATAACTATGATCCTGAAACTTTGGAGCCTGTACAAGCCAGATCTTTTGAGGTTCCTGCAAAAAGTCTTATAGCTACACATCGCGCGATTGATATTTTAACAAAAGCATACAAAATCACAGGTGATGAAAGTTATCTCGCACCAGCAACGCTAGGATATGAATGGATTGTAGATTTTCAATTAGACATTGGAGAATACGGAGAAGATACATGGGCACTTTTTTACCATGAAGATAATTCTCCTTGGTTTGTAGCATCAGATGGAACAGAAGTTGAAAATCCAGATGATGCAAATTCAATAGCAGGAACAGCTTCCTGGTGGGGCACAAACGCAATAAAGATGTATGAACATCGCACAGGAAACGAATATGAGTATGAATTATTACATGGCACATATCTAGAACAGGATATATTTGATGGAATATATAATTTAGGAACTCAAATAATGTCTCCAAGATCTGATTCAATAGCTGAGCTAATCAATGAACAAAACGAAGACGGGGCGTGGACTGTTTCTGAATTCAAGGATCTTGATGAGGAGTCCATTGTAACTCGTGAAAATGCTGCAAACTCAAAAAGATTAATACAATATTTGTATGGCACTGTTAATGAAGGAGACCCGTTTCCTACAGATCCAGTATGTGGTAACTCGATCATAGAATCAGGTGAACAATGCGATGATGGTAATACTTTCAGTGGCGATGGTTGTTCTTATCTTTGTCAAACAGAAGAAGATGATCCAGTAAACCCTCCACCACCAGAAGATCCTATCTGTGGTAACTCCATCATAGAATCAGGTGAACAATGTGATGATGGCAATACTGTCAGTGGTGATGGATGTTCATCCACTTGTCAGACTGAGGAAGAAGAACCAGTAAGCCCACCACCAACAGGCCCAGTCTGTGGTAACTCGATCATAGAATCAGGTGAACAATGTGATGATGGCAATACTGTCAGTGGTGATGGATGTTCTTATCTTTGTCAAACAGAAGAAAATCAGGCTACATCAACGCCTAATAGTATTGTAGATATAACTAGAATACAAAATTCTCTCATAAAAGCACTAAATGATCCTAGAGTATATTATATAAATGAAAATAATCAAAGATATTATATCCCTAACTTTAAAACATTTAAATCATGGTTTAATGATTTCTCTTCATTACAAGTAGTGGATTCAATAATTTTAAATAACGATTATCCTTATGAAGGTAGATTGACAGTCAAGCCAGGTAGGCTAGTCAAATTTGCTAACAACAATAAAGTTTATGCAATAGAACCCTCAAAAACATTAAGATGGATAAAGAGTGGTAATATCTTCAAAGACTTTGGTTATGATTTTAATAAAATAATACATCTTCCCCAAGAAGATTTTCAATATTATGATTTAGGTGATGATTTGAGCTCCTCAGATATTCATCCAACAGGTCAAATATTGAAACACGGAGAGTATCCTCAAATATTCTATATTAAAGATAATATAGAATACTGGATTCCAAACGCAGATACGTTTTTATCTTTGGGTTTTCAATGGCAAAACATTGTTACCATACCAGTCAGATATTGGTATGATAGAGTATTAGATGATTTAACATTTAGGTTGAAAGATTGGTAGAGTATGCTAAAATATAAGTCATGAAAGATATAATAGTTTTAGACTTAGAAACTAAGAAGACATTTGATGAAGTAGGTGGGCATCAAAACAATCATCTACTAGGGGTATCTTTAGTAGGTGTTTATTCTTATAATTTAGATAAATACAGAGGTTTTAAAGAAGAAGAATTTGACGAACTGTTAGATCTTTTAAAAGAGGCTGGTTTGGTAATTGGTTTTAATAGTAAAGCTTTTGATTTTCCAGTTTTACAACCGTATTACAAAGATTTTGATTTAGCAAGCATTCCCCATTTAGATATTTTGGAAGAAGTTACTAAAATTTTAGGACATCGTCTTAAACTTGATTCAGTGGCTCATAGCACTTTGGGATATGGTAAGTCAGGCTCTGGTTTAGATGCTATTGTTTATTATCGTAATGATGAATGGGATAAGCTTATCAAATATTGTCTAGATGATGTAAAAGTAACCAAAGAGATTTATGACTATGGTTTACAGCATGGTAATATTTGGTACCATAATGGTGGAGTAAAAACAGATATAAATGCTAGTTGGTTTAAGTCTGGTGAAAAAACAATCAATCAACAAGTTCAAGAGGCTTGGAAAGACGGGCAACAGATAGAAATTAGCTATATGGATGAAAAAGGGGATGTCACTTCTCGTAAAATAGATATTCAGAATATACGTGGTAACAAAATTAAAGCCTTTTGTCATTTACGGGATGCTTTGCGAATGTTTGATCTGGATCGGGTTAAATCAGTTAAAGTAGCTGGTAAGATGCAAAGCTTTCAAAAAACTTTAATATAATTAAAATCGCCCTTGAGGCGGTTTTTTAGTTTGACCATTTTATATTGTTATGCTTAAATATTATAATCATTTCGTTCATTAAACAATCAAAATAAGGAAAAGACAAATGTATACAAAAATCGCGATTATCGGTGGCACTGGAATGGGTCAGTTGTTAGGCAGTGGTAAGATCAAGTGTGTTAATACACCATATGGACCAGCTAGCATTCATGAAATGTCAGTCGATGGCAAGGAGATCTTATTTGTTGATCGTCATCATTTGGAGCCAAAACATGAAGGGGATTCTGTAATTTTTCGTTTACCTCATCAACTAAATCACAAAGCCTACATGTATGCTTTGCATAATGCTGGCGTAGAGTTTGTGATTGCCGCTTCGGCCGTTGGAGGGATTAATGGACCCAACGATATTAACGGCCTTAGAGTTGGGTCAATTGTCATGCCAGAGGACTTTGTTGATCTGTCGGGTGGGCCTTACACTTTTGCCAGAGAAGGAGGTCTTGTTCATGAAGAAGCCTTTCATCGCTCGCCTGTAGACATGCTTTGCTCCAAATTACGTAGCTTGGTTGAGCATCATGTTGATTGTCCTAGAGGAATTTTATCTTGCGTAAAAGGTCCTCGTTATGAGACGCCAGCTGAGGTACGTGTACTTCGTGATCAATATCATGCCAATTTTTTGGGCATGACTACGGCTGTTCCAGAGGTGGTTTTAGCTCGTGAAGCAAGCATGCATTATTTTTTATTTGGCACCGTGACTAACATGCCTTTAGAGGGTCCACCGGCTGATGGTGCTGATGTGAAAAAAGCAATTAAGCAAGCGCAGGATCGTTTGATAAAGATCATTAATCCATTGATCCACATCCTTGCAAATGCAGCTCCTGAATTCAAGTGTCAATGCATCAGCTCACCATCTGTCTTTGAGCTCTGTAAGTAAACAGAATAAGAGTATAAACATAAAAGCCTTTCGTTTTCACGAAAGGCTTTTTCTTTTGTTTATTTTTCAGCAAGTTTAACAGTATTGTATAAAAGCATTGCTACGGTTACCGGACCGACGCCACCGGGGACTGGAGTAATATGACTAGCTTTTGTAAAAGCACTACTATAATCAACATCGCCGACAGTATAATTATTGTCTATTTTGTTAGTGCCAATATCGATGATGATAGAATCTTGCTTGATCATGTCAGCTGTAATAAAGAATGGTTTGCCAATAGCGGTAATTAGGATATCTACTTGTTGGCATTTATTTTTTAATTCAGTATCATCCGGTGATAAAATAGTAGTGTTTATTTTACGATCATTAAGCAATTTAGCTAATGGCTGGTAGAGGATTTCATTTTTAGCAATAATTAAAGCTTGTTTTCCGACCAAGTCTTCTTCGGTGCTTTCTATTAGTTTAATAATACCTAATGGTAATCCAGGAACAAAGTTTCCACTTTGATTAATAAATTTATCTATATTTTGTGGATGAAAACCATCAACATCTTTAGCGGGATCCATGGCTTGGATAATTTTATCAGTGTCCAAATGTTTAGGTAGAGGAAGTTGAATTAAAATAGCGTCAACATTTTCATCATTATTCAAAAAATTTACAACTTCCAAAACTTTGTCTTGTGATGTATCGGTATCTAGTAAGTATTCATGAAATTCAACCCCAACTTCTTCACAAGCTCTCTTTTTTAAGTTTACATATAGTCTACTTGCTGGATCTTCGCCAACCAAAACTACAGCTAAATTAGGATTTAGTTTTTTTTCTACAATTTCATTTTTTACTTCTTGTCTTATTTCTTTGGCGATAGCTTTGCCATCAATCATTTTTGCCATAGTTTTATAATTCAGGATAAAGAGGAAAATTATTCATCAAGTCTAAAACTTTTTGTTTATTTTCTTCACTTGCTTGTTTAGTTTTCAAGACATCTATAATAACATCAGAGATAATCTCCATGTCAGTCTCTTTCAGGCCACGACTAGTCAAAGCAGCAGTTCCCAAACGAATGCCAGATGGATCCATTGGTTTGCGTGTATCAAACGGGATTAGATTTTTGTTAGTGAAAATATGAATTTGATCTAGTAAAGTTTCAGCTTCTTGGCCAGACAATCCAAGTGGAGTGACATCGATCATTAATAAATGATTATCAGTACCACCAGAAATCATTCTAATATCAGCGGCTCTAAATTTATTTTCTAAAGTTTTAGCATTAGCCAATACTTGTTTTTGGTAAACTGCAAATTCTGGCTGTAAAGCTTCTTCAAAAGCTACGGCCTTAGCAGCAATGATATGCTCTAGTGGGCCACCTTGTAATCCCGGAAAAACAGCTGAGTCTATTTTGCGAGCTAGATTCTTTTTGTCATCTGGATTTATATGGTCTTTTATTTTAGACAAAATCAAAGCACCACGTGGACCACGTAAAGTTTTGTGAGTAGTAGTTGTAATTACATCAGCATAGAGGACTGGATCAGGATGAAGCTTGGTGGCAACTAGACCGGCAATGTGAGCCATGTCTACCATTAAGTAAGCACCAACACTGTCAGCTATTTCTTTGAATCTGGCAAAATCAATTTGTCGAGAATAAGCAGAGGCGCCAGCTAGAATTACCTTTGGTTTATGTTTTTTGGCTTGTGCCTCTACTTCATCAAAATCTATTAGCTCTGTTTTTTTATCTACTCCATAGCTAACAAAGTTGTATGACTTACCAGAAAAGTTTACCGGATGACCATGAGTCAAATGTCCGCCATGAGCTAAAGAGAATCCCAAAATAGTATCGTGCAAATCACATAAAGCAAAATAAGCTTCGGCATTGGCTGTAGAGCCAGAATGTGGCTGGACATTAGCATGTTCAGCGCCGAAAAGTTTCTTAGCTCGTTCAATAGCTAAGATTTCGGATTGATCAACAAATTCGTTACCGCCATAGTAACGTTTGTTCGGATAACCTTCAGCGTATTTATTGGTCAGTACCGAGCCGGCCGCTTCCAAGACAGCCTGAGAAACAAAGTTTTCACTGGCAATCATTTCAGCGCCATTGCGTTGGCGATTGAGCTCTTTTTTTATAATCTCCGCTATTTGCGGATCTGTATTTTGTAGGTTTTTCATAAGATATTATTTTAACTCTCCTAATCCTTCCTCTTCAAGTTCAAGGCAAAGATATAGACATTCACAATTTTCACAAATTGGACAAATTTCTGTCCATTTCTGTCCATTTTTTTCGCATTCTTCCTGAGTCATTCGTGGTGTATTATTTGTATTTTGAGTGCAACCAGTAACAAGAAAGATGCTCAGGATTATTAGTAATGTAAGATTAATTTTTTTCATAGTGTAAGATTAATTTTTCATAAATTAATTATAACATTATTTTAATGTTTTGGTTACATAAGTACCTTCTGATTTGTAGCCAAGTTTTTTATAATAATTTCTTACGCCGATTCCTGAGATAACAGCTATTTTATTTAATCCTTGTTTTAAAGTTAATTTTTCAGCTTCTGCCATCAAGCGTTTACCTAAACCTAAATGTTGAGTTTTAAATATAGTTTTATCTTTATCTTTACTGTCAGTGACGGGGATCATCTTACCATAAACATGAAGTTCGCGTACAAGAGAAGCATTTTCTAGCTCAGGGAAAATATTTTTAGCCACCTCATCATTTATACGTAAGCGTAAGAAGCCATAAATTTTTGTCTGGTCATCATTTTCAAAGCTCAAGAACCATTCAGTTCCTTGGGAGGCTTTATATTCTCTTGTTACCAATTCAATTTGATTTATATCAACTTCTTCATTTCGTACTTCACGACAACGAATACATTTACAGGATCCTCCTGCTTCTTTTAGCTCTTGCTGCAGTTTTTGTCGTAAATTAGTGATTTTGTTTCCAGCCAAGATGCTTTCTTCAGGGATATCACGAATCAATCTGTTGATTCTGACATAAGGAGGTGTTATTTTTTTGACCTCTAATAATAAGTTTAATAATTCAGTTTTAGAATAAGGTTTATATTTACCTTCTTCTAGCCATTTATTTAATTCAGCAAATTCATTGACGATGCAAGGATATATTTTTATTTGATCTGGTTGTAAATCTGGAGAATTAAAAACATATTTAAACATTTCTAAATCCTTAGCAGGGGTAGAGCCCGGTAAGTCAGGCATATAGTGATGGTCTATTTTGATGCCCACTTCTTTTAACAGACGAGTAGCTTTAATGGATTGTTCAATAGTGTGACCACGTTGGATGAGATCCAAAATTTTATTATCAGTATGTTGGACGCCAAGCTGGACACGGGTGCAAGCTAAATTACGCATTCGTTTAATCTCTGCCTCATTAATAAAATCAGGTCGAGTTTCTAAAGTTAGGCCAATAATTTTGTATTTAGTATCTTCATTAATTTTTTGTTCTTCTATTAGGGATAATTTTTTACGTTCTTTTTTTTGTTCCATGGTATTAGCTGCATAGAAAAGATCTCGAATAAATTCTTGTTGATAATCATCCGGATAAGCAGACCAAGTGCCGCCTAAAACCAATACTTCCAATTTGTCTACTTGATGGCCGTTATTTTCTAGAGCTTTAATCCGCATAGTCATCTGACGAATAGGGTCAAATAAGTTTAACTTAGCTCGCATCGCCGCTGGCTCATTAGATAGATAGCTTTTTGGCATATCTGGTTCACTTGGGCAATAGATGCATTTTCCAGGACAAGCAAAAGGTTTACTCAACACCGTTATTACAGAAACACCAGATAAAGTACGAATTGCTCGCTTGATTAATAGACGAGTTAATTTTTTATCTTCAACTAAAACACCATCTTTAAGTAATTGACGATAAGATGAAATCAATGTAGCCTTAGGCAGAGGAGCTATCTTGTATTTATTGAATATTTTTCTCAAAGTAGTAGAAAAATCTAAATCATCAGCAAAATTTAATTCTGCTAATTCTTTGACGATATTATCTATTATATTTTGATCTACCATGAATAAAACAACTAAACAATTAAAAGAAGTGTATAATCAGATTTCCCAGGAGTTTTCAGCTTCACGTGTTTTTCCGTGGGAAGAATTACAAGTTTTTATACCATATATAAAGGATAATTTCAAGATACTAGATTTGGGTTGTGGCAATGGTCGTTTATTGAAATCTTTAGCAGAGGGCAATAAACAAATTGATTACACGGGCATTGATTTTAGTGAGGGCTTAATTAGTCAGGCCAAACAACAATTTCCTGATCATAAATTTACAGTAGCCGATATACGGAAGATAGATTTTCCAAAAGAAAGTTTTGATATGATTTTTTCTATTGCTGCTTTTCATCATTTAGATAGCAGAAAAGATCGAGCTGAGTTATTAAAGAAAATGAATCATTGGCTTAAACCGGGTGGTTATTTATTTATGACTAATTGGAATTTATTACAAAAAAAGTATTTGAAAAATTATTTTAAATTTTGGTGGCGTAAAAAAGCTTGGAATGATTTTTTTGTTTCTTGGCAACAGTATTCAGGAGACAATAAACAATTATGGCGATACTATCATAGCTTTACTAAGACTGAATTAGAAAATTTATTAAAAAAATCTAAATTTAATTTAGAGCCAAAAGGTGTTTATCATACCAAATGGAATATAAATTGTTTTGTTAAAAAATAAGATATGAAAAAAGTAAAGAAAAAATTAGATATAGAATTATTAGCACCAGCCGGTTCTTATGAGGCTTTGCAAGCGGCCATAGATAACGGAGCTGACTCGGTATATTTTGGTATTGGCCAAATTAATATGCGTAAAGTAGCAGCTGCTAATTTTGATTTTGATGATCTTAAAAAAATAGGTCAAATTTGTCGTAAGCATAAAGTTAAAACTTATTTAACAGTTAACACGATTTTGTATGATCATGATTTAATTTTAATGCGAAAGATTATAGACGCAGCTAAATCAGAAAAAATTGATGCAGTGATTGTAGCTGATATGGCAGCTGTTTTATATGCCCAGAGCATAAAGATACCAATGCATATTTCTACCCAAGTTTCTATTTCAAATACAGAGGCAGTGAAATTTTTTGCACAGTATGCAGATACAGTTGTCTTAGCTAGAGAATTGACATTGCCGATGATAGAAAAAATTACTAAACAAATAAAAAAAGAAAAGATAACTGGACCGAGTGGAGAGCTTGTCAAAATAGAAATGTTTGCTCACGGAGCTTTATGTATTGCAGTTTCTGGACGCTGTAGCATGAGCTTGTTCCAATACAACGCTTCTGCAAATAGAGGGGCTTGTCAGCAGACTTGCAGAC
>Ga0257125_1002274_pt1 | contig 16180 bp, 8 predicted proteins | sample SI106_200metaG_FD_190183 | JGI IMG/M metagenome (GOLD analysis project Ga0257125, IMG submission 190183) | Marine microbial communities from Saanich Inlet, British Columbia, Canada - SI106_200 | ecosystem: Environmental > Aquatic > Marine > Inlet | place: Canada: British Columbia | collected...
CAATAGGCTCCATCCAGCTTTTTTCACCATCCTGCCTACTGCTTTTATCTTTAATCGTGTTGGAGCCAGTTTTACATTTTCACTGAACCCAATTCAGTTAACCCGTTATTTTGGAATATTTCTGATTATCATTGCAGTTTATAGAATTTCTTCCCTGATATACCTTCACTGCTATAAAATAAATCTGAAGATTTCCACTGGCCTTTTTAAAACAAACTTGTTACAGATGGTTGTTAATTTTACAATAATATTAAGTTATTAACCTAGTATAGTGTTTATTATTCTATTGTTATAAAATTAGTTAACAGGAATATTCACAGCAGACAGTTTCATTTTTATTTGCTCCTGATTTTTTAATTAGGGGAAACTGCCGTGCCTTTAAAATCAAAGTGTTATCAAGTGTCATCTCGACGAAGAATGAGGAGAGGTCTTTTTTATCTGAATCTGAAAAATAAAACCGTAATATGAGTGTTAAAAAATATGAAAAACTGATGTCAGACATCACCAGCGGAAAGCTTGAAAATAAGTGGTCTGATATTATGGATGAAGTTGAAAAAGTATTAAAGGAAGAAAAAATGGGCACCCTGGACGAAATGATGGATGACATCAAACGGTTTATGGAAGCCAAAGGAAAAGTGAACGATTATATTAATGACGAAGGTATTTTTAAAATACCTTTTGAGCTGGTTTTTTCATGGTTTCGAAAAGCCGTCATTGAACACAGAAAACTGTAATCAAAAATATAAAGAGATCTTATGATAAAACAAGGTATTGATAGATTAGAAGGTATTGATAAAAACGAAATAGTGGAAGCTTTGATTGATGTGATTGAATCAGCAGAAATTATGGGTGATACTGTTAAGTGTTTTTTGGAAAAAACTGAAACAAGGCAGGCAGTATCAGAGGCTCATCAAACATGGGAAAGCCAGCTGACCATTTTTTATAATAAATACATTGCTTAATGAATCAAAAATTTCCAGCCGTTTAAGCCAAAAATCTGGCCATAAAAAAGGGTGAATTCCACTTAGGACCTCACCCTTTTTTTATTTGGAGACCAATCTTAATTATGCTTCTTCGCCATACTTAAGATCTGCCAATCTCATCAGATGATCCATTCGACGTTTAGCATCATACTCCGCCGCATCAAATATCTCTTCTGTTTTAGCATCATCTTTCAAAATAAAATTCAGAGCTTTATATCGACCTTCAGCTTTAATGAATTCTTTAAAATCAACTTTAGCCTCCTTGTTTCTGAGTTTCAATGGGTTCTTACCATCTTTAATCAGATCAGGATTATAGGTATAAACCGGCCAATAATTGGATTCCATAGCTTTCTTGCCAGTTGCCATCATATGTCTCATTGGAATTCCATGGGCAATACAAGGAGAATAAGCAATAATAATAGACGGCCCGTCATACTGTTCCGCTTCAATAAATGATTTCAAAACATGATTTTTATTGGCTCCCAGGCTAACAGAAGCAATATAAACATCACCATAAGCCATAGCAATTAAACCCAAATCTTTTTTAGGGCGTCGCATACCAGCTGCCGCAAATTTAGCCACTGAACCAATCGGAGTAGACTTAGAAGCCTGACCACCAGTATTTGAATAAACTTCAGTATCCAATACCAGGATATTCACATTCTCCCCGGTGGAAATGACATGATCCAGGCCACCATAACCAATATCATAAGCCCAACCGTCACCACCCACAATCCACTGGGTCAACTTCGCCAATAATTTGGTGTTGTCTTTTACCAATCTGATTTGATCATTATCAATCGCTGATTTTTCAACCAACTCCGCAACCAAATTAGCTGCGCCTTTTGACTCATTAAAATCTTCTTTCGTTTCTTTCAACTGTTTGATTGCTTCAATCAATTCAGCTTCAACTTCCTTCCTACCAACTAACTGATCTAAGGCTTCAAAGACAGATTCTCTCATTTGGCGGTTAGCAATCGCCATCCCAAACCCAAATTCTGCACAATCTTCAAATAGAGAGTTATTCCAGGCTGGTCCATGTCCATCTTGGTTGGTTGTATAAGGCGACGTTGGTGCGGTACCACCATAAATAGAAGAACAACCGGTGGCGTTGGAGATAAAGGCTCTTTCACCAAATAATTGCGCCATCAAATTTACATAAGGTACTTCCCCACAACCCTGGCAGGCACCATGATATTCCAATAAATTCGGTAAAAACTGAGATCCTTTGACAGTATCCCGCTTTTCACCAGCCAGATTTCCTTTTGGAAGACTATCAAAGAATAGGAATTTTTCATGTTCTACTGAGACAATTTTTCGCATGGATCGCATATCCAATGCCTTTGGTTTCGCTGGGCAAACTTCATAACAGACGAAACATCCCTGGCAATCCTTAGGTGAAACCTGAAGCACATATTTGACACCGGCAGCTTTAGCCGCTTTTCCTTTCGGTTCAACAGCGATAAATCCTTCAGGAGCACCATCCAGATCTTTTTCCAAAACATATTTAGCTGTTAAACAACTGTGTGGGCAGGCCATGGCACATTGATTACATTGAGTACAACTTTCTGATAACCAAACCGGAGAATCTATGGCCGTCATCCGCTTTTCAAACTTTGAAGTACCTGCTGGAAAAACACCATTAGCAGGAATTTTGGAAACAGGAATATTATTACCCTTGTCCATCATTACCGGCTCGACGACATCCTTGATAAAAGCAGGGATATTTCTACCTTCCAGGGCAAATGGTTTAGTATCATTTTCAAAAACAGTACCCGGGACCTTAATTTGAACTAAATTCGCTTCAGCTGAATCTACCGCTTTCCAGTTCATTTCAACAATATTTTGTCCTTTTTTACCATACAATTTCTGGATATAATCTTTAGACAATTTGATCGCTTCACTTTTTTCCAATACCTTTGATAATAAGAAGAAAGCTGATTGCATCACCATATTGATACGATTCCCCAGACCGATATCTCTGGCGACGTTATAAGCATTAATCGCATAAAATGTGATCTTTTTATCGATAATGGTTTGTTGTAACGGCATCGGCAATTGGCCAAACAAACTATCTGCATCTGATTCTGAATTAAGCAGGAACGTTCCACCCTCCTTGATACCATCCAGGACATCATAACGTCCCAAATAAGCTTCATTATGAACGGCAACAAAATCCGGGTCAAAAATCAAGTATGGTGCATCAATCAAAGACTTACCAAACCTTAAATGTGATATGGTAATACCACCTGATTTCTTAGAGTCATAAACGAAATACCCCTGGGCATACATTTCAGTATTGTCACCAATTATTTTAATAGAGTTTTTATTGGCACCAACTGTTCCGTCTGAGCCTAAACCATAAAACTTACATTGAATGACATCTTTCGGCAGAACGCTAAACTCACCTTGAACATCTAAACTGGTATGTGTTACGTCGTCAACAATACCAACAGTGAAACCATTTTTAGGAAGATCAGCTGTCAAATTATCGATAACCGCCTTCACCATTCCGGGTGTAAACTCTTTGGATGAAAGACCATATCGACCACCAACAATAATTGGATCAAATTGCTTGTAGTCACCGCCGTGCAATCCCATACGCGCTTCACTGACGACTGATCGTATATCGACCAACAGTGGTTCCCCAATTGATCCAGGTTCCTTGGTTCTGTCTAGTACGGCTATTTTTTTTGCTGATTTTGGAATGGCATTTAAGAAGTGTTTGGCAGAAAAAGGTCTATAAAGTCTGACAACCAGTAATCCAACTTTTTCTCCCTGTTTATTCAGATCATTGACAGTTTCTTTGATCGTCTGAATAGAACTACCCATTGCAATAATTACCTTTTCAGCATTCGGGTCTCCATAATAATCAAACAAATTATATTTTCGTCCACACTGCTTGGCAAACTTATCCATCCATTTTTCAACGATATCCGGACAATCAATATAATACTGGTTAACACCTTCACGTCCCTGGAAATAAATATCCGGGTTTTCGGCTGTTCCTCTTAAAGTTGGATGATAAGGACTCATGGCTGAATCTTTATACGCTTTTACCAAATCACGGTCCAACAAGGCATCCATATCTTCTTCACTAACCAGTTCCACTTTTTGAATTTCATGGGAAGTTCTGAAACCATCAAAAAAGTTGAGAAAAGGTACTTTAGCTTCCAGGGTTGCATTATGTGCTACCGTAGCTAAATCCATGGTTTCCTGCACACTTCCGGCAGCCAGCAAAGCATAACCGGTATTTCTAACACTCATGACATCTGAATGATCACCGAAAATAGAAAGCGCAGAACAAGCTAATGATCGGGCTGAAACATGGAATACGGTTGGGGTTAATTCCCCCGCAATTTTGAACATATTAGGAATCATCAACAACAATCCCTGAGAAGCCGTAAAAGTAGTTGTCATGGCCCCTACCTGAATAGAACCATGAACGGCACCAGCGGCACCAGCTTCAGATTGCATTTCCGAAACCTTCAGCACCTGTCCGAAAAGGTTTTTCCTCCCAGCAGCTGCCATCTGATCCGCATTTTCACCCATATCAGAAGAGGGTGTAATTGGATAGATTGCAGCAACCTCACTATACATATAAGCCACATGCGCAGCCGCATAGTTTCCATCACATGTAATAAATTTCTTGTTTTCAGCCATTTATACTCCTTATTGCATTTAATGCAAAAAATCAGAAACAGTCCCGTTTAATTTTGGGATTGCAGAAACAACGATTATGAATTTGATTATCTGTACTTACTTTGGATAACTTCTGGAAGGTTTTAGGATACCACTTCAAAAAAACCGTTTCTTATCAGGGATTACTTTACCCAGGTCCATAATTTCCAGTAATAATTAATCTAATTTTTAAGATCTAAAACCACAAAATCATCAGAACCTTTAAAACATGATTATAGTTTGTTTTTCAAAAAACCTGAAGTTATTTTTTATACTAAAATTACCGATGTTTTGAGATCACTAAGTAAATTTAGTTACTTCCGTTAGATACTATTTTCATTTTATCAGAATCAAAACGGATCAATCTGCAAAAAAGCATGTTATTTAACATTGAAGTAGATATTAAGCATACTTTTTTGTTTTTTTGAAGATTCATCAAAGAAAATGTGATGATAATTTGATCTTACTCAAATAGCAACCCACTAATAATTAATAACTAATATTCAAATTCGATTGTCAATACTACAGTCAATTTTTCCAAACAAGTACTAAAAATAATATATCAACGTTCGTTTCTGCAGTTTAAGAAGAAATTAAATTTCAGGATTCAGTTGGATTAATAATGTTACTGAGAAAATACCTTATGGCAATGCTACAGTAATTATCTAATATTAAAGGGGTAGTCAAAGAAGAACAACACTGACTATTCTTCCAATTTTAGTTTATCGTCCTTATCCAGATAATTACTTTTTGAAACAACAGGTCGACCTAATTCTTTTTCTGTTTCTGCTCTCGCATTTCCGGCAATTCTGCCACCTCGCTTGGCAATATTTTTATTTTCTGGAAATGTATCAGGTTGCTCATTTTTGGAAATCTCTGTCGTTACCCGTTCACCCAGCATAGTGAAAATCAGTTCCAAATCATCCATATGATCTCGCAGATTAGCTTTTGATTTTTCAGGTAGGTTTTTATGCTGTTTATATTCTCCCGGAGTCATTCCAAATGTGGCTTTGGATATTTCAGCCGTTAAAATAGCAAAATCTCGTTGCTCTTTAATCCCGCGCTCTCTCCACTCATCGGTCAAATTTTGACGAATAGCAATCCCTCGAAGTCTTTTATCAATCCAGTCTTTAGGATAACCTTTTTTCTCATAGATCTCTTTCATTCGTTGTTGAGCAAGCTCCGGATTTTCGATTTCCTCGATTCTTTCATATCCAACTTTAGCTAGCCAGCGTTTGAATGGTTCAGCTTTGGGAGATGGGATGGATTGAATTAGTCTAAAGATTCCTTCCGTGTTTGCACAATCGGTCTTATATTTCTTTCCATCACTAGCATCCAATTTCAGTTGTCGACAAATTGTCGACAACTCCATTTTTTCTTCATTGACAGCTCTTTTTTTTATTCTATACCAATAATCACGTGGATTAAGACTTTCTGTTAAAGCGCTGCAAATATCAATAACTGAATAATACCATTCATCCTCATGCCAGATTCTGCGGATTTCCTTGCTTTGAAATAGGACAAGCTTGTTGAATTGCTTATTTGATTTATTTTCCATTAGAATTTTCAGTTAAATAAAAGGCTAAATTAGTTCTGTTAATGTTTTGTTTTATTCATTATCTCCAATCTATTGGGAACAGTTTAATTGCTTGTTAATTTCAGTGTCTACTTTATTTTCCCATACCCCAAGCTGGTTCTCTTTTGCATATTCTTCAGCCTCCAAAAAATCTTTGTTGTATTTTTTGGAACAACCATTAGTATCGCTATATACTGACCATCCGTTTTTAACTAAATGAAGATTAAAATTAATGCCGTCTGCGTAGACATAACATAAATTATGATACTCGAAGCATTCTAATTGGATTTTTTTATTTTTTAAGAATCCTTTAGTGAATTCTCTAGCTTTTTTCCCAAATTTAGTATTTCTACTGCTATCAGGGTTTGAACTATCCTCTGTATCTACAGATAACATACGAATGTTTCGTGTAACCCCAACACCCAACTTTCGGTAATAGATTGTGATGGCATCACCCTCTGACACTTCCAAAAGCTTAACCATAACTCCTTTACCATAATTCATGCCTACTTTTAAAAAGACTTTTCCATAGTAAACAAAGGGAGCCCAGAAAAATGGTGCTTTGTACTCTTCTCCAAACTCACCTTTTATAAATCTCCTTTTAACTTCCATCATGGCTTGGTTATAGGTTTTTCCTTTTTTCTCCACTAGTCGATACATTTCAACCATAAATTTGGAAGTCGATTCATCTGCAACAGACCAAAGAGATACAGATAGTGAATTGGCACCAGCAATTAAAAAGCTCTGAGTCAAACCGACAACACCTTCTCCTCCATAAATCTTGCCAAGTCCTGTTTCACAAGCAGATAGGTTTACAAAATCAGCTTTAATTTTTAGATTGGCAATCTCATCCATTCTTAAGTAACCATCTTCCCCTTCTTTTTCCATTTTGAATTGAGATAGAACTACTGCTGATAATTCAGGTATAGAGGGGACGACTAAACCGTGTGTGGCAAAATGGATAACTTTATACTGGCCTAAATCACCGTTTCGAGAAAGTGCTTTCACGATATTTTCGGTTACATCACTACCTGATATTTTTACGGTGTCTTTAACTATATTTGAAATAATGTTGATTTCATTTAGTGTTCCAGGGAGATTTTCCCATTTTACAGAATCTAATGCAGCGTATGTATTTCTCAAGGATCTGTTTTTCTTTATAAAATATAATGCGTTTTTTTCCACTGAAATAAATTGTGCCGTGTTTTCTATCATATCAATATTGTAATTTATTTCGCCGTATACAGCGCCACCTAACGCTAGCATTGGCTTCCTGTTTATCGAGTATTTTCGTTTCTCGATTAGCTTTAACACACCTATAGATTGAGCATAGTGAATATTAAATGTTTCCACCAGGTACTTACCTTCTTCATCAATCAAGGTCTCGAAAGGTAAAAAAGACAATATTCCATCTGGAACAATAATGATCTCATTCTTTCCTTCAAGTTGAATTATGTTGGGTTTAATCAATAAATCAAATAGCATTCTGCTTAATTTTCTAAACTCACTGGAATTTGAGTCCCCCCTCAAAAGTATACGGTAATAATTGATTATTTTCTCAAAATCGTATCTTGCATACTCATTTCTGTCATTTTTAGTTTCATTAAGTTTTACTTCTAATTTTATTCCTCTTATATTATTTATTTCCTTTTCAATCAGAATACCATTGTTTTTCATCATTAAAGTAGTGAAATACTTTTTAGATATTTCTCGTCCCTTGACGTCGTTTTGTGTCATACATATTTGGGTCATTTCATCCCAATCTATATTGGCATATATCAAAACTGCAGATTTGTTATTCAATTCCTGACTAAACTTTGTAATAGATGGTAGATGAGGATTTGTTTCTGTCTGAGATATCCTTTCGGCTAACAACTTAGCCTTGCTCATTTCTATTATTTTAAAGGAATCAGGGATATTGCTACTTCTGATATGCGCCGATATTAAGTATTGGTATGTCTCTATTTGGCTCTCCAAATAATCTCTTCTTAAATCTCCAATAGCAGTTTTACGCAATCTTTCTTTCAACTCAATTGATTCCGTCAAATATTCTATAGCACGCTTATATTCTTCTTTTTCATAATATAATGCCCCAAAGTTATGGAGTTGTTGGGCTACTCTGGCATCCACACCCAATTTTCTGTCAATTTCTAGTGCCTGTTGATAGTACTCAACTGCTTTATCGTATTGCTCTAAAGCACTATAAGCTGAACCGATGTTATTAAGTCGAATAGCAATTTTGTCTTCCAGTCCTAGCTTTTTATCAATCTTTAAGGCTTGATGATAGTACTCAATTGCTTTGTCAATTTTAAACCATTGATAGTAAATATTACCAATTGCACTAAGACGGATGGCGATATTTCCTTCATTTCCTAATTTTCTGTCAATTTCTAGGGCTTGCTGATAGTATTCAAATGCTTTATTGTACTGACCCTTAATTTTGAAAATACTCCCGAGGTTGTTTAGCCGGATTGCAATCTTATCAACCTGGCGAAGCTTTTTGGCAATTTCTAAGGCTTTCTGATAGAACTCAATAGCCTTATCGTACGCCCCCCAGGATTCATAAACGCTGGCAATATTATTGAAGTATACAGCAATATCGGCTTCCCTACCAAGTTTCTTCACAATCTTAAGTGCTTGCTGGAAGTGTTCTATAGCTTTTTTATAGCGCCCCAAAAGTTGATAAATCACACCAATGTTGTTCAAACTTGCAGCAGTTCCACTTTCTTGGCCTAATTTTCTATCAATTATTAGAGCTTGATCGTAATGCTCAATAGCCTTATCGTACTGCCCCCATGATTGGTAAACGGCTCCAATGTTTGTAAGTGTGTTAGCAATTTCATTTTCATCCTGCTGTAATTTGTTAATCTGAAGTACAAATTGATAATACTCGATCGCCTTATCATAATACCCCCAACGCTCGTAAATTTCAGCTATGATACTAAGATCGACAATGACTTTTTCTTTCCTATTAAGTTTTCTGTCTATTTCTAATGCCTGTTTGAAGTAATCGATCGCCTTGCTATTCTGACCCCAGGAATCGTAAACCTCACCGATGTTGCTGAGTCCAGATGCAATGCTATCCTCCTTCTTTAGTTTCCTGTTGATCTCCAGTGCATGTTGGTAGTACTCAATTGCTTTGTCGTATTCAATTGCTTTGTCGTATTCACCCCAGAAATAGTAAATCACACCGATATAGTTGAGATTGATGGCAACATCTTTTTCCTTTCCAACTCTTCTGTTGATCTCTAGTGCAAGCATAAAGTGTTGCATAGCCTTGTCGTACTTACCCCAGGATCTATAAACTACACCTATGTTTTTGAGATTAATGGCAATATGTTTTTCCTTTCCAAGTTTTTTATTAATCTCCAGCGCCTGTTGGTAATATTTGATAGCCTTATCGAATTGCCCCATTGATTCGTAAACCAAACCAATATTGTTAAATTGTATTGCAATACTATGTTCCTTTCTTAGTTTTTTATTAATAACAAGTGCTCGTTGGTAGTAATCGATCGCTTTATGGTATTGGCTCCAAATATAGTATACTCGACCAATGTTACTAAGGTTTACAGTAACATAATGTTCCTTCCCTAGTTTTTTGTTTGTTCTATTCGCTAGTTGATAATGTTTAATAGCTTCATCGTACGTTCCCAACGTTTGGTAAATTCGAGCAATGTCAGTGTGATTACTAGCAATATTTGAATCCTGTTTAAGCTTCTTGTGAAACTCCAGTGCCTGCTTCAAATACTCAATTGCTTTATTAGTCTGTCCCAAAGATTTGTAAGCCTTCCCTATTTTGTTTAGATAAACGGCAATCTGTGCTTTCTTAACTAGCTTTCTCCCAATATCCAGAGCTTTTTGATAATATTTAATAGCCTTTTCATACTGTCCTAATTGTTCATAACAAATTCCTATCCATCCGGACTGACTACTCAAAACATACAATCTAGGTTTTGGACTCTTACGCTCTGCATCTGCAGATTTTTCAAACATTTGTGCTGCGAACAAATATTTATTTTTCTTATATAAAATATGGGCTTTCTCCCAATACTTATCAGCAATTTCCGAACTTTGAGCGAATGAATATGTTACCAACAATAATTGGATTAAAAAAATAGAAATCGACTGTTTCATTTTAACACCTAATGATGAAATAATTACAAATTTATTCCAAGCGTAATTGTATCCATTTTTTTCCTTCACGGGTAATGTATTATCTCATCATTACGATTTGACTTTTACTGACGAGAGTAATTTATTTCTTAGCTAATGAACTGCTTATGGTTTTTATACTTTTTCGCTTTCTAATACTACTTTTTCATATTCTCGTATATGAAAAATAACAGGCTTCTGAGAGTTATGAGACCAATACAGTGTCCAAAAATTTTTTCATAATTTTACTTACAATGGTTTTTTTCTAAAAATCAATTTTAACACATTTACCGGTTCCAAGTGATATGCCAAAACTTTCTAATACTTCAATTGAACTTGATTCTATGCACCGTATAATACGTGCTCAATTAAAGTCTTTTTGGTTTGTTGAAATTTCAGCTTTATATATACCTTTGCTTTTCCAACCCCTAAGATATCCAGAGCGTAAGTTTCCATTGATATCAGAGGATCTATTTATATTAGAAGCATTCCATTCTTTGAATTCTTTAGTTCCATCCATTTTATGGAGCATAATATAAGCCTTTTTTGTTTGTAGAAGTGTTTGTTTAAAGTCTTGTTCATCAGATGGATAATAAATTATTTTTAGAGAAACAGGTATTTTTCCTTCAGTTTTATATTTTTCTCTGGAATCGATACCTTTGTTCTCTTCATAATAATCTAAAATCCTTTCAATTACATTTGCTGGAGTATCAAACCCTTCAGCGTGGATACCAAGACGTTGATAGAGTTGAGTTGGTATTTTGATAACTTGATTCATTGATAATTTCTCCATTTTGATTTATTTGATATCAATATCATCAATTTTGCTATTAATGTCAATGACTAAATTGGAATAAAAGAAAAAATCATGCTACAATTGGAAAATTCACCAATTTCACTCAAAATTTATGACTCAAATTGAGATTTTTGAGGTTTATTTTGTAGGATTATTGCTATTTTGTTTCTAAGCTAACAGTTGAAATTGGAAAGGAATTCAAAGCCGCCTCGAATGAATCTTTCAACATATTTTACTCAGCTCTTTTTAGCCCTCATCATAAGTATAAATTGATAAAAATCGGTAAAGAAAAGGAAAGAGGAAATTTAGTTTTAGATTTTTAAAATCAATAATATAACAATAAAAATAACAAGTTAGTACACATGATATAGATTCAATAAAACACATTTCTGGAAAGGTGACCCTCCTGGCATTTAAATTCAACTCCTCAACTTCCATCCAATCAAAGCAACAAGTCAAAAAACTTCAATCGAAATAATCTTGTCCTAAATTGATCACACCACAAGGTATTAAAAGGAAATAAAAGTAAAAATCGGGATATTGTATTTTTTAGCCAAATTTTAATCAAATCTATAGGATAGTTGATTTTAAAGGAATACGGGGCAGATATTCTCGAAATACTGTCGGAATAGGTAGTTGAATGGTGGAGGTGGCTCCAAGTACCTATTTATATGGATTTGTGGGAGATGCTGGTAGTCGATGGTGATTTTTCTAAAATTAGATTTTAAAGATAAAACAAAAATGGACGATATTATGGTCTGTTTTATCTCTGAATACTTTATAAAGTATGGCCTCAAAGAGATTTAAATTTTTTGACCACACGTGGAGAGATAGTTCCCGACTACGAATTTAGTTTCACAGTCGGAAAAGGTACTAAAACATATGCACCAGCGCAGACAAATTGACCAGAGGGTTCCAGTATAAACCAAATACAACAATTGGAATTGCACATAATATCACAAAACCAATAGGGACTGAACTTTGTGTTGAAAAGTCAGGCATTTGTCCCTCTCTTTCATCAATAATCATGGTTTTAATAACACCAACATAGTAATAAAGAGACACCACTGAATTAACTCCGGCCACAGCAGCCAAAGCCCAAAAGCCTTTTTCAATAACTACCCAAAACAGATAGAATTTTCCCACAAATCCTCCAAAAGGAGGTAAGCCGGCCAGACTGAACAGGCAGATAGTAAATCCGACAACCATTACGGGTTTAGACTTAATTAATCCAGCAAACGATTTAATTTCAAAGTTCCTGCCCTGTGATAAATAGATAATCGCCATGAATGCGCCCATATTCATCAATGCATAAATAACAATATAAAAGAAAACATATTGCCGACCGACCTCATTCATCACCGCAATACCCATTAACAAGAATCCGGCATGGGAAATGGAGGAATAAGCAAGCAATCGTTTGATGTCTTTCTGTCTAAGCGCAGCAAAATTACCCAAGGTCATGGTAATCATCGCTATTAATGATACTATCATCGATAATTGTTCCGATTGAACCGGTACGTGATCTGCAAAGAATCGCATGATCAACGCCAAGCCTGCAACTTTAGGGGCAACCGATAAAAAAGCGGTGATGGGTGTTGGTGCAGCTTGATAGGCATCCGGACACCAAAAATGAAAAGGTACTGCGGCAATTTTAAAAGACATGCCTGCCAGTGTCATAATGATAGCAATATAATATATCGGAGTTCCGAAATTCGGAGAAGCTGCCAAGGCTGGCCACAAACTTTTTAGTTGAAGTGTTCCTGTCAAACCGAAAAGTAACGAAATACCATAAAGCATGATTCCTGTCGCAAAGGAACCAAATAGCACGTATTTAAGAGAGGCTTCCTTTGAGGTTGAGAATCTTCGATTTAATGCAACCAGAATATAAGAAGGCAAGGATACTAATTCAATACCTACCACAATCATTAACAAATGTGTGGCAGAGGTCATCATCATCATTCCCAGACAGATTGTTGATAGTAAACCAAACACTTCCCATTCTATGGAGCGGTTCATTTCATCATTATTTTTCATCATTAAAACTGTAACCCCAATAATTATGAAAAATAGTTGATTATAAAACCGACTATAACTATCAACCTGCAACATATTGAAAAAGAGGGATTTTGATTCCGAACCCATCATCAGTTCAGTAACAAAACCAGCTATCAACACCAACACAAAAATTCCAACCGGAGAAACATTTTTCAAGCCTGGAATTGCTTTTGCGAGGAAAAAAACCAATATAGCCACGCCCATTATTAAATGAGCCGGTATATAACTTAAATAGGGTAAGGTAGAAGTCATTTCAACCACAATAAGTCGTAAAAGTTATTTTTATGGTACCGCCGTCGGGTACCAATCGATTTGAATCTATGAATAAAGTCACTAATTATAAAATTTCGCTCAGATAATTCAGTGATGTTTCAAAGAAAACAATAATTCTATTGGGCAACAAACCTAAATAGACAGTTATGATAATCAATGGAACGACCGAGCACAATTCGACAAAATTAATCTCTTTTAAATCTTGGTAATCCGGGTTCAGTTTTCCAAAGAAAATGCGTTGATACGCCCAAAGCATGTATCCGGCCCCAAAGATAATACCAAGTCCGGAAATAATCGTTGGTAATTGATAAACTTTAAAAGAACCGGTCAAAATCAATAACTCTGAAATAAATCCGCTCATACCCGGTAATCCGATAGCTGCCATATAGGCAATACTGGTTACCGCTGCATAAACAGGAGTCACAGAGGCCAACCCACCGAAACCGGCAATTCTTCGATGATGTGCCCTATCATAAACAACACCTACCAAAAGGAAAAGCATGGCTGTAATTGTTCCGTGGTTAAACATTTGTAAAACGGCACCATTGATACCTTGTGTTGTGGCAGCTGCAATTCCCAATATTACGAAACCCATGTGACTAACAGATGAGTAAGCAATCATTTTTTTAAGGTCGGATTGTGCCAAGGCACACAACGCACCATACACAATATTGATAACGGCCAGGGCTACGAGGAAGTCCTGGAACCATACAAAAACTTCTGGAAACAGAGGGAAATTAATCCTCAAAAATCCATAGGTTCCCATTTTCAAGAGTACACCTGCCAGGATTACAGAAATCGCGGTAGGTGCTTCCACGTGAGCATCCGGAAGCCAAGTATGGAATGGGAAGATAGGCACTTTAATCGCAAATCCGATAAAGAAGGCAACAAACACAACTTTCGCGAAGGGCATACCGAATATTTCCGGTCCCACAAAGGTGCCACCTTCCTGAACACGATGAAGTAATTCAATAATATTGAAAGTCCTTTCTCCACCCGGCGCATAATACCAGACTGCGATGATCGCCAATAGCATACCAACACTACCCATCAGGGTATAAAGAAAAAATTTAATGGCGGCATAAATTCTTCTAGGACCACCCCAAACACCAATAAGAAAATACATGGGAAATAACATGACTTCCCAGAAGAGATAAAACAGGATTAGATCCAACGCTACAAACACACCCAACATAGCTGTTTGTAGCAGCAGGAACATAGCAAAATAACCCCGTTGCAGTTTATCAATGTTCCAGGAGGCCAAAACAGCCACCAAACCAATAATCAAAGTTAGCAAAATCATGGTAATAGAAATACCATCAACCCCCAATGAATATTGAATTCCCAAGCTGGGAATCCACTCCAGGGTTTCTTTAAATTGCATCCCGGCTAAATCATCAACACCGACCTTAAGTCTATCAAACCCCGTAAAAAGAGGAATAGCGACAATAAAATCAACGATAGTGATAAAAAGAGCAGCCCACTTCGCCTTGTTGGCTGGTAATAACCAAAGGATTGGAATTACAGTTATCGGTAAAAACACAACCCATGACAAAATATGATCCATCATAACCTCAGCTTCTGTTTCTTAGTTACAAATCTACAATTAACCAGATGTTAAATGATTAACCAATATATAAAATAAAGGATACAATCACGATGATAAATATAACGATTGATGTTCCAATAACCGTTTGAATTTTACTGGATTGCAAAAAGCTAAATCCTTTTCCGCCAGTTTGGAATGACCAGGCTGTACCGTTAACAGCTCCATCCACAATATTCTGGTCAAAGAGTCCAATGAAGGCTGATAAATGTCGTCCCAAAAATCCGGCAAAGTTAACCAAACCATCAACCACCATTTGATCAAATGCTGCCAGAAATAGGAATAATTTGCGAATGGGTGTCAGGACAACCATTTCATAAAATTCGTCAACGTAGTACTTATTATAAAGTATGATAAATATCTTCTGTGCCCAAACGCCACTCATGATATATTCTCTGGCCTTTGGATTTTTCATGTAGAAGAACCAGGCCAGGAACGCAGTAAAAAATGTCCAGGCCACAGACGCAACCATTAATGTCCATTCCAATGCTGTGTGGTCAACATGGGATTCATGTACCACTTTACCCTGGGCGGTATCCAAAACATTTTGATAATGCTCAGCGGGAGTTATACTAAGATCTTTTACCACTGGTGATAGATATTCAGTGAAATTACTATGGCCCCCTAGAAAATGTGGAACATTCAAAAAGCCAATGGTAATGGCTGCAATGGCTAATATAGCGATAGGAATCACTGTTCGTTTCGGTTGTTCTTTACAATGCTCCCAGGTATGTTCATCGGACCGATTTTCACCGAAAAAGGTCATAAATACCAGCCGCCACATATAAAATGAAGTAATTCCGGCAGCTATAAAACCCACTAACCATAAAGTCGGTGATCCTTGAATAAAGGCTTTCCAAAGAATTTCATCCTTACTAAAAAAACCGGAAGTCAGGGGAAATCCCATAATAGCGAAAGTAGCTGCAATAAATGACCAACCCGTGATCGGCATTTTTTTAAGCAATCCACCCATATTACGCATATCCTGCTTATGATGAAGGGCCACGATCACGGAACCGGAACCCATGAAAAGAGCGGCTTTAAAGGCTGCGTGG
>Ga0257125_1002284_pt1 | contig 16123 bp, 24 predicted proteins | sample SI106_200metaG_FD_190183 | JGI IMG/M metagenome (GOLD analysis project Ga0257125, IMG submission 190183) | Marine microbial communities from Saanich Inlet, British Columbia, Canada - SI106_200 | ecosystem: Environmental > Aquatic > Marine > Inlet | place: Canada: British Columbia | collected...
AAAATAATCGAACTTGATCCAGACAATTTACCTAAACCTTAACTTTATCTATGTTTACCTCCCTATTTCTCCTATGAAAGATAATAAGGGAAAAGAAGCTGTACAGATGTCTAAACATTACGAGAGTAAAGAAGTAGAACCACACTTACGAAAACTATGGTCAAACTTAAAAATATTTAATTTTAATCCTAAAAAGTCTAAAATCTTTTCTATTGATACCCCACCACCAACTGTTTCAGGTAAACTACACGTCGGACATGTTATGCATTATTCTCAATTTGATTTTGTAGCACGTTTCAAGAGAATGCAAGGATTCAATGTATTCTTTCCATTTGGTTTTGACAATAATGGATTAGCAACTGAAATCCTAACAGAAAAACAACATAAAATAACAGCTGAATATGTTGGCCGAGAAAAATTTATTCAACTTGTTCAACAAACTTCTCAAGAATTCATTGAACGTTACAAAAATGTTTGGAATCATGTAGGAATGTCCTGTGATTGGTCGTTTGTCTACCAAACAATAGAACCACGGGTACAAAAAATTTCCCAGTTATCATTTTTAGATCTTTACAAGAAAAAAAGAATCTACCAAGATAAAAAACCAATTATCTGGTGTCCTAAATGTAAAACAGCAATCGCTCAGGTAGAAACAGAAGATAAAGATTTTTCATCTCACTTATGTTACATTGAATTCGAAACAGAAGTCGGAAAAATTACTATAGCTACAACCCGACCTGAACTAATGCCAGCTTGCGTTGGAATTTCTGTTCATCCAGAAGATGAACGCTATAAAAAATTCATTGGTAAGAAAGCAAAGTTGCCCCTATTTGATCGCTCAGTAGAAATAATTCCTGACAAAGAAACAAAAATGGATTATGGGACTGGTGTTGTTTATTATTGTACTTACGGCGGAAGTGAATGTATCGAGTGGATGGTCCGCCACCCAGAAATAAAACCAATTCCTATAATGGAAAGAGATGGTCGCTTTAACAAACTTGCAGGAAAATATACAGGGTTAAAAACTTTAGAAGCTCGCAAGAAGATCATCGCTGATCTAGAAGCTTCTGGTCACCTAGTAAAAAAAGAAGCCATTAACCACGCAGTTAATGTTCACGAACGTTGTGGAACACAAATTGAATTTGTTTTAGCAAAGCAATGGTTTATTAAATATTTAAATTTGAAAAAAGAATTTTTAAAACTTGGTAAAAAAATTAACTGGTATCCACCACACATGCGCATCAGGCTCGACAATTGGATTAACGGATTAAAATGGGATTGGTGTATTTCCCGTCAGCGTTTCTACGGAATTCCTTTCCCTGTTTGGTATTGTAAAAAATGTGGAGAAGTTAAAGTAGCTAGCGAGAAGCAGTTACCAGTCGATCCTCTAGTAACAAAACCTTCTGGAAAATGTAACTGTGGTAGCACAGAATTCTTACCTGAAAAAGATATCCTAGATACTTGGATGACTTCTTCAATGACACCATTCATAAACGCAAATTGGGATGGTAAAAAAACATCTCAAATTTATCCTATGGACTTACGACCACAAGCACATGACATAATTACTTTCTGGGCATTCAACACAATTGTTAAAGGATATTTACACACAGGAAAAGCACCTTTCAAAAATATTATGATTTCCGGACACGGTTTAGATAAAAACGGAAAGAAAATGTCTAAGAGCAAAGGCAACGTTGTTGATCCTCTAACAATGATTGAAAAGTATTCAGCAGACGCTGTTCGTTACTGGTCAGCCACTGCTTCTCTTGGAGAAGACCTACCTTTCCAAGAAAAAGATTTAGCAAATGGACAAAAACTAATTACAAAACTTTGGAATGCTTCTAAATTTGTTAATATGATGACCAATAATATTACCTGCGAAGCAGCTATAGATAAGAAAACTATAGGTAAACCAAAGAAATTAGAAATCATGGACGAATGGTTACTAGAAAAATTAAACAAAGTTATTAAGGAAGTAACCAATGGTTTTGAAGTTTACGAGTATTCAAAAGCTAAAAGTAAAACAGAATATTTTTTCTGGAGAAACTTCTGTGATAATTATTTAGAATTAGTAAAGTACAGACTTTACGATAAAGAAAACAAAACACATAACTCGGCAATTTGGACTTTACACCACTCGTTACTAACTGTCTTAAAACTTTTCGCACCGATTATGCCTTACATTACAGAAGAACTTTACCAAGTAATATTTACGAACGAAGTGAGCAAAACAAAATCAATTCACATTTCTTCTTGGCCAACAGCTGTTAAGATTAGCAAAGGCACTGAAGAGATCGGTGACTTAGCTATCCAGGTTATAGCTTTAATCCGCCAATGGAAACAATCAAAACAACTAGCTCTAAACAGCGAATTAAAATCAGTAACTATCTCTTGCAACAGCAGTGAACAAGCAATGCTAAAGAAAGTAACCCAAGAAATCCAAGGTGTAATGAAAGTAAAAGAAATTAAATTTGCCAAGGCAGATGAAATTTCAATAGATATTAAAGAGTAATTTAAATACTTCAGAAAGAAGATGTTAATTATGAAAATCAAGACATCAAAAATATCAAAACGTGACTGACTTTTTTCTAGGGTGACCTATATGGATGAAACTAGCTATAAATTAAAAAAAATTATTAAGGAATTATCTAGCATGCGCGGTCGCCACACAGAATTGATTAGCGTCTATGTTCCTCAAGATTACCCGTTAAATGAAATTGGATCATTAATTGCAAACGAAATATCACTAACCCAGAACGTAAAAAGCAAAGCTGTTCGAAAAAACGTGACTTCAGCTTTAACAAAGATACAACAACATCTAAAACTTTACAAAAAAACACCACCAAACGGACTTGCACTTTTCTGCGGTAATATTTCTAAGAACGAAGGTGTTGCAGATGTTAAAATATGGGCAATTGAACCACCCGAACCAGTCAAAGTCAAACTCTACTGGTGTGATCAAAAGTTTGAACTAAAACACTTAGAATCAATGGTAGAAGAAAAAGAAATTTATGGATTAATTATTCTTGATAACGGCGAAGCAACTGTCGGTCTACTAAAAGGAAAATCAATTAAAAAATTACACTACTTAAAATCTTTAGTACCTGGAAAAACTGCCAAAGGTGGTCAATCAGCTGCTCGTTTCGGACGAGTTCGCGAAGGATTAAAAAATGATTTTTATAAAAAAGTTGCTGAGGTATCAAACCTAAGCTTCAAAGATAAGAAAATAAAAGGAATTATTTTAGGCGGACCTGGACCTGTAAAAGAAACTTTCCACCAAGAAGCATACTTACCAACTGATTTAAGAAATAAAGTTTTAGGTATACGAAGCATTGGCTATGCAGACGAAGGTGGTTTGAAGGAACTAGTACAAAAATCACTTGACCTTATCGAAGAAGCAGCTCTTAAACAAGAAAAAGAATTACTTCAAAAATTCTTAACAGAACTAAAAAAATCTTCTGGCCTAGTAACTTACGGGATGTTTTCTGTTCTAAAAGCTGTTAAGCAAGGTGCTGTAAACACAATTCTAATTAACGAAGGTTTAGCATGGGAAGAAGTCGAGGTAACATGTTCCTGCGGTTTCAGCGAAAAGAAAGTTGTTCGTATCAAAGACAAATCCAGCCAAAAATGCCCTGACTGTCAGGCAACCCTGAAAATTCTCGGTGAAATGGATATTCTAGATGCGCTAGACGAACTTGCTAAACAATACGGCAGCGAAGTCGAAGTAATCTCAAATGAAACACCCGAAGGATCTCAACTAGAAGCACTAGGTGGAATCGGCGCAGTTCTAAGATACAAATTGTAATATTTACTTTCGAAGAAAGCTATAAATAATTTTTGGTACAGCTTTTTTAGAGGTTTTTCGTAAACGTTTTTGAACCAACCTACCCCATAAAAAGGTTTCACCAATAAAAAGGTGTTTTAGAAAAGTTCTACATGGTCTGCAGCATGTTTCAAAGAAATTCCCATCCCCCTTTCAGAAGAAACAAGCACAACTGTCTTACCACGTTCTTTTGCTTTTTGAATTAACGCTAAAAAATCTGCATCTCTTGTCGCCAGCGCAATAACATCAATATCTCTATTGAAAACAGCTTCCATCGCATGCACAGCAACAATGACGTCAACGTCAGTCTTCTGTTCTGGATCACCTAAAGCAATGTGAACTTCAAAACCTTCATTAGAAACAGCCTCAATTAATTTCTCAGAAGCATATTGATTAAGAAAAACCTTTCCAATTGAAAGTCTACCATATTTTGATAACCGTTCACGAAGTTCCCGTAAGTTTAGCGAGAATTCTTTACGAATCATATTTGGTCCATCAATAAACAAAGCAACATTAGGCTTTCTCATTTTAGGAACAAACTTAGGAACCTTTGGAAATCTTTTTCTCCCAGGAAAGGGAATCCTATTAAACGGTTTTTTAAAATCAATAAATGCCATCTGAACACCTGACCAATCTCTATATAATTAAAAACTGTGATCCATGCATATAAACATGCCTATTATTTTTAATACTAGATTAAACATTACATTATACATAGGAAACAGTGATTTATTTGGAGAAAATGCATGATTCTCAACATTTAGAAGAGATCCTTAAGAGGAAAAAAGAACTAAAGGAGCTATATATGAGCTTGATTTTACGTTCTTTTGCTATCTCCATGATTTCTATTTTTGTTCCAATATACCTTCTAATCAAAGGATTTGCCCTATCAGAAGTCCTAATTTTCTACATTATTTTAGACATAACAGCGGTTATCTTAGCTCCTCTGGTAGCTATTCTAAGCTCGAAAATAGGAGTAAAACACACCTTTTTGCTAAATATACCCATAATAATAACCTATTTCATCTCTTTAAACTTTTTATCAGAATATAATATCCCATTATACCTAATTTCCATGCTAGGGGGTACAGCTGTGGTACTTCACTGGATACCAATCAACTCAGACTTTGCAAAATCCGGAGATAAGAAACATCGGGGAGAGCAATCTGCATATTATCACATGATACCAAAACTAACTTCGATAATAGCACCTATACTTGGAGCATTTACAGCTGAACTACTTGGATTCCCTATACTATTTGGATTGATTTCTGTAATAATAATTTTATCAGCTATCCCACCGCTAACTAGCTCAGACTACAAATCAAAAATAAAATATGACTGGAAAAAATTCCTAAAGAAGAAATCAAAAATATCCAAATTAATGTTTTTCGACGGATTCCTAGCAAGATTAACAAAAGTTATTTTCCCTATTTTCGTTTACTTAGTACTTGGAGATGTTATTATACTGGGAACTATAGGAAGTATTTTTGCAATAGGAACATTTGTATTTACATTAATGATTGGAAGACTTTCTGATCAAATAGGAAAAAGAAAATTAATTAGACTATCTGGATTTGTCTTCATACTAGCTTGGTTAATAACATTTTCAGCTAATGACATATTCACATTTTCAGTTGTAGCTATTGTTCTTGGTATAGCTGACTCGCTAATTGCTACTCCTATATTCGCATTAGAAAGCAACGAAGCTAAAAAACATCCAACTGAACTAATGACTCTACGAGAAATGGTAATCCGAATAGGAATGGCAAGTGTAATGGTTCTTTTGTTATTATCAAATGGAAATATGCAAATGATATTTGTCTTTGGATTAATGGCTTCAGGATATATTGTAATACACAAATTTATAAAATAAAAAACTTTTTCACATTTTCTCCACAGACCTTCCAAACAGTTTCAAAGTCAAGTTTCTTTATCTCAGCCACACGCTCAGCAACTTTTCTAATATTTGTAGGATAACCTATCTTATCTTCACCCATAGGAAACCAAGGTGAATCTGTTTCAAGGAAAATCCTCTCCAATGGAAAATCTCGAATAATTTTTTTCCGCTCTTTAGACTTAAAAATTACCGGCCCAACAGAAATATACCAATTGTTTTGAATAATTTTATCTAACAACTTCCTCTCGCCCCACATATGCATTTGAACTTTCTTAGGTGAAAACTCCTCTAGAATCTTTATTGTATCTTCTCCAGATTCCCAGTTGTGAATTACTACTGGCTTTTTCAAATCTTGTGCAAACCCTAAAAGTTTCCGAAACAACTCTTTACTTTTCTCCTGACTAGGTATATCTTTTATCCAGTGGAAATCCAAACCAATTTCCCCAATCCCCACAAAACTTTTTTGATTTTGTTTTATCTTTTCAAGATACTCGTTCACTTGTTCCTGAGAAAAATCATTAACATATTGCGGATGCAGACCAGCTGTTGCCTTGACAAAACTAGGCCACTTCTTAACAAAGCCCAGAGTCACATCTAAATCGCGTGGATTCGCACAACTAGTAATAACACCGCTAAGATCGCGCTTCCACTCTTTAATCAACGCTTCCCGATCTTTATACTGCGGCTGCTCTAAGTGAAAATGTGAATCTATCATAGTATTATATACTATCATATTACATTAAAAATATGAGTAAAATCTTGCTAGACACAAATTTCCTTATTGACAACTTAAAATGGAAAGTTGGAGCTTTCCGATCTTTTAGAGGACGAGATGTTTCCACAATAGAACCTGTTATCCACGAGTTAGAGAAGCTAGTTAGTAGCTCAATCTATGCTAAGCTAGCCTTAGCCCAGATCAAAACAAAAGGTTTAAAAGTATTGAAAACAAAGCAGACCTCAGCTGATCCAGCTTTACTTTTCCTGTCTAAAAAAGGCTATATTATAGCAACCCACGACAAGCTTCTAAAACAAAAAATCAAAAAGTCAAGAGGTCAAGTCACATATATAAGGCAGAAAAAATATGTGGTATTTGAGTAATATAATATAACCCAAGCAAATATCAACAGAACTATAGATAATATTTACGAACTCAAGCGAGCAAAAGATAATATTTACGAGATAAAGAAAAAGGTGATAATATGTATCAGATATTAGAAATTAAAGACACAATTGCAGTACCTGCAACAAAATTTTCAGATAATGTTGATCAAGCAATAAAAGAAAGCTTAGAAGAAAAATATGAAGGCAAAATAACAACAGAAACCGGAGTTTGCTTGGCGATAACAGACATAGCTGAAATTGGAGAAGGAAAAATAATGCCAGGCGATCCATCTGCGCACTACCGAATAAAATTCAAAATGCTTACTTGGATGCCAAAGAACCAAGAAATTGTTGAAGGTGCTATTGTTGACATAACAGAATGGGGAGTTTTCGCTAGAATCGGTCCATTAGACGGATTAATCCACATCTCACAAGTTATGGATGACTATGTAACTTATGATAATAAGAATGCTTCGCTTGCTGGTAAGGAAAGCAAAAGGGTTTTAAAGGTTCAGGACAATGTTAGAGCAAGAATAATCTCAGTATCATTAAAAGAACAAAACAAAGTCGGTCTAACAATGAGACAACCTTTCCTTGGAAACATGAAATGGATTGAAGCTAAGGAAGAGGAAGCAGCAAAACCAGCTGAGAAAAAAGCCAAAAAGTAATATCAACTTTGAAGAAGCTATAGATAATATTGATAGGTGAAATAAAATGGTAAAACGAGCATGCAAATTATGTAAAAGAATTGTAGAAGGAAACATCTGCCCAGCTTGTAAAACAACTGAACTAACAAGAAACTGGAAAGGTGTAATGATAGTTGTAAATCCAGAATCTGACTTAGCTAAAGAAGCAGTTATAACTGCTCCTGGAAAATATGCTATACGGGTAAAATAAAAAAGCTATAGATAATATTTACAAATAAAATGAACTATAGGTGAAATAAAATGGAAGTAAAAATTGAACAAGATAATGAAAATGCATTATTGAAGCGTCGAGAACTTATCGCTAGTATAGACTACGAAGGAAAGTCAACACCTTCTCGCGGTGAGCTTGAAGCTGCAATCGCTACAATGAAAAAAGTTGATTTCAATTGCGTTAAAGTTCACAAATTATTTTCTGATCATGGCCGTCCTTTAGGAAAAGCTTGGATAAGAATATATGACAAACCAATTGCTGAAAAAATAGAAGCACAGAAAAAGAAAGATGAAAAACCAAAAGAAGAAGCAAAACCAGCAGAAGCACCAGCAGAGGAAAAGCCAGCTGAAAAACCAACTGAGGCGCCAGAAGAGAAAAAAGAATAATATTACGAGCTTAAGCGAGCAAAAAATAATATTTATGAAAAGGTGATTTTATGGGTGATGGAAAAAAAGCAAAAAGTAAGAACAAGCACAAAGTAAGTCAAGTATGGAAAAAATACAATAAAGAAGGTAAAGGTAGAACTTGCCCTCGATGTGGTAAAAGAATATTCTTAGCTCTACACAAGAACCGTTCAACCTGCGGAAAATGTAAATATTCTGAGAAAAAATCAGCACCAAAAAAAGAGTGAACAGTAACTAATTTTTTTAATTCCTACTTACCTCCGGGTGGGTCACAGATTTCTCCTATGGGTGGGCAAAGATTTAAACATAAACAACAATTGTTTTACTATGATATCCTTAGGAATAGAAAGCACTGCACATACTTTTTCAATTGGTATTGTCAAAGACAAAGAAGTTCTATCTAATGTTAGTCAGATGTATCGCCCAAAAAAAGGCGGTATTGTTCCCCGCGAAGCAATGACACACCACGTTGAGATCGCACAAGACATACTGAAGCGTGCTTTAACCGAAGCAAAACTTTCTATTGAGAACGTGGACATAATTTCTTTTTCAGCTGGTCCCGGCCTACCACCTTGTCTCCGAGTCGGATCAGTCTTAGCACGCGCACTTGGCCTAAAATATAACAAACCAGTAGTTCCAGTTAACCATTGTGTCGCACACGTGGAAATCGCCAAGATGACTACAGGTTTTAACAATCCAATTATTCTTTACGTGTCTGGCGGAAACACACAAATACTTGGCGAAGCAGGTAACCGCTACCGAACTTTCGGCGAAGCAATTGATATTCCTATAGGAAACTGCTTAGACCAGTTTGCCCGTGAATTAGGCATCCCCCACCCAGGTGGACCAACTATAGAAACACTAGCCAAGTCTGGTCGCTGGGTCGAATTACCCTACGTTGTAAAAGGAATGGATGTTTCTTTTTCTGGAATTCTAACGCAAGCTATTGATAAGTTCAAAACTGGTGAAAGCAAAGAAAATATTTGTTTCTCTCTACAAGAAGTTTGTTTCTCAATGCTAACAGAAGTCTGTGAACGCGCTTTAGCCCACACAGGAAAAACACAACTATTACTAACAGGCGGAGTCGCAGCCAACTCTAGACTCCAAAAAATGTTACAGATTATGTGCTCTGAACGCAACGCTAAATTTGCTGTCGTGCCCCAAGAACTCGCAGGAGACTGTGGAGCGATGATCGCATACACAGGAATCTTAGCGCGAGAAAACCCACAAGAAAAAAGAATCAATCGCTTCTGGCGAACAGATGATGTAGAGATTAAGTGGTAACTATTTTTTATACAAAACAACATCGCCCTTTGCTTTTTCAATTGATTTCTCAAAGACTAAAGCAACTACAGGAAACTTATCATCTATCCAAGTAAGTATATACGAACTTGTATTTCCAATTTCAGATGGTTCACCTGACTTACGAAGAACTTGCCAATCTTCTTTAGGTTTAAAATCTTTTTTAACAGAAATTAATAAATCAATATCAGAAAACTTTCTTTCATAAAATGGTTTTACTATTTTTTTATCATATTCACCAAGCTGTTTAGTAACCATCGACCCTGTAACAACAATTTCAATAATATTTTCATCAGGAAGTATTTTTTCTGCTATAAACTTCTTAACTTTCTTCCATATCTCTTCTTGATACTCCGTTGGAAAGATCGTTTTCTTGTTCATAAGAATAATTTAAATTAATTACTTAAGAAGCTGGTGCTTTTTCAGTTCCATTCCCAAACCAATAAAGTATTTTATCTCTATCTTCTATATTTTTTATCCAGCTACCATGTTCATGAGCTTCTTCCTGAGTTCTACAAGCTTCCATATTCATAGCTACTGATCCAACATCAAGTGGATAAGCAGGTCCTACACTATCCATAGAAATTCCACGCTCTCCTGTATTTGTAAGCTCATCAGTATCAACCCCAAAAACAAGATTATGAAAAGTTTTCATTATTGGAGTACCGTCTTCACGTTTATCTTCATACCGAAGACCCATTAACATACACGTTCTCATTCTATCATCAGTACGATGAAAAGATACAATAGCTCCTGTATATTCAAATCCAGGTCTATCTCCCCCATATCCCCACATATTTGCTTGATCTCTAAAAAGATCTCTAACAGTATATTTTTTCTCTATCCTAAATGGCATATTAATCATTTGTTCTACGGGACTGACGTTTAAATATATTTAAAAAATTAAGGTTTTCCTTGAACATTTTCAACTTTCCCTATCATATCTTTTAAATAATCTTTGAATTCTTGGATTCTATCTTGATTAGCAACTGGAATAGAACACTTATCACCTTTTTCACAATCAGCTAAAACATATTCTAATTCTTTTCTAAGATCGTCCATATCATATTCTATACCATATTTTTCCTCTACTTTTTCACCATGACAAAAAGCAACAGCACATGTTGGTGATTTTAACTCAGATATAACACACCCACTATCTAAATCAAGATGTCCACAATAACCATCAAATCTCGCACCTCTTTCAACAGCTTTAGCATAAAGCTCATCTCTCATTTCATCTATTTTATCTGAAGCAGGTCCGCCAACATATTCAAACCCACCCACACAACAACAAACAGTAGATGTCTCAATACATTCTCTACAACCATCATCATAAACCAAAGAAAAAAAATCATTTAGATATCCAATACATTCTGTATAATCCTTAATAATTCTAGCAATTCTTTGATCACTCTCTTGTTTAGCCAGAACAGTATGATCTGACCCAATTACAGCTCCTTCCATACTATACATTACCCAAAAGAACGTATATTACTCATACAAACAGTTTAAGCTTTTCACTCATTTTTCAACACAGAACAAAGAAAACTCATTCTTCAGGTTCACACAAATTTTCATTACAATTATATCCGTCTTTACAATTTGTATCTGTTATACACTCTATACAGATTTCTTTTCCTTGAGAACATATCAAAGTTCCATCTTCACAATTTTCACATGATTCAACACAATCTTCAGAATCTTTACATTCTGAAACAACTTCCCCACCAGATACTGTTATTGTTTTAGATATTGATTTCATAGGCATAATATCATCTTTACCATCTACAAGAAGTTTATTTATTATTTTCTGAGATTCCTTACAAGTTGTATTTACAGACTCTAAAAAATCAGCAATATCATCACAATTATAAATTAAAAAATGGTACGAATACTCCCCCTCGTCTATGAAATAACCAGTATTAGCAGAATAACCGTTTTCATTACGTTTGAATGATTCAAATTGATATGGTATAAATATCCTATCATCAGATTTTGTTGTGTTCCCTTCTGTTATTGTCTTGTATGATGAATGATAAACCAATTCATCAAAACCTTCTCTGGAATATCCATAAAATATTATAGCTTCAAATGGTTCGCCTCTATATTCAACATAATATTCTCCCTCTACCAATTCACCACGTTCATATACATCTTTTGATGATATAATATCCATTTTAAGAGGTGAATCCACACATCCAGAAACAAAAACAACAAAAACCAATAGTAATAAAAATAAACCTATTCTTTTCATACAATATCTATATTTCTAATCCTTAAAAACTTTCCACCCAATCCCCGAAAAAACCACCATCAACACTGCCCCACCCAGAACAGCAACCACCCCTTCTCGACAAACGCGAGTCATCGCAGGGAACATATCTATGCCTAGCAAGTATATTATGAGGAAAGCTATTCCAAGACCGAAACACGCGCCAAGCATACGAGAGAAGGTTTGGTCGTTTTGCATGGGAAATCACTTGTTAACATATATGTTAACAATATATTTAAATCTATCGTTAACAAACTTAATTTATGATAAAATCCAAAAAGCCGTCTAGTATCACAATAACCATCCGCGACAGGAAAAAAAACAAGAGCCAGTCTATCACAGTTTATGATTCTACTGTAGAAGAAGTTGTTAGGAAAGTTAAAGGTATTTTGAAATAGTTATCTATTTGAATAAATCATTAAACAAAACAGTATTCTGTTTAAATTCATCAGATTTTTTTAACATTTTACTCCTATCTGATCTAGAATAATTAGATAACGAATAACTATTTGATAACCATGTTGTCATTATTCCTAATTGTATAATATATATTCCCTTATCATATGGTTTCAAAAATCTAGATCTCTTTTTAATTTTTTCTTCATAAGATACATTATGTGCCAAAATATTTCGAAAATCATTTAATTCTAATAATAATTTATTCAAATCGGATGAAATCAAATCAAAATGTTTAAGTATATTTATCTTTTTTTGAAAACCGGGTCTTAATTTATCTAATACATATTCTCTAAACTCAGTAATTCGTTCTTTATCCACTTTACAGAAATATTTAGTAAAGATTAGATTTAATATATAATCTATATAATTATGAACCACTAAAGTAAGTTCTCTCGTACTTCCTATCGAATTTATATCTTCAACCATAGCACTAAATAACTTTTCAATATCTTTATTATCCATCTCAGTTATTCCGCTTGTTAAATCTAACTCTATCTTTGAACGCTCATTTCTTCTTCTATTATCATCATCTATTGGCATAAAAATAATATCACCATAAAATAGGAGTACCTGTAAACGTTAAAATAATTACAATTAGAATTGAAACTGAACCATAAAGAACAAGAGCAAAATTATAAAATTGTGTTGGAAGTGAAAAATAGAATCCAATAAATCTAGATAAGTATGATAAAAGTGCTATTATAGCTACAACAGAACCGATATTAAGATACAACTGTATTAATGAAGAAAGATTATTCCATAACGGAAAAAATATTTGCCATAACAACAAAGAATTTACTACAATACCTATCCGACCTATAAACCCCTGACTAAATTCCTTTATACCAACTACTGCTATACCTATCATTAATAATAATGATATAGAACTTGGTAAAAATATTACATTATTGATCATTAGAGGATCCATACACATATTACCTCCTATCTAATCTTCCTTCTCCTATGCCTAACATCAGCAACTAAACGTCCATAACTTTTCGCGCGTGGAATCAAAGTAACTACTTCACCCTTTAATCTACCAAGTTTTTGCTTAGCTCTTCCATAACCTTGTTGACCTCTTTCAGGAGCATTCATATTCGCTATACGAATCCTATTTGTTCCTTGAATCTTTGTATGGGTTATAAATGTATCTCCATCAACAACGCCTTTAATTTTTCTTCTAATAGTTCCTCTTTTTTTACGCATAATATATCACCTCTAATTGACCTTCTCATTATATATCGGTTTTAATCGTTTTATCATATCTTTCTCAAGTATTGCAGCAGATTCAGCTGTATCACATTGAAACCATCTAAACCATCTAATTTTTGTTATAAATCTTCTAGTTTTGTCATCAAACATTCTAAAATGATCAAATAATCTCGAAGAAAGTCTATCTTTAGAATACCCAATATAAAAAAATCTTTTGTCTTTATTCATCAATACATAAACTCCTGGTTTTTCGGGAACGTTTTTTATATTATTTTCAGTCCAAATAATATTTGAATACGATTTATTTACTATAGTCATAATATCACATTTTAATTATTTTTATCACAAGATTCTCTCAAACTAATCTCAACAAATTTAATTATCTTGTCTAAGTCATTGGAACTCAAACGTTTTGGTCTAATAATCTTATAATTATCATAAAAACAATACACTACAATAACACCACTTTCCCACATCTCGACTGAATTGATATCATTGATACCGATATTATGCATTGTATCATCTACATCTTTTCGTCGACGTTGACCTCTACTGGCATTCAAACTTCTTAGCATTCTAAGTTCATTTTCCATTTTTAACACCTTTAATTAATCCACACATATACTAAATTACCCCTTTTAGCAACACGTTTAATATTGTGACAGTGATTTTTTTTCATATTCTTCAAACGTATTACCAAATTACCCACCTTCATATCATTGGGTGGTCTTATTTGCATAACACAATTTGAATGTTTATTTAAAATTTCTATCATCTTAACTGTATATTCTGTATTTCCATGCGACCAAGACGGGACATCTCTTTCATCTACGATTCTAAAATCAATATCTAAATTTTTCATTTCAAACACCTCTAATATTTTATTGACTGTTAACACGTAAAAGCGATGTTGGTAATTACTGTAGTTTTTATAGATTTATAAATTAATGTATTTATGGATTTAGAAACATTTATATGATAGATTGGTTAGTACTGTATATGAACAATCGAAAAAATTATCTTAATTTTTTACCAGTTTATTCTGAAAAAATGGCAGACCTATTAAAAAGTGATATAAATTGGAAGATATTAAAAAAAATACGAAGCTCAGGATTAAATGGGATAACTGCAAGGAAAATGAGTGAAATCCTAAATGAATCACCATCAACAATTCATAATTCTATAAGAGAGTTGAAAAGAATGGGATTTATAACTGGAATCAAAGAACGTCATATGAAAGCAAATAGATTAGCTATACCCGAAGAAATAGCAAAAGGTATACGAGGAGAATTTGGGGGAAAACTACCTAGAAGAATGTCCGGTAGGTCACCAACATATTATGTATCTGCATGTGATAAGCGTTCTGGAATAACACATAGGAGAGCACATGAAGCAGAGGATCCATGGGGAGATATTGTTTTTCATGAAGATTTCAGAAAAGTTATGCTTAAAATGATAAAAGAATCTGAACAAGACAAAAAATTATTTAAGCATTTCGAAAATTATATAATAGAAGTATATGAAAAATTATTACCAACTAAAAGATCCGAGACCGTAAAAGAAATATTACCTACAGAAAAAATACTATGTCCAAGATGCAATAAAAATCACGAAAAATATGAATTTATAAAAGCCATGTTGTTTCTTATAACAACTATGTATATGGATTCCAAAGAATTCGAAGATTTGTCTAAGAAATTAAAAATAAGGAAAAAGTGATCACCATGCCAGAAATCATTACAATAAAATGTCCGTTTTGTAAAGAGGGGGATATTTATGAATAATTGGAAAGACATACTCAATACTTTTTTATTACAGGCCCATGAAAACAATCTAAAAACATCACTATATCCTAAAGAATTTAATGATCTAAAAATGAGAATATCTTTTGGTATGGGAACTCCTGCACATGTCCCTTGGATTGCTTTTATTGCTCCGGAAATGCAAGTCAGTAAAGGATTTTACCCTGTTTATTTGTACTATAAAGAATCTGGTATTTTAATATTATCATATGGCATAAGTGAAACTGAAGAATTTTCTACAACATGGCCAGCAGAAATAATTAATTCTACAACAACAATATCATCTTATTTTAACAAGAAGGTTCGTAGATATGGGGATTCTTTTATCTTCAAATCTTATAAAATAAAAATCAATGATGATAAAATAAAATATACATATGCTAATAATGGAGAGGATGTAACAGATGAAGATTTGGAGTCTGATTTAAAAACAATTTCAAATTATTATAAAAAATTGGTTTCTATAGAAATAAAAGATGAGGATTCTGTTTTCAATAAGGGTATATTTTATATGGAAAAACAATTAGAAGATTTCATTATACATAATTGGAAAAACACAGAACTAGGAAAAAGGTTTGACCTTATAATCGAAGACGGTGTATTAGTAAGTCAACAATACAGAACTGATATCGGAATTATTGATATCTTAGCAAAAGATAAAGAAACAGGATGTTTTGTTGTAATTGAACTTAAAAAGAATCAAACAAGTGATGATACTGTCGGTCAGATAACAAGATACATGGGATGGGTTATGAAAAACAAAAGTGATAAAAATGTTAAAGGTATTATAATTGCTGGAGAATTTGATAAAAAATTAGAATATGCTCTTAAAGCAGTATCAAACATAGAAGTTTTCTTATACAAAGTCAATTTCAGATTAAATGAATTTAAAGGGATTTAATTTTAGATCTGAAATATTTCTCA
>Ga0257125_1002293_pt1 | contig 16085 bp, 8 predicted proteins | sample SI106_200metaG_FD_190183 | JGI IMG/M metagenome (GOLD analysis project Ga0257125, IMG submission 190183) | Marine microbial communities from Saanich Inlet, British Columbia, Canada - SI106_200 | ecosystem: Environmental > Aquatic > Marine > Inlet | place: Canada: British Columbia | collected...
TCTCTGAAATTTTGGATTATAATCGCCTTTACGGCTGAACATTAAGATTTGATCGATGAGTTCTTTGGCTCTGCCACTGGCAGAAAAAATCTTATCCAGATATCCATTTAGCTTTTTATGTTCAGGAGAGTCCGGTAGTTTTCTTTTTAAAAGCTGAGTGTAACCGAAGATGGCACCTAAAATGTTATTAAAATCATGGGCGATACCACTCGACAGGATACCAATTGCATCCAGTTTTTCCATCTGCCGGATCTGGTTCTCCATTTTGTTTTGCTCAGTCATATCACGCTTAACTGCCACGAAATTCCTTATTTCTCCGCTCGAAGCAAGCACTGGAAAGATAGTAGCAGACTCTTCAATCAGTTTTTCATCTTTGCGTTTATTAATAATATTTCCAGTCCAGATTCCCCCATTGGTAATCGTCTCCCACAAATTTAGATAAAAATTATCGTTGTGTTTACCACTTTTTAATATCCGTGGATTCTGGCCAAATACTTCTGTACGTGAATAACCGGTATTACGTTCAAAGGCGGGATTGACATATTCGATGTTTCCTTTGATATCAGTAATGACGATATTGTCGCTGGACTGCTCGATAGCTGAAACCAACCGAGTCCTGTCCAGTTCTGATTTTCTGCGCTCGGTTATATCCAGTACATAGGCAAAGATATACTTTTCGCCTTCGAAGTCGTGCAAATTTGTTGTGACTTCGACAGGTATCCGGCGGCTGTTCTTGTCGGTGCAGACACTTTCAAAGGTATAGGTCCCTCTTTCCTCAAGCTCCTGCCAATTTTCACTAAAAGTCCCTGGCGAAAAACTGTGATCCAGATCCCAATAATAAATATTCAGCAGTTCTTGATGGGAATACCCCGTTAGTAAACAGGCCGCTTTATTGGCATAGCGGAACTGCCCATTTTGCCTGATCCAAAATGTGGCGTTGGAACTGTTGTCAATAGAGTGTTTAGTTAGACGCAATTCTTTCTCTGCCTGGATACGGTCAGTAATGTCTCTTGAAATCGATAAAATATGTGGCTCGTTGTTCAGTTCTATCATACGGGCCGACAATAAGGCTGTTTTGAATGAGTCGTCCTTACATTTAAAGGTTGATTCCAGATTTTCGACATAACCATTCTTGTTCAGCCCTGTGATCAATCTTTCACGATCCTCTGGAATTGCCCAAATATTTATTTCCGAAGAAAGTTTTCCGATCACATCCTCATACGAATACCCGGTTAACTGAGTATATCCATCGTTTATATCAACATATAAACCATCCATGCGATTAATATTCACTGAATCTGGACTAGTTTTAAAGGCGGCTCTATATTTTTCTTCACTCTCTTGTAGCTTTTCTTTTACCTTTTTTTGTTCAGTGATATCGATGACGATACCTTTATGAATAGTCCTGTTTTCAGGGCTGATGCTTGATGAATAAATAATAATTGGAAATTTTTGATCCTTTTTTGTTATCGCTGTATATTCAATTCCACCAAATTGCTGACCGTCCATAACTAGTGATATATTAGTACCAGCCCGCTCACGGTCCTCAGGTGAGATGATTTGAAGGATGTTAAGTCCTTTGTTAAGGTCGGTTTCAGAATATCCGAACATCTCAAGTGCTGTACGATTTGCAAAAATCAAGTTCCCAAATTCATCTGCCTCGAACATCCCCTGGGGCATTAATTCGACAAGATCTCGATATTTTGCCTCACTTTTTTTTATATTTTTTTCTGCCTGTTTTCGTTCCGCTTCAACTTTCGCCACATACAACGCCATCTCAACGGTGACTTTCAAATCCCTGTCCTGAATCGGCTTCAGTAAATATCCAAACGGCATCGTGATCTTTGCCCGTTGGATTCTTTCCTCATCCGTGTAGGCAGTTGAAAATATAACCGGAACTCCAAATCTGGATCGAATAATCTCAGCAGCGTCTATCCCATCCATCTCTCCTTTGATCCGAATATCCATCAGGATGATGTCTGGTTTGTCTATTTCTACTTTTTCAATCGCTTTTTTACCTGTATTGACGACAGATGTTATCTCATATCCCAATGATTGCAGATTGCTTTCGATCTCCGCCGCGATAATGGCTTCGTCTTCGACGATGAGTATTTTGGCCTTTTCCATGGTTTACTTGGGGATTTCAGAATCAGAATTTGTACGACTGGAGCAGACAGTAAGCCACAATTGCCGATAGCGTATATCGGCAATTGCACTATAACTTTTAATACTTACCAAAGTCGTCATCATCCAATGTAATTAAACGCTTGGAATTCGTCGTACCACTTTGGCTGCTTCCAATTTGTTGTGCAGGTTTTAGTGAGGGTGGTTGAACAACTGCAGGTTCTGCTTGAACCGATTTATCCTCTCCGATATCTTCAGTTATCTCTATCCCTTCTGTCATACGCAGAAGTTGGTTTACCTGTGCTTTGAGCTCCTCAGAGGCTGAAGCATTTTCTTCAGATATGGATGCATTTTGCTGAACGACCGTGTTTACCTGTGACAGACCAACATTGACCTCTTCAATACTTGAGTTTTGTTCAAGAGAACTGCTGGCAATTTCACTGACAAGATCATTCATCTTTTCCATGGATGCATTTACTTCAGTTAGAATATTGGCAGTCTCATCCGCATTTCGAACTCCGGTTTCTACACCCTTTATGGATTGCTCAATCAGTTCCGTCGTGTCCTTGGCTGCCGCAGCACTTCGTCCGGCTAAAGCTCGAACCTCCTCCGCCACAACTGCAAATCCCTTTCCATATTTTCCTGCCCGTGCAGCCTCTACAGCAGCGTTCAGTGCCAGAAGGTTTGTTTGAAAGGCAATTTCATCGATAACCTTAATCACTTTTGAAACCGATGAACTGGTTTCACTAATTGTTTTCATGGATTCTACCATGACTTCCATCTGCCGGTTTCCTTTTTGTACCGTTTCTTTGGTTTCTTCGGACAGGTTTTTGGCTTGATCGGCGTTTTCACTATTCAATTTTGTTTGAGCTCCCACTTCATTCAGTGATGAACTAATCTCTTCAATTGATGCAGCCTGTTCTGTGGCGCCTGCTGAAAGAGTCTGGGCCGAGTTGGTCAGTTCCTGAGAGCCGCTTGCAACATTTGCAGCCGTTTTGCGAACATTCTTTGACAATTGATTTAATGACTTTTGAGCTGCAATATTTGTTACAATTTCCAGATGGCCTGTCTTCTCCCCTTGGCGGTCGAGCAGGTAATGAGTATCCACCCTGAAGTCGGTCTCCCATTGGTAGAAAAAAGTCTTACTCCTACCCCTTCTTAAACACGTCACACCACAGTCTTCGGTGTTGCAGATATTGGCTCCCCAATTACTACACTGCTGTCCAAGAATTTCTGATCGTTTTTGGCCTATCAAACCCTCAACTGTTTTGTTGATAAATGTCCAGTTCATGTCCATATCTGTGATGGACAGTGGGTTTTCCCAATGATCAATAATTTGCTCGTACCAATAGTTTTTCTCCAGCACCTCATTTTCTGTTTTGATCGTCATTAAAAACATTGTCAAAAATAGTCCTGCCAGCACGATAAGCAAAGCCATAATGCCTAAATTTATTGTCTGGCCGGATATAAAAACGAGTAGCAGACAAACAAGAGTGATAATCCCTCCTCCAATTTCTGTTACTCTGAGCTTTTTAAACGTGTTCATTGATTTTTCTCCTTTTTAGTTCATAGCAAAATGGGTTGTTTAATCTGCTGTGACCAACTCTGGTTCATTTTCATAAAGCACATTTTCAATATTGAGTAAGATCCTGACGTCTTTGCCAATCTTCCCAATACCGTTGATGTATTTACTGCCGACTCCTGAATGGGTTCGCGGGGGCGGATCATCAACTTGTGATCCTCTTTGCTCCATCGGTTTCACCTCTGGTTTGGTATATTTTCTCAACTCTTCAGCTTTTAGAGAGGTTAATATAAACACTTAATTTTTTAGATTGGATGTTTAAGCAGACATTGACTGCAAATTTTCGGCCACACTTTATTATAGCATGATTACAAAAGCATACAATGTTCAATAAGACACAAACATTTTGACATGATCGATTTTGATTTGTTTTTTGTCTTTTTTTTGAAATGAGGCTGTATAGTAATCGATTTTTATGGCTGATCCGCTTATCCTATCACCCACAAGCTTCTGATCAAAATTTATTTGGACACAGATGAAACTAAATTGGTGAAAATTGACAGACCTTTCGGATCACCGCTAGAACGAGATTTGTATTTTTTGCAGGAGGGGTAGAGCGGGTGTGTGAAGGCCTGACTATCAGGGGGAACTACTTTAAGTGGGTCCTTTTAAACAACTGCCTGATCATAGGGCAACACAAAACTGAACGTCGCTCCACCTGTAGAGTTGTTTTCTGCCCAGATTTTTCCATGATGGGCATTTATTATTTCCCGGCAGATTGATAACCCAAGGCCGGTACCTCCAGCTCTGGTTTTTGTTCTGCTGCTTTGTATAAACTTATCGAAAATCGTTTCCAGTTCGCTTTCCGGTATGCCTGCTCCTTCGTCTTTGACTCTGACAACAAGAGCGGGAGTTATTTTCTCACCAGTTCGTTTTCTACGGTCAGGTAATTCCTCAAGATCAAATGAAATGGAGATTGATTTACCGATCGTCGTGAATTTCAAAGCATTTGATATCAGATTACGTAATACCTGTCCGATCTTTAATTCATCACATAAAACAGTTGTCAAAAGTTCAGATTTTTTCAATTGAAAATCAATTGATTTTTCTTTTGCGACAGGTGAGAACTCAGAGATCAGGTTTCCAACTAGCAGAGCGAGGTCTGTTTTTATCAATTCAAAGTCCATCCGGCCTGCTTCCAGCTTCGAAAGGTCCAACAAGTCATTTATAAGAGACATCAAGCGCACACCTGAGATTCTGATTTGAGAGAAATAGTGCTGCAGCTTTTCTTTTTTGACTTTGTTTATCTTTTCCAGTCCATTTTTCGAATAGGCAAGTATATGATGCATTGGGGTACGTAATTCATGGGACATATTTGCAAGGAATTCGGTCTTCAATTCATTAGCGAGTTCTGCTTCTTCCTTGGCTTTTTTGTAAGCGATGGTTCGCGCCTTTACCTCAGTTTCCAGGAGATCACGTGACTTTAACAATACTTCCTCAGCCTGTCTTCGCGCTGTTATATCACTGATAAAGCATAAGATTGCTATCTCACCGGCCCAGTTTATGATGACCGGTTTGACTTCAACCCATGTCATATAGCCCTGTTTTCCAATAACTCTGATCAAATAAGTTTCATTAAGAATCTCACCACTCTGTCTACTGAAATAATTATCATTAATCGTCTTCCGGTCATCCGGGTGAATTAATTCAAGAAAAGGTTTTGAAAGGAGCTCTTGTTCACTATAACCCGTTAATTCGCAGGTTTTAGGATTAATAAATTTAAATTCGTATCCTTGAAGAATGATAATGGATTCGTTTGCGTTTTCGATAACGGTTCGATACTTTTCTTCGCTGTCCCTTAGTGCGTTTTCAGCCTGCTTTCGATCAGAGATGAAGCGAGCTTGTTGAACGTTCTGAAAGGCAGCTGTTGAAATCTGATTGGCAAGTGTGAACAGTGCCCTTGCGATCTTTTCAAAATTATCACGTGACATGACGGGGACTTCGTAAAAAGCATTCACCATTTCTGTTTCACTCACCCCAATTTCATACGCATATGCCCTGACACTCTTTTCGGATTGTGTCTCGTCTCTTACTTGACCTATCAGCCAATTGGCGATGTGTTTTCCCCCGACCGATATGGCAGCGCCAGCATCCCAAAGTCCACAACTCATACAAGGCTGGATATTAGGTCCATCAGGATTAAAGCGGCCAATGGTAGCATCTGATTTATGGCAGTTGACCTGCCCCTTGTCTGTCTTGCGTATAATGTCATTGCACAGGCGGCTAAAATTACTTGGAGCAGTGATGGGGACTCCGTTCAGCTGTGTGATAATCGACGCCACACCGGTAGCCCTGGCGAAATCATCTTGAATAATCTGGATATCGTCCAGGTTAAACAAATCTCCAAAGAGAACATTTCTGGTATCATCCAGTGGTCGGGTCAGTGCCAGAATTCTTTTTTCCAATACCTGTTCCGCTTTGATTTGATCTGTAATGTTCTGGCAAACGGCTGTCAGCCCTAAAACCCTACCATCAACATCCAACATCGGGGTGTTGAACCAATGGCAAGTGATGATCTGCCCGTCTTTCGTTTTGTTGTCATTGACCTGGTCTGAAACTCGAGGGTTCTCAGATAAATGTATTTTCTTAACAACGTCATATTCATAGTCGGGAACTAAAATATCAAAGGAGCTTTTTCCAATAACCTCTTCCGCAGAATAACCAAAGATTTTTTCTGCCCCCGGATTCCATGACGTTATCATAAAGTCATTATTGATCTCCATAACCCCCATGGGGGTCGATTTGATGTGAGCCGATAGTTTATGCTGTGATTCTTGAAGGGCTTTCTCAGCCTGTTTACGTTCGGTGATCTCATTTCTCAATCGTTCGTTGCCAGATAAAAGATCTGCAGTGCGTCTATTGACAATTTTCTTGAGCTGAAAATTTAAAAACAGCAAAATGATCAATCCTAAAGTAAATGATACAATTACAAATACGCCAAAATACACGATGCGCCAAATCCACGTTGAATATGTCTTATCTTCAGGATCATAGATAAACCCTTTCAAGGAGTACGCTGATGGTATTATCGAAGTTTCATTGTATATCTGTGCGATGCGGTCTATGCGTTGAGGGTTTATATGCCCCAGTTCAACTAAATCGGGCAAGATCAACTTTCGCAGCGCCCGAGCTTCGTACTGAAGCTGTTCACGCGACTTTTGCTGATTATACGTGTCTGTTATAATTCCGACCGTTTCATCAATATGACCCATTGCGTATGCCCAACCTTTCAAGCTTGCCTTTCTAAAGGCTCTTACTCTTTCAGGGTGTTGTTCTACTTCGTCTTCAGACGTAAAAATACTATCTCCATAAAAATCTATCCCATAAGTTATGGGTCGTATGAGATTAACGGCAATTCCCTTTTCTGCAAAAATGTATGGCTGATTGGCAATGCTACCATTCATTGCCGCAATCTCTTTATTGATCAACTTTTCAATCGCTTGCTTGTTTTTTGGAATTATTTTGATTGATTCTGATGAAATCCCTTCGGCATTCAGCATTGCTAAAAACTCAGTTTGTTCATTCGCATTCAACATGATCGTTCGACCTATTAAATCGGACGGAGAATGGATTTGAGAATCAGCTAAACTGATTAAAGCGCGAATTGAATGCTGCATAACCACGGCCAAAAGGACTAATGGCTCACCTTTAACCCGTTTTTGAATTAATTCAGAAGCTAGAATGCCAAACTCAGCTCTTCCAGACAGAACTTCCTCATTTACGTTTGTCTTCGGCCCGCCTGGTTTCAAATTAACTCTGAGACCAATATCCCTATAATACCCTTTTTCGACGGCCATGTAATAACCAGCAAATTGAAACTGGTGAAACCATTTAAGTTGAAGAGTTACTTCTTCCAGGATTCCATTTGATTGTGAAGTTTGCGAATAGCCTTGGAATGCCATCCCAACCCAGGCTATGAAAATGAGAAGAAAAAATCTGAACTTGTATGGCTTGGCAGTCGATTTAGTCATGCCGCAACTTGAACTCTTTTTCGAGGAGCTTCCATGTTGGCCTCTCTTTTGATTATGGGTTGGCTTAATAATTAGTTCACATTCTGTTTGCAAAATGTCCAGTGTTTTTAGGACTTTTGCAAATAGATTATGTGAAGTTATTTTTGAACGATCCCTAAGGGTCGGCTCAAGAATTAGTTCACATTCTGTTTGCAAAATGTCCAGTGTTTTTAGGACTTTTGCAAATAGATTATGTGAAGTTATTTTTGAACGATCCCTATGCATCGATTAATGGTATCTGCATTCTAGCTAATTGGAAGCCTCGTTTCAAGAGGGAAGACCCATTTCATTGTTTTGGAGAAAAAGAAACCGATTCGACGACACCTGCTTTCTCATAGAAGATTGCCGATCGTACACCCGAGGCCACAACAGCTAATCCACTGCTTACCAGGGATAGTTGAATGTGATGCTGGCGGCTACCCCTTCTTCCCCAAGGGCCACTTCGGGTCGATAAACAAAACCGGAAGCTGTCACCAACCGGAATCCAATGCCATAGTTGGAGCGGTAGATAGTCCCCAGGTCTTCCTCGGTGTCGGCCACAGTTCCGGTTTCATAAAAGAAGGCTACCTGGGTGCCGGTGCGGATATCCTTCCATATAAACCAGTTGAAGGGCTTAGTTTCTTCGGAAATATTCCAACGAAACTCCGCGCCATAGAAGCGGACGTGCGCCCCTTTGTATCGTCCGAAGGGATAGCCGCGCAAGCGTTCGTCTCCACCCAGGGAAGTCGCTGTACCATATTTGTTGCTTGCCCAATTGTTCTGCACAAGGTTATCACGGGCCGTTTCGCATTCGGAATTACCAAAGCATTCGATCCCCAGTTCCTGCTCTAGCACAGTCCGGTCAGTCTGACCTTCCCGGGTCACTTCGGCATCAGATTGGAAATAGTTGAGGGCGAAAGTGCTGATTTTGCCAACCGGAATGTAGACCGTCAGGTTGGAATCCCAGACATTGAATTCTGGCGCATCCGGATCATCTGTGGGCGTTTTGCTGCGGGAAACCTCCAACCGTGCCCCTACTCTCGGATCCTGCCGGTCATCAGTATAATCGATCACAGAGCCGTATGTGGTTGTTTTGGACTCGCTCTGATTGGCTGGGGATAGATCGGCAATCAGATTGCCTCCGGAATCAAGGATGCGACTGGTGGTGATCTCTTGATTGTATTGGACACCGAACAATTCAAAACGACGATCGAACAGAGTCAGGGTCAGTTTGGTTTCCAGACCCTCAAACTGTGTTTGCTCGACCAGGGTGTAGTCGTCCGGGTCGGAATCCATACCCCGACTGGCATAGTTATTAAACGTTACTTTGTTGAGGTTATGACTGAAGACACCGAAAATCAGCGTTTCCGGTAAGATGTGAATATCCCCGAATTCACCAGCATACCCTTCAGCATCCCCGGAAATTCCAAGTACGTAAGCATCCATGTTCGTACCGGCGATGTTCCCCGCCAGGACGGTTACCACTACCATCTCTCCTACTCCGGGAAGCGCAATGGGCATCGGAAATATCAAATAACTGGACTCCGCCTGGAACTGAGGCTTGCGCCGGTCAAGGGCCTGCCCGGCAATCGGGCGGAGCAACATCAGAAACAAAACAACACAGAAAAAGGTAGCGATATATCTTTGAGATTTTTTTTTCATGGCTGAAAATCTTTCAGGGTATTATTGTTATAGGTTATTATTGTCATTTAATGACTGGGTGATTATCAGAAAAGAGGGAATTCGTCCAGAATTATTGTCATGAGTTTTCTCCAGAAAAATCACTAATTATCGGAAGTGGAAGCCGAACAAAAAGCAAAAGATATTGCACATGATTTATATGAAAATCCAAAACTGCAAGTTCCGCTAAAAGACATGTCTATATTTGCCAATAACGGTGAACGTTGTAGTGCAATTAAAGTAAAATAGAGCAAAACTAAAATCCAATCCGGAAAAAATCTATAGTCGTTTAGAACAGATTTTTTAATGAAAATTTAGTCAACCCTTTTTTGCCCTCCTTATGGGTAAAAATTGGGAAAAGAATGTAAAGGAAGGGAACTGGGATATTTTCTCTTTTGATTTTACGAAACAAATGTTTGCCCATAAAAACTACCAGTTACCACACATGATTCACATGATATGGGTTCCATAGGGTGCATTTCGGGAAGGATGATGCCCCCCTCACTTAATTGTGGGATTCCGGGGGAAGGCAGACCATGAAAGGACCATTGTGGTGAAATGATCTTTTTTGGTGAACAGGTTTTCAGTTATTTTTAATAGGATTGTCTTACGAAACGTGTTTTGACTTCACAATGCTGACATCGGTGAGGCCTTTATCCCGCATGTTTTGTGATTTTACGGAATGTCAATTCGTCTTCAGGCAGTTAAAACAGCCCCCTTTTTTCATTTGAAATAAGCAAGTTGTCTTGGTTTCTGGTCATCAGAGGCGGTTGAATAAGGCAAAAACCGAAGTCAATAACCAATTGCGCATCCGTCTTTCCTTCTATCGGAAGCACCTAACAGAACATTTTCGGTATGGTCATGAAAAATAGCCTGGGCACCGCCAACTTGATTGATAACCGAATCGGTTCGCTGGATTCGGTGGCCTTTCTTTTCAAGGATTGCGGCTGTTTCCGGGGCGATACCGTCTTCCAGATAAACTTCAGAACCGCTCATATGTCTTATTCGCGGTGCATCGACAGCTTCCTGCAGGTTCATATTAAAATCGATGATATTCGCCAGAAACTGCACATGTCCTTGGGGTTGCATATCGCCACCCATCACTCCGAATGATGATAGAAACATTCCAGATTTGAAAAGCATCGCCGGAATAATCGTGTGCATGGTTCTTTTATGCGGCTCCAGCCTGTTAAGATGTTTCGGATCAAGGGAAAAGGATTTCCCCCTGTTTTGTAATACGATTCCCGTTCCATCGACGACCACTCCCGACCCGAAATGTCCGTAGACACTGCTGATTAGAGAGACGGCATTCCTGTCTTTATCCACAGCCGTCACTAAGACTGTTTCCGATCCTGGAATGAGGGACCGATACATACCTGGTTCCAATGCCTTGTCTGGGTCGATCATTTCCCTGCAATGTTGGGCATATTCCGTAGAGAGAATCTTGTCGACAGGAATATTTTCAAATTCAGGATCTGTGATGATATGATCCCGGTTATTATAGGCGATTTTTTTTGCTTCGACCAATATATGAATGTACTCCGGGCTATTATGACCCATACCTGCGATATCATATCCCTGAAGGATATTCAGCATTTCCAGTGCAGTCAGGCCCTGGCCGTTCGGAGGAAGCTCAAAAACGGTATACCCCCGGTAATCGAGAGAAATCGGTTCAACCCATGTGGTCGAATGGTCCTGAAAATCCTGTTTGGTCAATAAGCCACCATTTTCCTTGCAAAATTCAGTGATTGCTTCGCATATTTCACCTTCATAGAACGTTTCGATTCCTTCATCAACGATTTTTCGATAGGTCCTTGCAAGATCCCTGCTTTTAAATATTTGCCCGGGTTCGGGCGTTTTCCCATTTGGGAGATAGGTTGCTTCTGCACCCCGCTGTTTCTTCAGCAGACCTTTTTGATTTTTCCATTCTCCTGCAATCACTTCGGTAACAGGGAAACCGAATTCTGCGTAGTTTATGGCGTCCTCAAAGACATCGGCCAAAGAAAGTCGGCCGTATCTTTCTACAGCTTGAGCCCAACCAAGAAGGGCTCCTGGAACGGTAACGGACAATATTCCACGCTCCGGTATGGTTTTGAAACCTCGCTCCTGAAACCATTTTATGTCCGCTTGATAGGGTGCACGCCCGCTGGCATTCATTCCGATCATCTTCTTTTTTTTCGAAAGGTAGATCAATGCGAATGCATCTCCTCCGATTCCAACGGAATGGGGTTCCACGACATTCTGTACACTGGACATTGCTACAGCTGCGTCGATAGCGTTTCCGCCTTTAGACAGGATTTTGTATCCTGCCAACGTCGCCAAGTGTTGACTGGATACCACCAAACCTTGTTGCCCCATCACGACAGAGCGCTGGGCTGCACTGTTCCTTTCTCTTTTTTGAGTGTAATCAAAATTCATCATTGGAGTCATTCCCCCGTAATCACTACTTTATTCATCAGCTAGCCTTGGAATTTCCTCTCTGGACCTTCGTGTGATCAACATGGTAAATATTCCAACCAAAGCAATCGCCACTCCCAAAGAGTCCATGTTCCAGCCCGGGAGGCCCAGGATAAAGCCGCCTACAAACAATGCTACCGCAGAGAAAGCGCCGCTGCGGGTTTGGAAGTGAATTCTGCCGACGCCATAAAGATAATCTTCCAGTACCGATGCGATTAAAAAGACACCCAGGGTGGTGGAAACAGCGGCTTGGAGGGTTTCAGCCAATGTCCCCTGAAAGACCAGCGCCGGGTCAAAAACAAAGAAAAAGGGTATCAGATATTTGACGCCACCCAGTTTCATGGCCATCAGGCCGACCCGGAACGGTTTTGCGCCAGCGATGACAGCAGCCGGAAATGCAGCCAAAGCCACCGGTGGTGTAATATAAGAGAGCATGCCCCAATACATCACAAACAAATGACATGCCATTTCGTTCAAGCCGACAGCAATCAATGCCGGAACCAGTACCAGAGCCAGAAAGACATAACAGGCGGTTATCGTCATGCCCATCCCCAGCACAAAACTGGCGAGGGCTCCGAAAATGAGCATGTAAACCATCTGTCCGCCGGCCAGAGCGACGATCTCACGGGCAAAGGCTGCGGCAACCCCGGTCAGGGCCAGAGCTCCCAGAATCATGCCAACCCCGGAGAGGATGGCAACCAATTCACACAGGAGTTTTCCCGTGGATTGAATAAATATCATGAAGGAGTGCAGGGTGAAACGCGTTTCTTTGCGGAACATGGCAAAGACAAGCAGAATAATGATCGCATAAAACGGGGCCTGACTTTCCAACTGGATCACAAAGAGTACATATAGAAGCACGAAGATAGCGCCAAGGTAAAACCACCCTTCCTTCATCGTTTTTCTGAATGAGGGAAGCTCACTTTTGGGCAGGCCTTTGAGCCCCTTGCGGGCAGCGTAGCCGTCGACCTGGATCAGAAGGCCCACATAGGCTAGCAAAGATGGAATGGCGGCTGCAAGGGCTATTTTCCCATAGGATACCCCCAAAAAGGCGGCCATCACAAAGGCTGTGGCGCCCATGATGGGCGGCATCAAAACCCCGCCTGTCGAGGCGGCACATTCAATTCCCCCGGCATAGTGCGGGGGATAGCCACTTTTTTTGATGGCCGGAATGGTGATCGATCCGGTGGTGACCACATTTGAGATCACACTTCCGCTGAGAGAGCCAAAAAGGGCGCTCGATAAAACCGCCACTTTAGCGGTTCCGCCCCGCCTGGCCCCCAGAAGTGCGCCAGACAGGTTGAGGAAAAAGGCCCCTCCACCGGAGGCCTGTAAGGCGGCGCCGAAGATGATAAACCCGATCAGAATAATACCGAAAACCTTCATTGGTATTCCCAATATGCTGGACGGGCTCAGGGCGTGAAAGTTGGCAGTGTTTGCAAACGGACGGTGATAGCCTTCCAGAAATCCCGGCATATGCGCGGCATAAAGGGGATAAAGGGACAGTACCAGAATGATGATGGCCAGCGATGTCCCGGCGGTTCTTCGTACAGCCTCAAGAACGAGAATCCACAGCAGAATGGCCATGGTCATGATATGCGGGGGAGCAAAATATTCCCAGCCTCTGGTATTGATCTCAAGTCCGTGTACCGCCAGATAAAATGAAACCACCGCGGTCAGGAAAAAAAGAAAAACATCAACGGCAAAAATGATTTTTGCGGGTTCTCCTTTTGAAAGCGGGAAAAAAAGAAAAACCATCGACAGATAAAAGGTCATCAGCAGGTAGAGATATGCATTATCCATCAACATGCCGAAACCCTGGAAATAAAAGATGTGATAGACAACCAGCACGATGCCCAAAGAGGAAAAACAGATCGTCACCCATTTCCAGAAACCGTTTAGTGTCCTGTATTTTGATTCGATACTGATATCATGTTCCATAAAGTTCTTTGCCTTAAGTTGGAATGATTCAAGGGAGAACAGTCTTGTACCTTGCTTTACTGCTCTCCCTCAATGTTTTTCAGTTTCCTAACGAGTCACTACAGTCCAGCCTCGGCGCGTTTCTTTTTCCAGAAATCGGCGAATTTGCGCATCTTCATTTTCTTTTCCAGGGATTCGTTGAAGGCGACGTCCCAGAGTTTTTTCAACTTGGCCTGGTAGGCAAGCCGTGTTTGATTTTTAGCCTCCCGCTCAGCGTTCCACATGCCTTTTTCCTTGTAATAGCGGATGGCCCCTTTGTGCATGGGCAGCGGATATTGGTCAAAGAGTGCCATGCTCCCTTCCGGAGACCAATATGCCTTTAAGGCTTTATGCTTTGTAGCATAGTCGGGATACGACTCCACCAGAAGCTTGGTAGTTATGTATGCCCTATCGTCTGACAGAAAATCGTAGGCCAGGGCGATCGGGTAGGCGTAGGATGTGGTTTGTATCGGTTTATCTTTTGAGAGAGAAGCGCCGATTGTGGCTACGAACTTGCCATAGGCTGGGGCACGTTTTTTGACCCGGGCCCAGTTTTCAGCCAGATTATGCGGTAGCTCTACAAATTTGACGCCGTGTGGCTTTGCTTCCATCTGATAGGCCAGGGAAGCTGTGGGATTAATGTGTGTGCCATCGACCTGCCCGGCCATGACCATTTTAATGGCTGCCCCGTATCCGGCGCATTTTACCGCATTGACATCATCCCAGGTTAATCCGGCAAACACCAGGTGTATTTCGCTGATCAGAGTCAGTGCACCCGATCCCGGGAAGGTGCAGATTTTTTTACCTCTCAGGTCTTTCCAGGTTTTGATGGAGGAATCTCCCCGGAGACCCAGAGCCAATCCCGGATGCTGGGCAAAATAAAGTGCCCGGACCGGTTGGGGGCCCCATTCAGAAGAGGCATAGTCCCCCAGCCCTTCCTGCATCAGCCAGGATCCGTAGCCGTGGAAAGCCACATCTGCACCCTTGAGACGAACCGGGTAAACCCTGGGGATGTCGGTACCGGCCGGGATTTGCCTTATCTTCACGCCGTACTTTTCATACATGGTCGTAGAGACGTGCCCCACCAGCATGTAGCCGCTTGAGCCCACATCGTAAGAGGTCCAGGTCATAATCTTGGGAATAGCCACGTTGCCTGCAAAGGCGATTCCGTTCCCAAGCGTCAGAATGAGACCCAACGCGATTAGAAATCTAAAACGGAGCAATGCTCTTTCTATTATCATACCTATCCTTTTTGTCATCATATCAATCCTTTATTCTTAGAGTTGAAAAACATGAATAGATCGAAAACAGGTGCGGACTAATCTTAGGAAATTGGTTTTTTGAAGTCAAGTTATAATTGTCTTCTATTTCCGGAAATAATATTTATCAAGGCCTATAATGCTGATTATCACTTGCTTTAGACAAAAAAACCCTGACAATTTTATTGGGCCTAATATATCATACTATTAGTGAATATCCGGGTTAAACATGACAGTATATTTAAGAACAAATATTGTAACTATTCACCACTTTTCGGGAGTCGAGGGTATCATGATTCAAAACGATGGAAAACAGGACGTTTTCCAACAGCTCCAGGGACGGATTTATGCGTGTTTTGAATCATGATACCCTCGACGGAACTCATGCTGAATAGTTACGTTAAACCTTTTCAGCATGTTAAAAGTGGCACTTACAAAAACTATTATCTAGGATATGCTATCTTTATGTTTTTATTCAAGTATTAAACCGGACACTAGTGGTCTAGCATATCTAACATGAATTATTTTCCATTGATCACGGAATCTCAATGATTTTCTGATTGTCTATTAGCCACCTTTCTTGAAATGCTCGTCTTGCTGACGGATTCTGCTGGCAATAGAAAGCAATGACTTTTTGGACAATCTCAAATGTGATTTTTGGAGGGCGCCCGCTTCTTGCCAAGTCCTGAACTCCGCCTCCGGCATAAAAACGATTATTCCAGAAGGAGACTGTTTTTGGATGCAGTCGCAGTATTAAACTGACAGCTAGCTCACTATATTGGTTGTTAAGAAGCACCATCATTTGCATTAGGAGTAAATGTCGAGGCTGCAATTGGGTCTGCGACAAAAATATAAGCTGATTTGACAAAGTTGAGAGTTTCTCCTAATATCTGAATGAAATCAAGCATGCAGATATTAGGGAGATAATAATGCCTGAATCTATTGAAAAACTTGAAAAAAGAAGAACGGTGCTTTTCGCGGAACTCGCAGAAGTGGGCGACTTCAGACGCGGTTCAATATCTTCGAATTATAGAA
>Ga0257125_1002296_pt1 | contig 16070 bp, 19 predicted proteins | sample SI106_200metaG_FD_190183 | JGI IMG/M metagenome (GOLD analysis project Ga0257125, IMG submission 190183) | Marine microbial communities from Saanich Inlet, British Columbia, Canada - SI106_200 | ecosystem: Environmental > Aquatic > Marine > Inlet | place: Canada: British Columbia | collected...
AAAATACATTTTTCCTGCTTTAACAAAAGGCTTTTCTTTTCTTCCAGCACCAGCAACGATTCCTATATTAGCTCTACATTCTGTACTAAATTTTCTTTCTTTTTTTGAAGGTAAAATTATTGTAACTGATTTATTAGATTTACTTATTAATCTTCCAAAACTTCCAGATGTTCTACAGAATTTTCCACCATCCCCTGGTTGAGATTCTATATTATAAATTAAGGTTCCTTCTGGTATGCTTTTTAATTCTAAAACATTTCCAGGTTTTATTTCTGCTTTTTTACCAATACCAACTTCTTCTCCTACCTTTACGCCTTGGGGGGCAATCATTAAACACTTTTCTCCTCCATTATAACTCACTTTTAGAATAGGTGCATAATGTCCTGAACAATTAACAATATCTGTTATAACTCCTTTATCTTCTTTTGTTTCTTTAGGATGTTTTACTCTTCCAATAAACTTTTTAGAGGGTGAAATATATCTTTGTGATCCTTTTCCCCGTCTTTGTTGAATAAGTCTTTTACCCATTTTACATTAAACCTAAATTTGTAGCAATATCAATGGCAGGGGTATCATATGCAAATTTGACATATGCCCTTTTTTCTCCATTGTTAGTTATTAGTGTATTAACTTTTAATATTTTAACTTTGAAAATTTCTTCAATTGCACTTTTTATTTCTGCTTTTGTTGCACTTTTTAATACTACGAAAATCAATTTGTTTTCAGATTCCATTAATCTCAATGATTTTTCAGTCGATAAAGGATATCTTATGATATTATAACCTTCTAAACTTATCTCTTTTTTAGGGGAAGCTACTTTTTTCTCTTGCTTTTTTACTTTTCCTTGTTTAGCTTCTGCTTTTTTTATTTCTGGACCCATTTTATATGAATAATTTTTCTTCTTTTAGCTTTTTGATCGAATCTTCTGTGAATAGTGTTGCTCTTCCTGGTATTTTTCCAGGTGCAAGTAATTCACAATTGATATTATTAATTTTTACAAGATCTATTCCTGGTAAATTATTAGCAGATTTTAGCAATTTACAATCTTTACTTACAACTAATAAGATTCCTTTTTTCTTGTTGTATTTTCTTCCTCTTATTTTGCCTTTGCCTGCTTTGATTTTTTTAACAGAAGTACGTTTTAATTCTTCTTTGAATCCGAATGTTTCTAGAATTTTTTTAATATCTTTTGTTTTTTCTGTCTTTTCTATATTATTATCAATTATAAATGGATAACTTTCTGGTATAATATGGCCCCTTTCTTTAACTACTTCTTTTTTTAGTGTAGCAGATAAAGCAGATCTTATTGCTTTTTTTCTTTCTTGAGTATTTAGTGATTTTGAAAGTATTTTTTTTGCTTTTGCAGGATGAGCTTTTCTTCCTCCCACTGTTCCAGGGACAACTGCAGCTACCCAATTCATACGAGTACCGTTTCTTGATAAGATTTTTCTAGGAACTCTTGAAATACCATGTCCATAACTCCCTCTATAATCATGTCTTCTTCTTGATAGTTCTGCAGAAGCTCTTAATCCTGCATCTGGTTTTGAACCAAACGGTTGCATTTTATTTGCTTGAATAACTTCAACTGCTCTTTTAATTAAATCTTTTCTAATCTCTTCTTTAAATTGGATAGGAAGTTCTATTGTTCCTTTCTCTTTTCCAGTTGAATCTAGTATTTTCATTGTATTAGTTTAATTTTAAATTCCATTTCTTTTATTTTTTTACTTGGTCTAATTGTTTGATTAAATCTAATCAATCTTTTATTTGGACCAGCAATACTACCTTTCATTATAACATAAGAGTTTTTTATAATACCATATCGTTTAAATCCTGCTTTTGGATTTATTTTGTCTTCTTTATCCCCTATTCTTAAGATTCTTTTATTATACTCTATTCTTTGATGGTATCCTGTTTGACCAGCATGAGCAATTCTATACATAAAGTGTGCTTGACCTTTCCAACCACCTAAACTACCTGGGGCTCTTCTGCCTTTTTCAGATCTATGGCTTCTTAGTCCAATTCCAAATCTTTTAACTGCACCTTGAAAACCTTTTCCTTTTGTGATTGCATGAGTGTCAACAATTTGTCCATCTTTAAAAATATCTTTTATCTCTATATTTTTTCCTAGAAACTCTTTTGATGCTTTTATTTTATCTTCTTTATTTCCACCTAAAGGGATTTCAAATATTTCTGGTTTTTTCTTACTTATTGTAGTTAATCCAGGATTTGTATGAATAATTAGTTTTAAATCATCAAATTCTTCTGGTTTTATAGAATCAAAAGTCTTTTTTGTTTTTGGAATTTTTAATTTTCTTTGAAGATTTTTATCGAATTTTTCAGCAAAGATTTGAGAAACAGATTGGTTTTTTTTATAAAATTTGATTGAGAAAACGGTTAAAGGTGGACATTCGATGATTGTAACTGGCCAGGATATTTTTTGATTTTTTGTTAACGAATTATCCCTTGTATCATCGACAATTGCATGACACATGCCTACTTTGTATCCTGCAAAACCTAAGAGTGTTGCTTCTTTTGAATTTGGATAAGATCTAACTCTAGCTACTTCTGATTTAGCTCTTTTTCTATGCCAGAATTGCATACTTCCGCTTCTGGATTTATGGGATTTTGCCATTTTTGATTATATATTTTATAATATTGAATCGTAGAGAGCACTTTCTCTATCATCTTCCTCTTTTTTTATAAGCAACCTATTTTTGAAGATCCTCTTTAAGAAACCACGTATCCTGCCACTTTCGTGCGGGTGTACGGGTAAGGCCCTTTTTTCAGGTTGGGTTAGTATTCAATCATTACCTCGAATACTGTACTGAATAGAGAAGTTTTGGGTGGTTTATAAAGCTTGCTTTTTTGAAGGTTTCTTATTGGTTTTGTTCAAATAAAATGTTTTTCTTCTTGAATAATTGACTGGATTTTTTATTTTTTTACATAATTCATCTTGTAAACATATTTGAAGATCTTGATAATACATTTTATTTAAACAATTTGGTGGAAGGACTTTGGTTTTATGTGTTTTATGATATCTTAGTTGACCAATGAGATAGACTTCCCTTAATGTTTCTTTATTGTTCTTGTTCCACTCTTTAAGTCTTTCTTCTATTTTTTCATAACCCCATCCCACCGACGTTAAAAAATTAACAAGTATAAATAGTGCTCTTTTTTTACCGTCACCTATGCCCTGTAATATTTTTTTTATGCAAGGTGGAAAAAACTGTTCTGGCAAGGCCTCTTTAATTTCATCATATTTAAATTTTGTTTCTGTTTTGATTTCTTCTTTTTTCTCTTGATGATCAAATGCTTCTTTAATAAGACCCTCTGCTTCTCCTTGTTTTATGTTTTCTCTATTTAAGAATTTAAATTTACTAATTTTTACATTTTGAGGTTGAGCAATTATTTTATTGAAGTTTAAGACGTTGATAGGATTAAATGTAATTGAAGCAAGACCTGATTTTTCATTAAGACTATAATCTGATCTGTAGAGATGTCTTGAAGCTATTAATATTGTATCAACTTCAATTATTGAAAGGGGATCAAATTTTGAATCATATTCATTAGAACCGCATTCACATAATGTTGTTTTGTTTTCAAGTTTCTTCATTAAAATTTTACATTTATTACATTCCATGAATTCTTTATTGTCTTTTATTCTAATTTCACATTTAGGACAGATGAATTCACTTTTTTCTTGACTCCTTTCTTCTATTTTTTTATTACATTTTCTACATTTTTTAATAATGAACTCTTTATCTCCGAATTTTTCTTTTAGTTCTTCAATTCTGAAAACATGATTTTTATCTATAATAACCTGATTATTTTTTACTTCTACATATTTTTCTGAGATTATACTAAGAAGATATTGTGCTATTTTTCTTGGTCCTTCTGGAAAAAGGTTTTTTGTGCTTTTATTGTCTAATTCTTTTGGAAACGCTTCAAATGGAACTCCTATATGAAACCCTTTGTTTCCAGAGAATTTACAACTTATACTATCTATATTATGCTCTTTTATTGCTTTTATGAATAAATATGTTGTAAGTTTTGAAAATTCCCAATCTTTACAGTCAATATCTAAAACTAAATCCCATCCACTTCTTAGGTTATCTAGTTCTTTTCTATTTAAGATGGGTTCTAATTGAAGGGGATTATTCCATATCTCTTCTGAAGAATGGAAAGATGTAGCTCCTTGTTTTACTAATTCTAAGATATCGCTTTGATAGGCCAATACGTCTGGACGTTTTCCAAAACCTTGACCAAATCTTGCCACAACTTCTTTATTTTCTGAACTAGCTAGAATCGCATCTTGAATTTCTTTTCTTTTGTAGTACAGTAATAGTGTGCTTTTGCTTAACATTTTACCCCCATTAAAAGTTAAATTGGTGTATTTATAAATTTTTAGAAATATTTGGTTAAATTATCATTCCCATTCCCAAATTAATGACTTTTTAGACGAGGAATATTCCCATTTTGGGAATGACTAAACCAATGTATTTTTACATTTCTTCTAATCTCTTTACTCTCTCGTTTATAGGAGGATGTGTTGAAAATAGTTTTGTAATAATTCCATGTTTTTTCCTAAATGGTGTTGAAATAAAAAGATGGGCTGTTGCTTTATTTGCTTTATCTACCAAAGGATCAGGATCTTTAGAAATCTTCTTTAAAGCACTTGCTAATCCAGGGGGATATCTTGTTAATACTGCACCATTAGCATCTGCCATAAATTCCCTTTTTCTACTTATTGCCAATTTAATCATTTCACCTATTATTGGACTTAAGATAGCTAGTATTAAACCAGCAACGATTAATATAATTGTGATGTTACTTCCTTTAGAATTTCTATTACGTCTTCCCCCACCCCATAAAAAACTTCTTAATAAAAAATCACTTAATAAAGTCACAATTCCAATCAAAACAGCTGTTAACATCATAAATCTTATATCATAGTTTTTTATATGGGACATTTCATGTGCAACAACACCTTCTAACTCTTGTCTATTTAGTGTTTTTAATAATCCTGTTGTTACGGTTATAGACGCGGTTTTAGGGTCTTTTCCGGTGGCAAAAGCATTTAAAGCAGAGTCTTCAATAACATACGCTTTAGGTGCAGGAATTCCTGCAGATATAGCTATTCCTTCTATTGTATGGTATAAATAGGGATATTCCTTTTTTGTGACTGGTTTTGCACCAGACATATTTAGAATCATTTTATTTCCAGAAAAAAAACCAATCATAGAATAAATTATACCTACTATTATAGCCATTATTAGGCCAACATAAATATTATTATAAACAAGACCAATTATAGACCCCAGTAAACCAATAAGAATTATAAAGAAAAAAATAAGTATAACTGATTTTACTTTATTTTTTCTAATCTCATCAAACATAACCCTCATTTTATTTATACAAAAAGGATTAGAATTTTACTTCAACATTCTTTCTTTCTGCTTCTGTTGCTTTAAATGATTGTTCTTTTTGGAAACTAAGTGATCCTGCAATTATATTATTTGGAAATTTTTCAATTTTAGTATTGAAAACCATAACCATGTCATTATAATGTTGTCTTGCATAGGATATTTTGTTTTCTGTTCCGGTTATTTCTTCTTGAAGTTGTAAAAAATTTTCATTTGCTTTTAATTGAGGGTAATTTTCAGATACAGCAAATAATGATTTTAAGGTATTTGATAGCATATTAGAAGATTTTGCTTTTCCTTCTATTGTTTTTGCTTGCATCATGGAAGCTCTTTCTTTAGTTATGTTTTGAAGAAGTGTTTTTTCATGTTTCATATAACCTTTAACAGCTTCTACAAGATTAGGTATAAGATCATTTCTTCTTTTTAATTGTACATCTATTTGTGCAAAAGAATTTTTAACTTGATTTTTTAATCTTATTAAACTATTATATAATAAAATTATTAATATAATTATTATAGCAATAATTATTCCTATTATTGTTAATGTATTCATTTTATCACCTATCTGATCAAAATTATTTATTGTATAAAAATCTATTGTTTATTTCCAATATCTAATTACCGGTCTAATAGATACAACTATTAGTAAGAATATTACTACTAATATATTTTGTTCTACAAAACCCCTCAATGAAGAAAGATATGTTGCTAGGATTACTCCCACTATTATAGAAGCTAATTTCACCATAGCAATATCTAAAACATCTAATCTTTTTAGCCTTTTTTTGAGATTAATCATTTTTTCTTTATTTTATTTTTTTCTATTAATAAATATACAATTGGAACTATTCCTAAATCATTTAATACAAACATCAATACTAAAAATATCACAAATAGATTCTTCTTTTTCTTTTCTATTGTATCCCATAATGCAATACTATACCATGTTAATTTCCAGATCATAACTACAATCAATAAAATCAATAGTTTTGGATCACTTAATAAAGATTCAAGATTTCCACCCAGTAATGTTTCAAATGCCATATTATCACCTAGTATTTTATAAATTCAAAACTATATAAAATGATTTATTCTTGATATTCGCTATCTAAAACGTTTCTTATTTCTTCTGCTTTTATTTTCCCTATTTTATTTACTTTTTCTAATTTTTCTTGTTTTGCATTGACTAATTTTTTTATACTTTTGAATGTTTTTAGAAGGGGTTTTGATAAAGTTGGACCTATTCCTGGAAAACTTGATACAATATATTCTTGTTGTTCTTTAAGTGTTAATGGTTTTTTTTCTTTATGAGGATCAAAATCTTTTTTTGTTTCTTCTTGTTCTCTTTTAGCAATTATATGGAGTAAAGAGGACGTTTCTATGTGGTTTTTTGTTTGAATTATTGGAATACCATAGCTAATTGTTATTGTTGCTAGCATACCTTGTATTGCGTTTTTATGGACTTTCCTCACACTATAGATGTCTGTTTCTCCTTCTATGATAATTAAAGGTTTTTCAAAATTCTTTTTTAGATCTTTTATCTGATTTAATAATCTTCCATCAATAATAGAATGGATAAAATCTTCAACTGTTTTGAATTCTACTCCACATCTTGAACTTAAAATATAATCTGCATTTTCTAATTTTTCTAATTTTAAATCTATGTTTAAGTCTAAGAGGGATTTTATTACACTAGATCCTTTTTCTCTGTGATCTACATATATTTTTATTTTCTTCTCTTTTACAAAAGATGTTAAGGTTGTTTCTGGTTTTGCAATCATGTTAAAAATATTCTTTTTTATTGTTTTAAGATTTCTATACATCCTTTTTTCTTTATGGTGAGCAGACCATCTATACCCTTCATCTCTTGTTTGTTTAGCCATTAATATTATAACACGGCCTTTTTCTTGTCTCCCTGTTCTTCCTCTTCTTTGAATGGTTCTTATTGCAGATGGAATGGGTTCATAAAAAATGACCAAATCAACTTTTGGAATGTCTAGACCTTCTTCACCTATAGATGTTGCAACAATAATATTGAAAACTCCTTCTCTAAAATCATCTAAAACTTTTTTTTGTTCTTTTTGACTTAAGCCGGTTTCCCCTTTTTTAGTTTGTCCGACAAAAATTTCTGCTTTTACACCTTGTATATTATTCAATGTTTCTTTTATGTCAAGTGCATTATCTCTATATTGATTAAATACAATCAATTTAAATTCAGGATTATTCTTTACTTCTTGTCTTATTATTTTTTGAAGTTCTATTAATTTGGGATGTTCTACTTTTTGATCGAATAAAGTTTCTGTTTTTATCAATGCTGATTTAAAGTTTTCATCACTTACTAAATTTTTAACTGCTTTGACTTTAGTTTTAAAACTTTCATTGTATAATCCTTTTATATATTTGTATAAAGATACAATTCCTTGTGTTTCTAAAAGTTCAATTGCGTGATACACTTTCATAATTTCTGCTAAAACACTTATAGAGGACCACATAACTGGATCTTTTTCACCTCTTGCTATGTTTCCATGAATTTGACCTTGTAAAGCTAACAAATCTTTTTTACCTACAAAACTAACGTCTGCTCTTCTTAAAACACCCCATGATTTTAATTTTGTTAGTTTTTCTTTTAAACATGTTTTAAGATATTTTTGAATTTCAATTAAAATAGGGCTTAATTCAACATTTATCCAGTCAATTTCTACTTCTTGAACATAAGGTTTTACATCTGGATCTTCTTGAGTTCTAACTTCTACATCTTCTATGTAGAGATTTTGACAAATTTCTTTTATTTTTTCCATATCTGATCCAGGAGAAGCTGTTAATGCTAAAATTCTTGGAAATTTAGCTAATTTTTGGTATTGTTTTGCTACAAAAACATATGCATAACTTCCTACTGCCCTGTGGGCCTCATCAACTCCAAGTAGACTAACCTCCTCTAAATTAATTCTTTTTGAGATTATATCATTTTCTAGGCCCTGGGGTGTGGAAAAAATTATTTTTGAGGTTTTCCATAGTTCTTCTCTTTTCGAGGGTTTAACTAATCCTGTGAATACTGCTAATTCATTTTCATTTATTTCAAAGTGTTTTTTAAAAACTTGAAGATATTGATCGATTAATGGTTTTGTTGGGCCAACAAATAATATTTTTGAATTAGGGTGTGTTTTTAGACGGTGAGCTGCAAGCATGAGAAAAATATTGGTTTTTCCTAATCCTGTTGGAATTACAACTAATGTGTTTTTATTTATTGTTGTATTTAGAATACTTTCCTGGTATAGTCTTGGTTTAAAGTTTTTTATCATCCAAAACATGAAAGTTTTGTGTATTTATATAGTTTTGGCGTGCGTGGCAAGTGGTATTAATATTCTAAGCTTTTTACAATTCCTCTATCATGTAAGTAATAACTAGCTGCAATACCAAATATATAGAAAATTACAATAACTCGATTATCCCCATATCTGCTTCCTAAAATAAACCCCGCTAAAAAACCCATTAAAATGATACTCCAGGGTACTTTCATTTTTTCTTTTGCCATAAACCAAATTCTACCACCCATAAATCCTGCTAAAAGAATTAAAGTGTATGCAATTACTGCTGAGCCTGCACCCAATGCAATAAAAAAGGCAATTACTAATAATAGAAATGAAATTATTTCTGGCCAATTCAACCAATAACCTATTTTTACCATTTTAGCTTTCCACCTTCCATAACATTAAAGCCCACACAATTATACCTACAATAATAGATAAGATTAAAACTGTTAATAAACTAGAGCTCCATCTTAATAAGAGATTAAATCCTATTACTATTCCAAGTATAAATGAAAAAGTTAGTCTGGACCAAAAAAATACTCTTGATCCTAGTAATGGCGGAATTGGTAAAATTGAGAATAATGCAAACCATAAACTAACTATCATTGCTTTTTCAAAAAAGAGACTATCTGGAAAAACAAATAAGAATAATTTGAATATTACAGCAAGCATAATGGTGGATAATGCACCCCACATACAAGTCCATCCAGTTTCCATGATATTTACACCATATCTAAACCAACCAATACGGTGAACTGCCATGTGATGGAAAAAAATACCTCCTGGTGCTAAAAACCATAGTGCTGCCCCCCTTGAAACAGATGCTGAGAAAAATGCTAAGATTAATCCAGCTATAATCCCATACCACCATAGTTTAAATTCTGCCCTATATCCATAATAAAGTGCGTATGCTTTTATAACCATTAATTGCAATCCTATAATGATACTCATAATGATTATTGCTTTTATAAAATTACCAAGACCAACATTAAAATCAAATTTATTTCCATAACCCCATTCATCAAAAGAAACAATAAAAGCCATTGCTAAAACCGAAATAATGCAAGCTTCGATTTCTTCTTTACTAAATCTAAAATTATGTCTGAATTTACTAAACAAATCTTTAAAACTATACATCACCATCTTAGTCCTTATTCGATTATAGAGATATATAAATATTGCGTATTTGATTAAAATTTAATTTAAAGAATAAGAATAGTTGTAATTAACTACTTCTATTTTTTTCTTTTTGATTATACTGATTATTTCTTCTTCGTGTCCAGCCCCTACAAAAGCCAATATCTTTTTATCTTCATTTTTATAGATAATCCTAGCTAGTTTTGAAGCCATATATTCATTCCTTTCTTCTATTAATACTTTATAGATTCCAGGATATCTTTTTTTAACTTTTTTTAGAAGTTTTTGAATGATCTTTTTTTCTGGAACTTTACTCAAATCAAAATCAATCTCTTTTACTCTGAAAATAAATGCTTTGATTATATCCCCTACCAATCTAAATTTTTCTTTCCATGTAAATTCTTTTGAAAATCTTTTAAGGGTTGTTTCAATATCTTGATCAATAAATTCTATTTTTATTTTATTTTTTTTAGCTAGTTCAATTGCTTTTAACATTTCAGAACCAGGAGAAACCCCTACTTTTTTTCCTAGTTTTTTTTCTATATAAGCACCAATTATACTAAAGAGATATCCTTTTAATCCTACTTTTTTTATGTTTTGTATACTAAATTTTCCTTTTTTTATACCATTTGTTAGCGCATATGCCCTTTTTTTATCTAATTCTAAACAAATTATATCTGGTTTTAGATTAGTTATATTGTTTTCTACATCATTTAGACTTTGTTTAGCAATATGGCTTGTTCCTATTAAGGTTAAGTTCTTGTATTTCATGTTATTTTTAGGGTTGGAAGGGTTTAAAAATGTCTCTTTTTTTGAAGCAAAAAATTTATATACTAATAGGTTCTTATGTTTTATAGTTTATAAAAAACAAAGGTGGTTTATAATGTTAAAGATGAAAAGAGTCACAGAAGCTTATAATATGAGAGTTTTTACAGATAATGGAGAGTATTTTGGGGATGTTGAGGAAGCTATTTTGACTTCTACACGAGTTTCTGGTTGGAGGGTTAGATCTACAAAAGGTTCTTTCTTATCACAAGTTCTTGGTTCTGCAAAAGGTGTTATTGTACCTCATCAATTAGTTAAGTCTATGGGAGATATAATGATTATTAGTAAGGCTGCAGTACCGTCTTATAACCCTGAAGAATCTGAATCAGAAACAGAAGAGAAGGAAGATTAATTCTTTTTTTTTAATTTTTTATGTGCTATTTCAACCAATTTTTCCGCAATAGGATAAAGATTGATTGTATCTTGTTTGTTATATTCAATTAATAGTTCTAATGCTTTTTTATTGTTCTTTTTTGAATATTTTTTCCATAATTTTGCTGCAATTCTTCTTCTTTTTGTAAATTCATTTAACCTATCTATTCCCAATGTGTTTTCTAAAACCTTTAAGTTTGTATTTAGACCAAGATCTTTTGCTATAAGGTACAAATCCATGCTAATTATGTCTTTAGGAAGAACTCCTGGAAATTCTTTTTCTAACATGGGAATATCGCTACTATTTCCATTAAAAGTAATTAAAATTTTAGAACCTTTAAATGATTTTTTTAAGTTTTCTTTTGTTAAATCTTTCCCCCTGAGATAAGATTCGCATTTTACAACACCATTTGAAGGTTTATATATTCCTGCCAATGAAATTGCTTTGTTCATTCCTGTAAATTCTAGATCTAGACAGACTGCTTTGTGTTTTAATTTATCATATAAATCTAATATTGATAAGTCCATATTCTTATAGGATTATGTTTAGATAAATAACTTTCTATAATTAGTTATTCTCCCATTCTTCCTATCATTCTATTCATTATATCAAGAAGCAATTCTTTTAATTTTGATCTTTGTAGTTCTATTTTTGTATTTATTTGTTCTATTGTACCTATTTGGTCTTCTATTATTTGTTCTTTTTCTTGAATTGTAAGATCTTTTTCTTTAATTAAATTCATTTGTGTTTTCATTTCTGTACTTAAATCATCGATATTAACACCCAATTCTTTTATTTCATCCAATTGAGACTGTACTTTAACAATTTTGGTTCTGTTCATAAGAAAATTTACAGTAAATGTTGCTGTGATTATAATTAAGATTATTAATAAAACTTTCAATAATGTTGAAGATTTAGTAGTTGAAGGTATATTTTCAACAGAAACTTCGTCTAAATGGGGTTTTAATTCGTCTGGATATTTCATCCCCATGATATTGTTAGAAGCAGTTTCTACTTTTTCTGTATTATGACCATGTTTCGTAAGAGTTTCTTTAATATAATTGATATTAAATCCTTTTTCTAGGCCTTTTTTTATATAATCTTCCAATGGCCCTTTTTCTTCATCCATCTTTAATCTAATTTAGAATTAGATGTTTATAAAATTTGCGGAATTTATGTTATTTTTTCTAATTCTTCTTTAGTGATTAGATCTACTGTGGAGTATATCGAACTTAATCCTTTTTTTAAAAATTTTTCGTCTGATATTTTACTATGGAAGTGGGGTTTGATAACCCATTTTTTATCTGCTAAAGAAAACATATTAACAAAATAGATTGTTAATTTATCATATTCTGTAAATTTTTTCCAATTTTCTATTAAAAGATTTATATTCTCTTTTGTATTGAATAAGAAAAGGATTATGTTTTTTTCTTTGTTTAATTCTGATATTTTATTTTCTGGTTCTATGAGTATGTATTCTTCTTTATCTTGATAAATTACTTTTAAATCAAATTCTTCTTTGTTTTTTTCTATTTTTTTAAGAGTATTTAGAAAAGAATTTTTATTTTTAATGAAATCAATAGTCCATTCTGTTAAAATTTGTTTTATTTTATTAGACATAAACCTATTTTTAGTAAATAATCTATATAAATTTTACTAAAGAAAAAAAAATTATTCGTTTTCTACCCTGGGAGCTAGAATAAAACTTAATTGAAGTTTGTCTACTACAATATAATCTAGTTTAAGAGGATAGTCTTTGTTAAATTGAATAGCCACATTACCGCATAGTTTAGAAGCACTCATGATCTTTTTTAGATATTCTACACTATATTTTGCTTTTATCTTTTCTTCTCCTTCTACTTGTATGTTTGTTTCTTCATCTGAATTAATTTCTACGCTTGCATTGGAAAGATCTGATTCTCCTGCTATAATAAAAATATTTTTATCTACTTCAAAAGTTACGCTTTCTGCTACTATGTCAACATCTTCTATTGCATTGTTGAAAATGTCTGTGTTTGTTTTTATACTAACTGGAAAATTTAATTCAGGAACTTTTTGTTCTTTTTCTTCACTTTCTATTAAAGGTAATGAAAATGTTCTTGTGGTTTTTCCTTTTAGATTTAATTTAAGTTTACTTTCTTCTAATTCTAAACTAAGCATATCATTAGGTCCTGCTCTTCTTAAAATTTGTTTAAAATTACCTAGATCGATTGATAATTCTGTTTCTTTTTCAACGTTATATTCTGTAAAACAAGAACTTAAGAGTTTGAATATTATCATAGCTACATTTGCTGGGTCCATTGCAACTAATTCCATCCCGTCCGGTGTTATTTTGAATTTTGCTTCGTTAACTAATTCAGAAATGATTGTTATGCTATCTTTCAAGTATTTTGGTTCTGCTAGTGTTAGTTTCATCTTTTTATACCCCCAGTATATAATCGAGTAATGCTACACTGTTTATAAAGTTTTCTTTACAGGAATAGGTGTTTTTTATTAGTTATAACTTTAATTTTTTAGAAAGTTCATTATTTCAATTATAGTATATCCATTGTCTAACCAAGATTGAACTAAATCTGAAATTAATATGCACGTTGATGGTTGGTATGTTGTATCACAAGCCCAATCTGGTTCTATTATACATTGACTATTACATCCATCATTGTTATTTGTATTGCTATCATCACATTCTTCAGGAGATAATAAGATATTGTCTCCGCAACCTGCGATAAGATCTTGGTAGGTTATTCTATAACCTTTGTCGTATACGTTTTGTACAAAAGATCTACGTTCATTATCATCTACAAATTGAATATTTTTCCAAATTGCTAAACCTTGAATATTACCATTAAAAATGTTTAAACCAGGTGGTTCTGCTTTTACATAAAAATCATAGGAAGAGGTTTTTATGGTATTATCGTAATTAGAATTATAACGTTCTGTTCCTTGCATATATAAATAAATTTTTCCATTATGGGCAATACCACAAGTATGACTCCAAATATTTTTTCCAAAATTTTGAGAACTTGTTTGTACGGATATCCCATTTTCTTGTATAATTTTAAAATTAAAATTAGGAGGCCACCCTATTTGTTGTGTTTTAAATTCATAAGAACCATATTTTGAAATTATCAGTCTTTGATTGTTAGATTCACTTGTTGCTTTAAACCAAAAACAAATGGCCATACTTTGATCAGGAGATAATCCATCTGAATTTTGGGCAGTAAGATAGTTTCCTTGATTTTGTAAGTTGTTTTGGTCTATTGGATTACTAAGTGAAGACCAAATAGACCAATAAGCAACTAAAGAATCTTTTTTAAATTCATTATCAGCAGATACAAATTGAAAACTAATCAAAATCAAAAATATTATACAAAATATTTTTTTCATTTTATGTTCATTTTAGAACTATTTTTTAATAAATGAATGCTTTTTTTATCATAATTCATTTCTAGTGCAAGATCTTGCATTCCTTTTCTCATTTCTTCATTTCCATGTGCAGGAATTATGTTTTTTGGTTTAACCATATTTAGTAAATCTCTTAAATCTTCTCTCCCTGCATGGCCTGAAACGTGTATATCTTTGAAAACTCTTAATCCCATCTCTCTTAATCTTTTTTCTAGAAATGCCCTATTTGCTATATTAGTAGGAGTTGGAATTGTTTTACAAGAGAATATTACGTGATCTTCTGGTTTTAATTTAAAATCAAGTTGATTGTTCGCCATTCTACTTAGAACGGCTTTTGGTTCTCCTTGATGGCCAGTTATAATTAGCATATATTTTTTTCGGTCTTTATCTTTTATTTGTTTTAATTTTCTTTTTATTGATTTACCATATTTTACTATTTCAACTTTATCTGAGAATTTTACTAAACCAACATCTTCTCCTGCTTTTGTATATTTTGCTAAACTTCTTCCTAGAAAAACAATTTTTCTATTGAGTTTTTGACCAATATCAATTATACTTTTTAGTCTTGCTAAATGACTTGCAAATGTTGTTGCTACAATTAATCTATCTTTTGAATCAGTACCTAGTAAAACATCTTTTAACATTTCATTTGCAACTGATTCTGAAGGTGTTTTTCTGGAATCATTAGCATATGTAGAATCACATATCAATGCAATAACCCCTTGTTTTCCCAATGTTCTGAGTTTATCAAAATCGGGTTTTTTACCTACAATCGGATGATTATCAAATTTAAAGTCATTTGCATAAAGAATTACCCCATATTTAGTATGAATTGCAACCATAACTGTTTGAGGCGTTGAATGAGTCATATTAATAAATTCAATTTTAATATTTTTTGTTAATTGGTAAACCGAATTCACATTTAATTTTTTAATATCATTTTTTATAGAGATATTTTCGTCTTTTAAGATTGTTTTTAGGACTGCTTCTGCAAATGGTGTGCATAAAATGTCTGCATTGAATTTATTACTTAAGTGAGGGATAGCCCCTATATGATCTAAGTGAGCGTGTGTTGGTATTATCGCTTTTACTTGTTTTTTTATATTTTCTATAACACTTATATCTGGGACAGCACCAACTTTCATTAACGCTGATCCGCTTATTTTTATTAAGTCTTCTTCTTCTGAATCTGTAAATTTGATATATTCTTCTAAATGGAGTCCTAAATCACATAAAACAACTTCTCCATCTATGTTAATTGCTGTACAATTCTTTCCTACTTCGTTGTATCCACCAACTGCTGTTATTTCTATCATATTTATATTTTAGAATTCTTTGTTTAAAAATGTTTAGTATTTTATTCAGAAGTTTCTGCTGAGTATTTGATAGCCTCTACCATAAATTCTCTTTGAACATCATCTACTAATTCTATTCCTTCACTAACATGAGCATTAATTAAATAAGCTACACCTTTTTGTAGTGCTTTTTCTGCTCTTTGTTGTCTGCCAGGTGTTATTAAATCATTTCTTTTTAACATAGCATAACAGGTTCCTAAAAATGGAAGATTATGATGATAAATTGCTCCAAAAGCGTGTTGTT
>Ga0257125_1002305_pt1 | contig 16000 bp, 15 predicted proteins | sample SI106_200metaG_FD_190183 | JGI IMG/M metagenome (GOLD analysis project Ga0257125, IMG submission 190183) | Marine microbial communities from Saanich Inlet, British Columbia, Canada - SI106_200 | ecosystem: Environmental > Aquatic > Marine > Inlet | place: Canada: British Columbia | collected...
CTTGTTCTCTGACAGTATTACGTAGTTCATTTAGCTCTTGGAAGATTTCACCCATCTTATCATTCTTGATAAGAGTAGCTTTATTATCTATTTCGATTAGCTCTGGCTCTAAAGAAGCAACAGGTTGAGCTGGTCCATTGTAGATAGCTTCTTCAGCATTACCAGTTGCTTTTTTATAAGTATAAATGGCTGCTACTGTAAAATAATAGTCTTCGCCTGGTTTGAATTTGCCATCAATATCCCCGTTTTTATAATAGTGAGCATTGTTGACTAAATGGAAAGTAGAATCTTCATCAATGATATACATCAAATAACCATCTTGCCCATATTGAGGGTTAGGATTATTATTTGAGGCAATCACCTTAAAGCCTTGTAAACGATCATCATCAATAGCATCCCAAGATACACGGACACCATTATCATCACTAGTGACCGTTACAACTGGTTCTATATAATCACTAACAGGATTATCTACACCACCTGGAAATGTCAAAGTAACTGGGCTACTGGTTTCTTTTTTGGTACCACCATCAGAACATTCATAGACTGCAGTTACAGCAAAATGATATTCATCACCAGCAGTCAAAAACTCACCAAAATCTCCATTTCTATATGGTGTCAAATTATTGATCATATAAGAAGTAGCTTCTTCATCAATGATATACATAAGATAGCCATCATCACCATAACGAGGATGGGTATTGTATTTTGAAATAATGACTTTGAACCATTTTAGGCCATCGTGGTCAATAGCATCCCATGATAGTGTCACACCACCATCGACTACTTCACCACCAATGACTGGCTCAATGCGATCAGTAGCACAACTGCCTTCACCTTTAGCTGTATCAGCCATTAGCATTGGTATGGCCATGGCTAATATTAGGAAAGAAAATAATATTTTTTTCATATTTTTAGTTTACTAATTAGTTAGATTATTAATATTATAACAAAGCTGTAGTAATAAGCAAATAAAAAACCGAAGTGTCTAAATTGCCACTTCGGCTTGTAAATTATCGGCCAAAAAGGCCAATTGGCGGGCTTCGGGTATGGCTGCTTGACCATATCCTTTCATAAAACCACTAATGGCTTGAGCTTTACTATAGGCCCAGATATAGCCAACCAGCAATTTTATTTTTTTGCCATCTCTAGTAGTTGGATAGTATATCCTATACTTGGTCCTAGGTTTGCGAGGCATGTCATGACCTCCTTATTTAGAGTGCTACTTTTTTAGTTCATCATATTGTCTAGATTCTGTCAATCAAACAAAAAAATAAGTAGCCAAACGGCTACTTATTCACTGCAGGTGCATGGTTCGTTCCCGCAGACAGGACATGCATCTTTCATATTTTTATCGCTTAATTCTTAAGTAATTTTATTATAACAAGTTTTGTGAATATAGCAAGTTCGTGTATAATAATAAATAATTAATTATTTATTAATAAAATCATGAAATATTTTTTAATCTTACCAATATTTTTATTGGCTCTAGCTGGTTGTGGTCATAAGTCTGTTGAAAATACTGATAATGCTAATCCACCAGCTGATTCTATAAACCTTGAGGATGGTAATCATATTATAGATGTTGGTCCAAATATTTTTTCTATGGAAGAAATAGCTAAACATGACAATCCAGAAGATTGTTGGTTTGTCATAGACAATAAGGTTTATGATGTGACTGGTTATGAAGCCAAACATCCTGGCGGTGAAGCTATCTTGGTAGGTTGTGGTAAAGATGCTACTCAATTATTTGAAACTAGACCAATGGGATCTGGTACACCACACTCAGATAAAGCTCGTAGCTATATGCCAAATTATTATATTGGAGATTTAGAATAATTTTGTACAAAAAAGAAAACCCCCACTAAAATAATAACTAATGTGGGGGTTTTTATGGTTCCCTAGATGTAGAGCAAAGGTGATTGAGCCAGGAACTAGTGGGGCTTTGACTTTCCATCGGCAATATTCCTCCCTGAATTAGCAGCCTCGGCTAGTAAATGTTCCATAGCGCTGATGAAGGAACCATCATCAGACTTACCACGAATTTCAAGAAGTTTTTGGAGGATCAAAATGGCAGAGCCAGTTCTATGGGATTTGGCCATCCCATTAAGCTTGATAAAGTCCAAGACTTTGATAGCACCACTGCCATTAGCTACTTCGCTAACAGCCTGTTCTGCCTTTTTTTGCTCGGTACAATGTACCATGATCTTTGTCTGATCATCGTCTTCTAGGGTATAAAAGAGCATATTCACGATTTCACCTCCTTTCAAGAGGTAGTTTGTTTGAATGTGAATTAACCATAATTACATTTTATTAAATACCTATTTGCTTATATTGTCAATGCTATATTTTGTGCCAGTAGTTTTTGGCACCAACCTTAGTCTTAAAATGTAAGGCAGCTTTTAGACCTTGGATTTGAGCTCCTTCTTGTTTGAGATTACTTGCCAAGGTATTTCTCAAGACTTGAGGGTTGATCCTCAGGACTGGTTTTAGTTTTTGAGCATATTTAGAGATGATTCTTTCGACTGATCTAACAGATAGGTGCTTGTCTATATTTTTATTAGCCCTATCTAGGTTTATAAACAACCAAGGATTGTCATCCTGTCTTTGAGCTAAGTATTTTTCTACAGCTGCCCAGGCTAGGGGAGGGATAGTAATTTGGTGATCATTAAAAATTAGCTCTTGTTTAATATTGTCTATGTATTTTTTTTCTAATTTGACTAGTTGTCCTATTTTGAGACCGGTAGAGTAGAGTAATTCTAATAATGCTTTGTCTCTAATAGCTACTGGACTAGAAATTTTATTAGGCAGCTCCAAAAATTTTTGTAATTGAGTAGAGGTGAGTATAGCTAATGGTTCTTCTTTGAGTGTCAATAAATCAAAGCGAAATCTTTTCTTATTAAAATTTAGAAATTTATTTACAGTTACTAGATGCAAATTAATAGTAGCTATCTTTGGATATTTTTTTAATAAAAAATCATAATAAGTTTTGAGATTGGTTTGAGTCATAGATTTTTCTTCTAACCAGGACAAAAATTGTTCAGTATGCCAGATATAATTCTGCAGAGTGGAGGATCTAAGCTTTAGACTTCTGAGATATTTTTTGTAAGCCGTTAGTGTCGTTTTATATTGCATATATTTAGTTTATCATAAGTATTGACTTTTTGCTATAAAAATGTTAGTGTAAAGGCACTTTTTATTAATTAACTTCCCTATTTTTGGTCTAGCCTGACCATCTAACTAGAGGCTAAGCTAGAAATATGGGAATAAAGGACAATATTATGTTAGACAAAAAGAAGAAGCAAAAGCTGATTGATCAGTACAAGACTCACAAAAATGATACTGGATCTCCAGAAGTACAAGTTGCTATTTTGACTGCGGAGATCAAAGATTTAACCAATCATTTGCGTGAAAATAAAAAAGATTTTTCATCTCGCCGCGGCTTATTGGCCAAAGTTTCTCTGCGTCATAGATTGTTACGCTATTTAGAAAGAGAAGATGAAAAAAGATTCAAAAAAATAGTAAAATCTCTTGGGCTTAAGATGAGTAAAAAGGTACAAATTGATGATCATATAGAAATCAAGATAGAGCCTGAAGAAAATAACGAAGAAACCAAAGAAGTAAAAGAATAAATTTTAAGGCCCAAGCCTCGGTTTGGGCTTTAAGCTATTTAATAATTTTTAATCAAATAAATTGTCCGGTTATTATGTTGGTAGGCAGACATTGGGTTATTATACTTAATAATTTGGTGCTTGCTATATCAACTCCCGGACATAAGAAAGGAATTGACTTATGTCAATCAAAAAATTTGCCATAGACGTTGCTGGTAAAGAGCTGATCGTTGAAACCGGTAAGCTAGCCAAGCAAGCTCATGGCTCTTGTACTGTCACTTATGGCGAAACAGTAGTTTTGGCTACCGCTGTGGCAGCTAGGACTCCCCGTGAAGGCGTGGATTATTTTCCATTGATGGTGGATTATGAAGAACGGCTCTATGCAGCTGGTAAGATCAAAGGTTCTCGCTTTATCAAGCGTGAAGGACGAGCTACCGACGATGCGGTTTTGACTGCTCGTTTGATTGATCGTTCTATTCGACCCTTATTCAAAGAAACAGAGCGTAATGACGTTCAAGTTGTTATTACTGTATTGTCATATGACGGTATCAATGATCCGGACTTTGCAGCTACCATTGCTGCGAGTGTATCTTTGGGTACTTCAGCCATTCCTTGGGCTGGCCCACTAGCTGCCGTAGCAGTTGGTAGAGTTGATGGAGAACTAGTTCTAAATCCAACAGTAGAAGCCAAACAAAAATCTGACTTTGAATTATTTGTAGCAGGTAGCAAAGACGAAGCTATTATGATTGAAGCTGGTGCCAAACAGATCAAAGAAGATGATATGTATGAAGCAATTGCTTTTGCTGGCAAACACATTGGCAAATTAGTGCCTTTTGTTGAAGATATTATCAAAAAAATTGGAATAGCCAAAAAAACTCCAGAGCTTGATGAAGCCAAAGAAGCTTTGCGAACTCAAGTTAGTGACAAAGTAAATAAAGTTTTAGGAAAACATGACTTATCTGAATGTTTTTGTCCTGACAAAGCTAAGATGCGTGAGGCTATCGACAATATAAAGAAAGAAGTTGATGAAGCTCTAAAAGAAGATAATGAAGTAAACAAAGATATGAGATCTATGGGAATAGCTATGATCGATGAACAACTAGAAAAGGTCTTCAAAACTTTGATTCTAGAAAAGAACAAACGTCCTGACAATAGAAAGTTTGATGAGATTAGAGATTTGTCAGCTGAGGTAGCTCTTTTGCCTAGGACTCATGGTAGTGGTCTATTTTCTCGTGGTGAGACTCAAGTTTTGTCTATTGTGACACTAGGTTCTCCTGGTGACGAACAAACTCTAGATACTATGGAAGAATCTGGCACCAAAAAATATATGCATCATTATAATTTTCCTGGTTACTCTGTTGGTGAGGTCAAACCATTGCGTGGCCCTAGTCGTCGTGATATTGGTCATGGTGCTTTAGCTGAAAAAGCTTTGATTCCTGTTTTACCAGACAGCGAAGGTTTTCCTTATACTATTCGAGTAGTTTCTGAAGTACTAGGTTCAAACGGTTCATCTTCACAAGCTTCTATCTGTGGCTCTACCTTGTCATTAATGGATGCTGGTGTGCCTATTTTGGCTCCAGTAGCTGGTATTGCTATGGGTTTGGTCTTAGATGATAATGACAAGAAAAATTATAAGATCCTGACTGACATTCAAGGTATTGAAGATCACTCTGGACATATGGATTTCAAAGTAGCTGGAACCCGAGAAGGGATTACTGCTATTCAGCTTGATATCAAGCTTGGTGGTATTAGCTATGACATTGTCAAAGAGACTTTGGCTAGTGCTTTGGTAGCTCGTAATAAGATTTTAGATGTTATGCAACAAACTATTCCTGATCCAAGAGCTGAAATGTCTAAATATGCACCTCGCATTGAGACTATGCAAATTGATCCAGACAAGATTAGAGATGTAATTGGTTCTGGCGGTAAAGTTATTAATGAGATTATTGATAAATGTAATGTTGCTATTGATATTGAACAAGACGGTTTAGTAATGATTACCTCAACTGATGAGGTAGGGGCCAAAAAATCACGTGAGTGGATTGAAAACATTGTAAAAGAGTTGGCAGTGGGCGAAATCTACGACGGTACTATAATAAAAATCATTACTGATAGGAATAATGGCAGTGAGATTGGTGCTATTGCTGAAGTACTACCAGGTAAGGATGGTATGGTACACATTTCTCAAGTATCTCATGAGAGAATTGCCAAAGTTTCAGATATTTTGAAAGTTGGTGATAAGGTCAAAGTAAAAGTTATGGAAGTTGATAAAGAAAAAGGACGCGTTAGTCTATCTATCAAAGAATTATTGCCTAAACCAGACTTTGCGGCCAAATCAGACGAAAGACCACAGCGACCACCTGGTCCTGCTAAGCCACAAAAGAAATTTTTCAATAAAAAATAATAGTGGATCTACTAAAAGTTTTTAAAAAACACGCAGCTGTACCCAATGTCAAGATTTTGTTGGTTTTGGCTGTTTTGATTGTTGCCCTATTGATAGCGATGTTTTGGTCAGATGAACCAGACGTCTATGCCAAGGATTTTTTGCCAGATAATACTAGTTTTTATTATCAGTGGACTAATAGTCAATCCATTAAAGATAATCCTTGGCATAATTTTAAGCTTTTTGATAATAATCAAGCTGATCTAAACTTAAGCACTGTCTTAGATATTTTAATAAACAGCCAATCTCGCTTGGAAGAGCTTGTTTGGTTCAAAACAGGCTCTGATGAGAACCATTATCTCTTAAGATTGTCATCGTTATCACAGAGCTATGTTGATCAGCTCAAGACAGAACACCCTGAACTAGCATTCTATCGTCCAAATAAGAAAATTTTGTTGATTACTACATCACCGGAGCTAATTGATAAGCTTCCCAAGCTATTAAATAACAAATTTAGCGTCAACAACATCAGTTCGGGTATAAGTATATATTGGCATCTAGATAGTGCGCCAGAATTTTTACAAAAATTATCTACTTGGCTACAACCTATGTTTGTAGAACCTGAAATATTTGTAAATTTTCAAAATGCAGATAGTAATTTGAATAAAATTAATGCTTGGCAGGTCAAAGATAACAATCTATCTGAAATCTCTAACAATTTTTTTGTTCAAACCAGAAGATTAAAAGATTTTGACAATGTAATTGGTATGTCAGCTAGTTCTACTCAGGCCTTTGATAGTTTTATAGAAACAAATCTGCTACAAGATCAGTTTAATAGTTTGCCTGCTAGTAAAAAATACTTTTTTGATAATAATATCATCTGGCAACACGAAGATAATTGGCTAATGACTAGTGACCAAGACTGGCAAGCGCTTAGCTTGGACCTGGCGAGTAGTTTTGACCTGCAAGAAGTCACCAAGGTGCTATCAGATGGTACAGCTTATGTAGAATTGATGGCTAGTAGCTCTCCTGAGATTATTCAACACGCTTATTATGAACAAAACTATTGGCAGATAGACGGACTCTATGGTGCTCAACGCGATAGCGTCTATTACCTGAGCAACAAGCAGTATTTAATAGAAGATATTTTGAGTAGTGATTATATGCTTAGGTCTATTTGGGTAGATTGTTTTGAAAACAACAATCAAATAAATGATTTTGTAGTTTGGCAGACCAATAAATTGAATAACAGCTCTATTAAAGAATATTTAGAATCTCAAGATATAAATAGTATAAGATTTGTATCTTATAGTAATGATGACATCAATGGCTGGCAACTTTGTTTTTAGGGTCTTGTGGATAACTTGTTGATGTTTTAAAATTATTTTTGCCAATCTTGTCAAATTATCTTTCTTTTGTAATAGATATTATCTAATGTTAGCTAATAATTAGCATTGACCAAAGCCTTGTTATGTGATATAATGAATGTGTACTAAAGAGAGTTCATTAAAACATTTTAAGGAATTGTATATTAAGGTCACTTAGTATATAACTCCTTCCACTTTACTGTTTTTCAATCTTAGGAAAACACCCTGACTGTTTTCCACCCAAAAAACAAAAACAAAAATACCAAAAAGGATCATTCTCTCATATTTGAGGAAATCGATACCAAAGAATGGTAAAGTGGCGCTCCTCGAGTCAGAACGGAGCAAATGATGCCTTAACAGGTTATATAACTTGCCAATTTAACTTACAAAAAGTTGATGCGAGTCATCCTGTCAAAGCGCCAAAGGCGCACAACCAGCCATAAAACAATTTTTAGGGGCAACGGAGTGCGCCTTTTCTTATTGTCTTAGAATCTTGATTTTTGAGGCTCGATTTGCTATTATGTATATGTTATATTTTTAAGAATTAAGGTCAAATATATGAAGTTAGACAAAGATTTTATTGCTGAACGCAAGCAAGAACTTAGCAAACGACGTGATGAGATATTGCGAGAGCTGAAAGTTGATGCAGTTCAGGTATCTGAAAATGATTATGATGCTAAATTTGTCGACTATGGCGACAAGGACGACGAAAATGCTGCTGAAGTGGCTACCTTTGAAAAGAACCTGTCTTTAGAAAAGACACTTGAGGTTTCTTTGTATAATGTGAACAAAGCTTTGAAGAAAATAGAAGAAGGGAATTATGGGTTATGTGAAAAATGCCAAGGCCCTATCTTGCCAGAACGTCTCAAGGCCTTTCCCTCTGCCACCTCTTGTATGGATTGCAAAAAAAGATCATTATAAACTCCATCATGACTAAATATTTTGTTAGTCTAATAATACTATTTATTATCGATAGGTCTGCCAAGGTCTATTGGCTAAAAAATCCGTCAGAAGACGGATTTTTTCAGTTGCACCTCAATGCTAATATTGCTTTTTCTTGGCCTTTGCCTATTTGGATTATATATCCGGCTGTTATGATTATTTTGTTTATAATTATCTGGCTATGGCTGGCGGCTTGGCGTACCAAGAGTAATCTGATATGGCCCTGGGGTTTGATTATAATAGGAGCTATTAGTAATTTGCTAGATAGAATATTATATAAAGGCGTGGTAGACTTTATAAACATAGAATGGTTTACAGTTTTCAATATAGCTGACATCTATATTTCATTAGGCGTAGCTTGGATATTAATTTTTGAGCTATTTATAAACAAAAAACATGAAAAATAAAATTTATTTAAAATGGGGCTTACTAAGCCTTATAACAATAGCCAGTATATATAGTTTGACTACTAGTGTGACCACTAAAGCAGATTATAATGACCATCCTCGTATCATGTTGACGCCTGAGAGGATTACTCGTGCCTATAATCAACATTACTTAGCTGATAGTTATGAATGGCAACAGCTGATCAGAGGTGCAGATCGTAATAGCGATATGGATGCAGCTCGAGCTCAGGCTTTTGTTTATGTTATTACTGGTGATACTGCTTATGCAGACAGCGCTATTGCCTTACTAGAAGAAGAAATGGAAGATCCAATGACTGTAGGTTTCAATAGTGTAGGAGGTAAGTTCTTGAATATGGCTTGTGTCTATGATTGGCTTTATAATTATCCTGGATTTACAGCAGAACTCAAACAACAAATGATAGACTATGTAAACGCAGTGCCAATGAACGGTAGTGGTAGGTGGAATTGGTATCCTGATACAGTCTATATGAATGGTGTAGGCAAGCCTTTGCAAGGCACAGCGGTCTGGGGCTTGGCAACTTATGGAGACAACCCAGATGCTGATGTCTATATTGATAATGGTTTGGACAATCGTTGGGCTTATATCCGAAATGGTATGGGTTATTCTCAAGATAACCACGCAGAAAATCGCGGTGGTAGTCAGCCTAGAGGTATGGACTATGGTTCTGGCTTTTATGCGCAAGTTATTACCTATCTAGATGCTCTCAAGACGTCTACAGACGTAAATCTTTTTGATGAAGCCCCAGTTCTCAAAGAATATTTGGAATGGTTTGCAAAATCATACTATTATACAGAAGATTTTATTCGTAGACCCGAGCATGGACACAATGCTCACAAAGAAGAAGCTTATCATCCCAATGCTATCAAGGCTTTGCGAATCTTGATTGATAACTACAGTGACACTACTGAAGCCAAATGGGCTCAATGGTGGTTCAATAATACTAGTGATGCCCAATCAGCAGCCAATGATTATAGATATTCAGGACCAGAGGGTGTGATTTTTACAAATTATGATCAAGCAACCCAAAGTTTTGCCAGTGAACCTTTGGCTTACTTCTCAGAAGGCAACGGATCTTGGGTAGCACGGAGTGATTGGCCAGCCAATGGGCAAGAACCAATGACTTATGCTACTTTTCGAGCTGGTAACTGGACTTGGTTTTCTCAGACTCACTGGGATCAGGGTGATTTTGATTTATATTCTCACGGTGCACCATTATTAGTGGATGGTGGTACCTATGAAGGTGGTGGAGGAGCACCAACTAGAGCTTATCATTATCAATCAGTTGCTCATAATACTCTTTTGATCAAAGATCCAGAGCAAGAACAGACTTGGGATTCTCTTTCTTGGGCATCTTATGATCCAGAATGGAATACTGGTGGTCAGAGTGTACCTTATAGAGAGACAGAATTGGATGCTGTCTTGGATGGTGAGGTCAAAGATGCTAGTGTGCCAAACAATCAGGTCAAATATCTTCATGATGCAGCTGATATTGAGCGTCGTACTCACAATGATCGTTATACTTATGCTTGGGCAGACATGACCAATGCCTATGCCAACTCTCGTTGGGAAGAAGACTATGCAGCTAATCGTTTGAATGAGGTAAATTATAGACCAAAGGTAGAAAATGTATCTCGTCATTGGATTTATTTGCGTCCACGAACTGGTAATGACCAAGAATATATCGTGACTTTTGATAGAGTAGAGAGTGTAGATGCTAGTTTTCAAAAAAAGAATCTTTTGCATACTATTGGTGAACCAATTTTGGATGGTAGTGTAGTTGATACTGAAGTAGCAGGACATGTGGAGACTTATGATGCTAATAGTTTTGCTATGACCTATGATGGTGCTGTCTTGCATGGCGAGATTGTCTTGCCAGCCAACGCTCAAGTACGTAGAGTAGGTGGTTATGATTATGAGTATTATGTAAATGGTGTAAATCATTATCCTTTTGGTGGTGATACTAATCAATCAGATAATCATAAACCAGAAGCAGGTGTTTGGCGTATGGAAATTATGCCGCCTACAGCTCAAACTAATGATTTATTTTTGAATGTTTTGCATCCTGACTGGTCAGGTACAGCGGCGCCGACAGTATCAGGTATTTCTTCTAGCTTACATGAGGGCACTAGTTTTGATGGTTGGGTGTTGATGTTTTCTGACCAAGAGATTGTTCGTGATCAAGCAGTTTATACAGTAGCTATGGATGGTGCTCAACGACACTTGGTTTTTGATATGGAATCAAATTATGATTATAGTATTTATCAAAACGATCAATTAATTACCACAGTCAATTCTGGCTCTGAGGGTATAGTAGAGTTTGCAGCTAGTACTGGTGGTAATTTTGGTATATCACAGGGTGATGGTGGTCCACCACTTGATACCACACCTCCGTCTGGCTCTATTAGTATAAACAGTGGTGATGATACTACAAATTCTGTAAATGTAACACTGACTTTGTCAGCTACTGATGACTCAGGTGTATCACAAATGCAATTTTCCAATGACAATAGTACTTGGTCTGATGCAGAATCTTATAGCACTTCCAAAGATTGGACTTTGACTGATGGTGATGGCACCAAAACAGTCTATGTCAAATTTAGTGACACAGAAGACAATTGGAATACTGATCCATACTCAGATACTATTACTTTGGACACCAGTGTTGACGATGTTACATCTCCCAATGGCTCTATTAGTATAAATAGTGGTGATACTACTACTGATTCTGTAAATGTGACGCTTACTTTGTCAGCTACTGATGACTCAGGTGTATCACAAATGCAATTTTCCAATGACAATAGTACTTGGTCTGATGCAGAATCTTATAGCACTTCTAAAGATTGGATTTTGACATCTGGCGATGGCATCAAAACAGTTTATGTAAAATTTAGTGATATAGAAGACAACTGGAATGTCACTCCATATTCAGATACTATTACTTTGGACACCAGTGTTGATGATCCTCCTCCTGGTGGAGGTGGTGGTAATGATGACCCTCCAGCCGATGATCCACCGCCTGAAGATGATCCACCAGTCGATGATGAAGAATTGGATCATCTTACTGGTGTTGATTGGGAAACCCTAGAAAGGGTTAGTGGTTATGAAGCTGTATATATTTATAATTATGATCAATATGTAAATCTGGATGATATAGAAGTATATTTGTATAGTAATTTAGTGGCCCGTCAAGCAAGTGAGTTGTCTAGTGGTGAAAAATATAGCATGGCTATGTTTATTCATTATGGTACTCAGACAACATATAGATTGGGAGCTGGTGAAAGAGCTGGGGTAGTCAACTCTTATCGATCAGTCTTTGGTAGATTGCCCAAGACATCTGCTGAGTGGCAAGATGTCATCAAGATAGCCAATGGTCGTTGGCCATATGAGAATAATACAGACAAAGAAACTGAAGCTGAAAGTAATAAATTTCAAAAAGTCTATCTCAGGTCAGCAGATATGAATAATCCCAATGACAATGCTGCTGTGACTATCATGACTTATGGTCTTAGGCCAGTAGATAGAAATATGGACAGTGAAAGAAATGGTATAAATATTTTTAGAGATATTTATGGCTATGATCCGACTAGCGCAGAGGACTGGGATATAGTCAGGGCTATAGCTTATAGTGGAGCAATTAGATAAAAGAAAAAAGAGAAGTCTAGGACTTCTCTTTTTGGTTGGCCTTGTCAGCTTCGGCCTGTTCGCGTTCAAAATCACGTAGCATGATTTGTTCTGCAGTATGTATATCCATGTTGCACTTGTGACCGCCACAGTATCCTTGAGCAACATTATTCGTGCCGCAGGTAGGACAAATCCAGTGTTGCTGTATAGCCATTATTTGACTCCTTGGTTAAGGTACATAATCTTTAATAGATTAGTTTATATATAATTTTTTGTCAATTAAAAAAGGGAAGCTGTGTAGCTTCCCTTTTGGAAATCAAGAGGCTTGTCTTGCCTCATGTTCACGCAGAACAATAGCTTCGACTTCTGTTGTTAGTCTGGATAGCTTATCCTCACTGCATTGACCTCCGTTTAGCTTACGCCATCTTTGGTCAGTACAGAGATTCATACCAGCTTCCAGCAAGCGGCGTCCATGAGCCGCTGTTTTTGATGGCTTAGGAGCTCTGGTTTCAGACAGATAATCATGAGCAGCTAGGATTGTTGGGATTAGCCAATCTTCTAGAGTTTCTTCGGTGTTACGAAGATACTGAAGATAGCGACTGATATTGCGGAACTCATTGATCAGGCGTAGGACTTCAGTAAAAGGTAGATGTCCAAGCTTGCTGCCGCCATTGTCTTTTAGGACAATGTCAGTCAAAAACCAGCCATCAGCAATAGACCAAAACCTATTGTTAAGTCGTCCACCTTCCTCATTGGCTTGAATTCTATTGAATTCACTACGAGATCTCCACATACCACCGACCATAAAGCATAGAATTGCTCCACTGATACATGGTGTGGGATCAAGAGGGTCGGTACGAGGCATCCAACGCCAATCAGAACTACTTCTTTGTACCCAGGACAACCATCCCCAGCTACCTAAAGATTCTTTTTCAGGATGTACAGTGTGAATGTGAATCTCTTGGCATTGGTCGTAGAAGGCATAGAGTTTTTTGCCCCAGAATTCTAGTTTCAAAAACGAAAAAAGTTCCCAGAGCAAAGCAACTACCAACAAAAGTACTAGTGCAGAATAAGCGATTATCCAGCCTGTGCCTTTTGCCTGTGTTATTAATCCCCAGATACTTAAAGCCAAACAAAAAAGAGTCATAGAAACAAAGAACTTAGCAAAGCCAATGCTTGGTTCTTTGTAGTCTTTTTCTAGATCAATGCAATGTTCGCATTGTGCGTAATTGTTTATTTCCAATTTCATGATTTTCCTCCCAGTGTGCAGACTTACTCTGCAAACTAGCAGTGATGAGCTAGGACTTACTCCTAGATCATCTGATTGACAATGTGCAAAGCCGAATTTCGGCCCTTAGACTTTATAAAAATCTAGCTATTTTGTCAATTTGACAAAATTTTGAGCTTGTTCTAAGATGCAAATAACAAGAAAAGCGATTTGTTCTCCTACATTGTAGGAGTGAGAGGCATGGTTAGTTTTTTGATACCTTTGTCTTGGCGGGTGAAGGTCAAATAAAGACTAATATTTTTATTCAGATCGCTTTTCTTGGTAGGAAAGTGATTTTTTATGAACAAAATTTATACAATTGCGCCATTAGGCCTTAAGGGTGTGTTAGTTGAAGTAGAAACTAATCTATCTAGGCATTTACCAAAGATTATTATAGTTGGTTTGCCTGATACAGCGGTCCAAGAGTCTCGCGAGCGAGTTTGGGCTGCTATAGAAAATAGTAATATTCAGTTTCCTCGGCAAAAAGTAGTAGTCAATCTAGCGCCAGCTCAATTGCGCAAAGAGGGCGGTGGTTATGATTTGCCGATCGCTGTCAGTATTTTGTCGACAGCTGGTTTTCTAGAAATAAAAGACAGTCATCAGATGGCTTTTGTAGGAGAATTGTCTTTGACGGGCGAACTCAAGTCTGTGCCGGGAGTATTAGTCATGGTCACTAGCCTCAAAGAAATGGGATTTGAGCAAGTTTTTGTCCCAGAAGCCAATGCCAAAGAAGCTAGTATTGTCCAAGGTATAAAAATCTTCCCAGTCAAAAATCTGGAGCAATTAATAAGTCATTTTACTGATCTAGAATATATAAAGCCGGTTCATAATACAGAATTTGTAGCTCGTCCAGCAAAATCTGCTATAGACATGGTAGATATCAAGGGTCAAGATCAAGCCAAACGAGTTTTGGAGATTGCTGCTACCGGTGGACACAACATATTGATGGTCGGACCACCCGGTAGTGGCAAGACAATGCTTGCTAAAGCATTTTTGTCTATCTTGCCGCCTATGAATTTGGATGAAGCCCTAGAAGTAAGTAAGATTTATAGCTTAGCTGGCTTTTTGTCTGATGAAAATTGGCTAGTGGATCAGCGCATGTTACGTAGTCCGCATCACTCGGCTTCGGTATCTGCTATTGTTGGTGGAGGATCATGGCCCAAGCCTGGAGAGATCAGCTTGGCTCATCACAATGTATTATTTTTGGATGAGATATTAGAATTTCAGAGACCAGTCTTAGAAGCTTTACGTCAACCGCTCGAAGACAAGATCATAACCGTCTCTAGAGTACGAGGTAGTCTGGAGTTTCCGGCCAATTTTATATTATTGGCTACTGCCAATCCCTGTCCTTGCGGATATCTGACTGATGAAGATAGAGATTGTGTTTGTACGCCGATGGATATCAAGCGTTATCAAAAAAGATTGTCTGGACCGTTACTTGATCGTATAGATTTGCACTTGTCAGTCCAAAAAGTAAAAAGTAAATATTTATCTGATCAAAGTCAATCTACTAAAATATCTACTAGCATGCAAAATAAAGTTATTAAGGCTCGTCAGAGGCAAGCTGCCAGAAAAAGACTCAACACTGATCTAAATATTCAAGACATAAAAAAATATTGTCAGATTACAGACAATATTCAGCAAATTTTGTTGACCGCTACTGACAAAATGCAGCTTTCAGCCAGAGGATATTTCAAGATGCTCAAAGTAGCTCGGACTATTGCTGATCTAGAAGACAGTCAAGATATCAAAGAAGAACATATATTAGAAGCTTTGCAATATCGTAGTAAAATCTTTGGTGAAATATAAGTGTAATAAATAGCCTTGTCATACGTCTTATCTTATATAGGACAGTTCTTTACAAATGGAGCATATTCTCTGCAGTTAGCTGATTTTAAAGGTTCTTTGAGTTTAGCTACCTGCAGGGAATATTGAGATGCTTCAAAAGTGTCTGGGATGAGTAGTCGACATCCAGAATATTCTTCTCAGGCCTTGAAGTTCACCAATAACTATATGTTTAGAGCTTTAGTTGGATTTTTCAACATGATTTTTCTTCTGATTCTATTCAAGATGTTTGCTCCTGGTGTTTTTCAACTGTCTACTGAGTTGTTAACCAATCTATTGACCATTCTCAATGAATTGGTTACCTCATTTGACAGCAGTCAGATCACAACCTTTTAGGTTGTAGATACAGACAAAAAGATCAACTTCGGTTGATCTTTTTTCGTTTGAATTTAATATCTTTTTACTGTAAACTTACACTATGAAATGGTGGCAAAACAAGTATAATATAACCCTGATCGCTATTCTAGTAATAGCATTTTTATTACGCTGGTGGAACATACCAGGTAGTGATATTCAAAATGATGCTGCTTTGAAT
>Ga0257125_1002313_pt1 | contig 15931 bp, 9 predicted proteins | sample SI106_200metaG_FD_190183 | JGI IMG/M metagenome (GOLD analysis project Ga0257125, IMG submission 190183) | Marine microbial communities from Saanich Inlet, British Columbia, Canada - SI106_200 | ecosystem: Environmental > Aquatic > Marine > Inlet | place: Canada: British Columbia | collected...
TTAACAGCAGTATCAGACATGAGTGTTATGGATATTGTTGAACTTGTAAAAGAAATGGAAGAAAAATTCGGTGTATCTGCAGCGGCTCCTGTCGCTATGGCTGCAGCGCCTGCTGGTGACGCTGGCGCAGCTGCTGAAGAGCAAACTGAATTTGACGTTGTAATGACTAGCTTTGGCGGCAACAAAATTGCTGTGATTAAAGCGATTCGTGGCATTACTGGTCTTGGTCTTAAAGAAGCAAAAGAACTTGTTGAATCAGCTCCTAAAGCTGTTAAAGAAGGCGCGTCTAAAGATGAGGCTGAAGACATTAAGAAACAACTTACTGAAGCAGGCGCTGAAGTCGAAGTTAAGTAAGTTGGTTTTTTGTAAAGAAAAATTAAGTTTCCAGAAGGAGGCCAATAAGGCTTCCTTTCTGGCGACTTTTTGCTGTTTAAAAAAATGAAAAAAAGAATAGTTAAAATCTGAATATAGATAAGTTTTAAATTATATATATTCAAATTTTAACGATTTAAAAACACTGGTGAGGAGCTCTAATGACATATTCACATACTGAAGTGCAACGCTTTCGTAAAAATTTCGGTAAACAAGCTACAATTATGGAGCCGCCTCCCTTACTCGCGGTTCAGTGTGATTCAAATAAGTCTTTTCTAGCGGCGCAAGGTGAAGAGTTGAGTGGGCTCTCGAAAGCGTTCAGGTCAATTTTTCCTATCATGGGCGTGACAGGAACGGCTGAATTAGTTTATATGGAGCATGAGCTAGGTCAACCTCCTTTTGATGTCACCGAGTGTCGTATGAGGGGATTAACTTACTCTTCTCCATTGCGTGTGAAAATTCGTTTAGTTATTTATGATAAAGAATCACCTGTTAATAACAGAACAGTTAAAGATATAAAAGAACAAGAAGTTTTTATGGGCGATATTCCTTTAATGACAGAGCATGGTAGTTTTGTGATTAATGGTACAGAGCGTGTGATTGTATCTCAGTTGCATCGTTCTCCTGGTGTGTTCTTTGATCATGATAAAGGTAAAAGCCATAGTTCAGGTAAATTATTATTCTCTGCGCGTGTTATTCCTTATCGTGGTTCATGGTTGGATTTTGAGTTTGATCCAAAAGATAGTTTATTCTGCCGTATTGATCGTAGACGTAAGCTTCCTATTACTATTATATTGCGAGCATTAGGTTATTCATCTGAAGAAATTTTAAATTTATTCTTTGAATCTGATTTGTTCCATGTGACGAAAAAAGGCATTGATTTTGCACTTGTGCCTGAGCGTTTGCGTGGTGAAGTGATCAGCATGGATATTAACGATAAAAAAGGTAAATTGATTGTTGAAGCTGGCCGCCGTATTACAGCGAAACATATCCGCGAATTGGAAAAAGCAAAAATAACTAAACTTAATGTACCTGATGAATATTTACTGGGTAAAGTATTGGCTGAGCCAATTGTTAGTAGTGAGACAGGTGAAATAGTTGCACAAGTTAATGATGAGATTACAGAAGAAATTTTAGCGGCAATTAAAGAAGCGGGCGTTAAAACTTTCTCGACTTTATATATTAATGAATTTGATCATGGTGCATATATTTCAAATACTTTACGCATTGATCCAACACAAAATAGACTTGAAGCATTAGTTGAAATTTATCGCATGATGCGTCCAGGTGAGCCACCAACAAAAGATGCTGCTGAAGCATTGTTTGAGAATTTATTTTTTACTGAAGCCCGTTATAGTCTTTCTGAAGTGGGCCGCATGAAATTCAATCGTCGTGTTAGACGTGATACAGATGTGGGCGCTGATGTTTTATCAAAAGAAGACATCATTGATGTTATCCAGGAGCTTATTAGCATTCGTGACGGTAAAGGTGAAGTTGATGATATCGATCACTTAGGTAACCGTCGTGTGCGTAGTGTGGGTGAAATGATTGAAAATCAATTCCGCGCAGGCTTAGTCAGGGTTGAGAAAGCGGTTAAAGATCGTTTAGCTATCGCAGAATCAGAGGGCTTGATGCCACAAGATTTAATTAATGCTAAGCCGATTACAGCAGCCATTAAAGAATTCTTCGGCTCTAGTCAATTGTCTCAGTTTATGGATCAAGTGAATCCGTTATCTGAAATTACACATAAACGTCGTGTCTCTGCATTAGGCCCTGGTGGTTTAACAAGAGAGCGCGCAGGTTTCGAAGTTCGTGATGTTCATATTACTCACTATGGTCGTGTATGTCCGATTGAAACACCTGAGGGTCCAAACATTGGTTTGATTAATTCGCTTGCACTTTTTGCTCGCGTGAATCATTACGGATTTATTGAAAGCCCTTATCGAAAAGTAATTAATGGTAAAGTGACGAATGACATTCAATATCTTTCTGCGATTGAAGAAGGTGAGTTTGTTATTGCACAAGCAAGTGTTGCGCTTGATAAGAGCGGCAAGCTTGTAGATGATCTTGTGCCAGTAAGATATAAAAGTGAATTCACATTTACAACTGCAGACAAAGTTCAATACATGGATATTTCTCCAAGGCAGATTGTATCTGTTGCGGCAGCATTGATTCCATTCTTAGAACATGATGATGCAAACCGTGCATTAATGGGTTCAAACATGCAACGCCAAGCGGTGCCGGCGATTGTTGCTGAAAAACCATTGGTGGGCACAGGTATTGAACGCTTAGCTGCAAAAGATTCTGGTACAACTGTTGTTGCAAATCGTGGCGGCGTTGTCGAAAAAGTGGATTCAAGCCGTATCGTTATTAAAGTTAATGACAAAGAAACCAAAAGCAATGAGTCAGGCGTCGATATTTATAACTTAATTAAATATACACGTTCAAATCAAAATACATGTATTAATCAGCGTCCTATTGTTAGACAAGGGGATGCAATTACAGCGGGTGATGTTATTGCAGATGGTTCATCAACTGATTTGGGTGAGCTAGCATTAGGTCAAAACTTAATGGTCGCCTTCATGCCGTGGAATGGCTATAACTTTGAGGATTCTATTCTTATTTCTGAACGTGTTGTTCAAGAAGATCGTTACACAACTGTTCATATCCAAGAAATCACTTGCGTTGCTCGTGATACAAAATTGGGCGCTGAAGAAATTACAGCGGATATTCCCAATGTTGGTGAGCATGCACTTGCTAAACTAGACGAGTCAGGCATTGTTTATGTTGGTGCAGAAGTTAATGCCGGTGACATCTTAGTAGGTAAAATCACACCTAAAGGTGAAACACAATTAACACCTGAAGAAAAATTGTTAAGAGCCATCTTCGGTGAAAAAGCTTCTGATGTGAAAGATACATCATCTCGCGTATCAACAGGTACAACGGGTGTGGTTATTGATGTTCAAGTCTTTACGCGCGATGGTGTTGAAAAAGATGCAAGAGCACTTGATATTGAAGCTGATCAATTAGCTAAAGTGAAAAAAGATTTAGATGATGAATGGACAATCGTGGAAGAAGATTTCTATCAGCGTGTTGAGAGAATCATTTCAAATAAAGTAGCTGACGGTGGTCCAAATAAACTTAAGAAAGGCAGTAAGGTCACTAAAGCTTATTTGACAGAATTGCCACGTGAGCAATGGTTTGATATTCGTCTTCATGATGATAAGGCCAATAAACAACTTGAAGAGTTAACTTCTAGATTAGCTGAATATAAAAAACAATATGATGCTAAATATGAAGAGAAGCGTATGAAAATCACTGAAGGTGATGACCTTGCGCCGGGTGTCTTGAAGATTGTTAAAGTTTATCTTGCAGTGAAGCGTCGTATTCAGCCAGGTGATAAAATGGCGGGGCGTCATGGTAATAAAGGTGTGATTTCAACTATCGTACCTGTTGAAGATATGCCGCATTTAGCCGATGGCACGCCTATGGATATTGTTTTAAATCCACTTGGTGTACCTTCGCGTATGAATATAGGCCAAATTCTTGAGACGCATCTTGGTTGGGCGGCAAAAGGTTTGGGTGAAAAAGTTAAACAAATGATAGAGAGCCAAGAGAAAGTTGTAAAAGTTCGCGAACTCCTTGAAAAAATCTACAATAACGATGCTGCGCATCCTGTCGATTTTAAAGAGCTTTCTGATGAGCAAATCATGACATTAGCGAATAATTTAAAAGGTGGTGTGCCAATGGCGACACCGGTTTTTGATGGCGCTTCTGAAGAGCATATCAAGAAAATGTTGAAACTTGCTGACCTGCCTGAAAGCGGTCAAACCACTTTATATAATGGTCGAACAGGCGAAGCTTTTGCAAGACAAGTCACGGTTGGTTACATGTATATCTTGAAACTGAATCACTTGGTTGATGATAAAATGCATGCGCGTTCAACCGGTTCTTATAGCTTAGTAACGCAACAACCTTTGGGTGGTAAAGCTCAATTTGGTGGTCAGCGATTTGGTGAGATGGAAGTGTGGGCGCTTGAGGCTTATGGTGCTGCTTATACACTGCAGGAAATGCTTACAGTCAAATCGGATGATGTTGGCGGTCGAACAAAAATGTATAAAAACATTGTTGATGGCGAACATCAAATGGAACCTGGCATGCCAGAATCATTCAACGTATTGGTGAAAGAAATTCGATCACTGGGCTTGAATATGGAGCTGGAGACCGTCAAAAAAGATAGCGACAAGTAATATTTTGTTATAACAGTTTAAATTTTAAATGAGGAGTGCACGGCCTTGAGAATGAAAGAGTTTTTTAACTTTATTAAAAAGCAGGGACAACACGATGAGTTTGATGCGATTCGCATCGGCTTAGCGTCACCTGATGATGTTCAATCTTGGTCTTTTGGCGAAGTCAAAAAGCCTGAGACCATTAACTATAGAACATTCAAACCTGAACGCGACGGTTTGTTTTGTGCGAAAATCTTTGGTCCTGTTAAAGATTATGAATGTCTATGTGGTAAGTACAAACGATTGAAACATCGTGGTGTTATTTGTGAAAAATGTGGTGTCGAAGTGACATTAACGAAAGTGCGTCGTGAACGTATGGGCCACATTGATTTAGCAACACCTGTTGCGCATATTTGGTTCTTGAAATCATTGCCATCACGTATTGGTTTGTTACTTGATATGACATTGCGTGATATTGAACGTGTACTTTATTTTGAATCTTATGTTGTGATTGATCCAGGTATGACGCAATTAGAGCGCGGACAACTCATGACAGATGATGAGTTTCTTGATGTTGTCGAAGAATATGGTGATGAGTTTGATGCGCGTATGGGTGCAGAAGCAATTCAACAATTACTTCTTGATCTTGATTCTGAAGAAGAAATTGAAAAAATCCGTGAAGGCATGGAGAAAACCAACTCAGAAGCGAAGCTTAAAAAGCTTACCAAACGATTGAAATTGATTGAAGCATTCATGGAATCAGGCAACAAACCTGAATGGATGATCATGACAGTGCTTCCGGTTCTTCCACCTGATTTACGCCCACTTGTACCACTTGAAGGCGGTCGATTTGCAACGTCTGATTTGAATGATTTATATCGTCGAGTCATTAACCGTAATAATCGTTTACGTCGTCTTTTAGATTTAAGTGCGCCCGATATTATTGTTCGCAACGAAAAACGTATGTTACAAGAAGCCGTTGATGCATTACTTGATAATGGACGTCGTGGACGCGCGATTACTGGTAGTAACAAGCGACCATTAAAATCTTTAGCGGATATGATTAAAGGTAAGCAAGGTCGTTTCCGTCAAAACTTGCTAGGTAAGCGTGTTGATTATTCGGGTCGTTCAGTGATTGTGGTTGGACCTACATTGAAACTTCATCAGTGTGGTTTGCCTAAGCGTATGGCTTTAGAGCTATTTAAACCTTTTATTTACAACAAATTACAACTTCGTGATCTTGCTTCTACAATTAAAGCCGCTAAAAAAATCGTTGAAAAAGAAACGGCTGAAGTTTGGGACATTTTAGAAGAAGTGATTCGTGAACATCCTGTCTTATTAAACCGTGCACCAACATTGCATAGGCTTGGTATTCAGGCTTTCGAACCTATGTTGATTGAAGGTAAGGCAATCCAATTACATCCCTTAGTTTGTGTGTCTTATAACGCCGATTTCGATGGTGATCAAATGGCCGTTCACGTGCCGCTAACCATTGAGGCTCAGCTTGAAGCGCGTACATTGATGATGTCAACTAACAATATTTTATCACCAGCGAATGGTGAGCCAATTATTGTGCCAACGCAAGATGTTGTCTTGGGTCTTTATTTTATGACGCGTGATGAAATTAATGCGAAAGGCGAAGGCATGGTTTTCTCAAGTGTGGATAATGTGTTGCATGCTTATCATGCAGGTCATGCTGCATTGCAAGCAAAAATTAAATTACGTATTACTGAAGCAGTAACGAATGATGCTGGTGAAGAAGTTGAAGAAACACGTCTTGTTGATACAACAGCGGGCCGCGCGATTCTTTCTGAAGTACTTCCTAAGGGTATGAGCTTTGACGTTATTAATAGAGCTTTAACTAAGAAAGTTGTTTCAGGGCTTATTGATGATTGCTACCGTAGTTTCGGTATTAAAGCGACCGTTATTTTCGCTGATCAATTGATGTATACCGGTTTCTCCTATGCAACGGATTCAGGTATTTCTATCGGGATTAACGATATGATCGTGCCTGAGGCGAAAGTTAAAATTATTGATCAAGCAGAAAATGAAGTGAAAGAAATTGAAAAGCAATTTTCTTCAGGTCTATTAACTGATGGTGAGCGTTATAATAAGGTCGTTGATATTTGGTCAAGAGCAAATGATCTTGTCGCCAAAGCGATGATGAAAGAATTAGAAACGGAAGACGTTGTTGATGCTGAAGGAAAGACAGTTGAGCAAGAATCGTTTAACTCTATTTACATGATGGCCGATTCTGGTGCGCGTGGTTCTGCTGCGCAAATTAGACAGTTGGCAGGTATGCGGGGTTTGATGGCTAAACCAGATGGTTCGATCATTGAAACACCGATTACTGCGAATTTCCGTGAAGGCTTGAACGTCTTGCAATACTTTATCTCTACGCATGGTGCTCGTAAGGGTCTAGCAGATACAGCATTGAAAACAGCGAACTCAGGTTATTTAACACGTCGTCTTGTTGACGTTGCTCAAGATTTGGTGGTCACTGAATTTGATTGTGGCACAACTCAAGGTGTTCGTAAAACCCCTCTTATTGAAGGTGGTGATGTTGTTGAACCCTTAAGAGAACGTGTGCTTGGTCGTGTAACAATGAACGATATCCTTGATAGTGAAACAGGTGAAGTTGCGATTGAAGCAGGAACGATGCTTGATGAACAACTTGTCGATGAATTGGAGCGTTTGAATATCGATGAAGTACTTGTACGTTCACCGATTGTTTGTGAAACACGTTATGGTTTATGTGCAAAATGTTATGGTCGTGATTTGGCTCGTGGTCATCTTGTTAATCCAGGTGAAGCTGTTGGTGTTATTGCGGCTCAATCCATTGGTGAGCCAGGTACTCAGTTAACGATGCGTACCTTCCATATTGGTGGCGCGGCTTCTCGTGCAACTGCTGTGAATAGTATTCAAATTAAAGCTGCTGGTCGTGTGAAACTTCATCACTTGAAGTTTGTTCAAAACTCAAATGGCCATTTGGTTGCAGTTTCCCGTTCAGGTGAAGTTGCAATTATCGATGATAAAGGCCGTGAGCGCGAACGTTATAAATTACCTTATGGTGCTGTATTAACCGTTGAAGATGGCGTTGAAGTCGCTGGTGGGCAAGTGATTGCAAACTGGGATCCACATACACATCCCATCGTCTCTGAGGTAACAGGTAAAGCTAAATTTGTTGACCTTGAAGATGGTGTAACGATTAATCGTCAAACAGATGACATTACAGGTTTAAGTAGTGCTGTGGTGACAGACATTAAACAACAACGTGGCGGTAAAGATTTAAAGCCAATGATCAAGTTGGTGGATAAAAAAGGTAAAGACCTTTGCATTCCAGGTACAAAAGTTCCTGCACATTATTTCTTACCAGCAGGTGCTGTAATTAGTATTGAAGATGGTGCTACGATTAATGTAGGTGACGTTGTTTCACGTATCCCGCAAGAATCAAGTAAGACACGTGATATTACAGGGGGTCTGCCTCGAGTAGCTGACTTATTTGAAGCACGTAAGCCAAAAGATCCTGCTATTCTAGCTGAAAAATCAGGTGTTATTGGTTTTGGTAAGGAAACAAAAGGTAAGCGTCGTTTACTTATTACACCAACGGATGATGAAGTTTATGAAGCGCTTATTCCAAAATGGCGTCATTTGAATGTCTTTGAAGGTGAAATGGTTGAGAAAGGTGAAGTCATCTCGGATGGTCCTTTAGATCCTCATGATATTTTGCGCTTGAAAGGCATTAATGCACTTGCGCTTTACATTATGAATGAAGTGCAAGATGTTTATCGCCTGCAAGGTGTAAAAATTAATGATAAACACATTGAAGTTATCGTTAAACAAATGCTTCGTAAAGTTGATATTGTATCGTCAGGTGATTCAAGTTTCTTGCCAGGCGAGCAGGCATCAGCTGCAGCTGTGCTTGATGAGAATGAAAAACTTGAAACTGAAAGTAAAGAGGGCGCAGTCTTTACGCCAGTACTTTTGGGTATTACAAAAGCTTCATTGGCAACAGAGTCCTTTATTTCTGCCGCCTCATTCCAAGAAACAACACGTGTACTTACGGAAGCGGCTGTTTGTGGTAAGAGCGATCAATTGCGCGGCTTGAAAGAAAACGTGATTGTGGGACGCTTAATTCCAGCAGGAACAGGTTACGCGCATCACAAACGACGTGTTGCTCAAGAGGCTGCTGCTGTAACAGCAGATTCTGTTGAAGAAGCGTTGGGTAGAGCACTTGCTTCAGGTGAGGCGGCATCTGCTGCTGCATCTGCGCCATCTTCTGAAGAAGAGGGTTCATCAGAGTCTTCTGATAAAACAGAGTAGTTTTTAAATACTACGCCAATCCATAAAGCCCGCAAGTACGCGGGCTTTTTTGTGTAGGGTGGGATTTTTGCTCCGCAAAGAACCCACCCTACATGTGCAGCAGAAGCTCTTTAGGCTTAGGAAACAATGATCATGATTAACTTCCAAGAAACAAATGCAACAGAATTTCTAAATCATTATTGGCAAAAAAAGCCACTGCTTATCCGTAATGCCTTGCCTGGATTTATCAATCCGCTCACACCTGAAGAATTAGCGGGTTTATCTTTGGAAGACGATATTGAAAGCCGTATTGTGATAGAAACACCAGGTACGCCTTCTTGTTGGGCATTAAAAAAAGGACCCTTCACTGAAACTGATTACCAACATTTACCTGAAACGCACTGGACGCTCTTGGTGCAAGGACTTGATCAGCTAATTCCTGAAGTACATGCCTTGCTGCCGCATTTTAATTTTATCCCAGAGTGGCGCTTCGATGATGTCATGGCAAGTTATGCCTGCCAACATGGCAGCGTTGGCCCGCACTATGATAACTATGATGTGTTTTTATACCAAGCTAAAGGTCGTAGAAAATGGTCGCTAACCACTAAACATTGTCACCCAGAAAATTATTTAGAGGGTGTTGATTTGCGGATTATGAAACAATTTGAGATCGAGCAAGAATTTATTTTAGAAGAAGGCGATATGCTGTATTTGCCGCCTCATATTGGTCATCATGGCGTGGCTTTATCTGACGATTGCATTACGTATTCTTTTGGTTATCGCAGCTACCAAGACATTGAAATGTGGGATAGCTTTGGAGAATATCTTTTTGAACAGGCGCGCAAAAAAAATCTCTACCAAGACCCAAGTTGGTCATCTTTAAAAGGCACTTCTGAGCTACCAAAAGCAGCAACCATACAAGCAAAAAAATTATTGCAAAATATTTTAGAGGATGAAAAAACTCTCAATGCATGGTTTGCTTGTTTTGCCACACGACTGGATTTTATAACCGAACAAAAGTTACCGCTCCCAATTGATGAAATCGAACATCTCTCACGCGATGATTTTATGGCGCAACTAAAGACGAGCACGGAAATAGTACGTGATCCAATCTGTCGTTTTGGATATCAATTGAAAGAATCCAATCAAACATGTGATTTATTTATTAATGGCCAGCCTTGGCCAGTGGAAGGTGTTTCTTTGGAGCTTGTTATGTTGATAGCCAATAATCACAACGTTGCTGCTAAAAAGTTATCTCCTTATTTGGATGATGAGAAAAATCAGAATTTCTTGTGTGAGCTGTGGAAATTGCAGTGGATAGTGTGTCATGGTAACCATTCGGGCTAGCCTTGCTCATATTTATGAGATTAACCCATTGAAAAATAAAAGATAATACAATCTTGACAAAAACACCAAACATAGGAAGTGTTGCAGAGATAAGAGGTTGCCTTTGCAAGCATCGTAATAGCGTTATCTAGCATAATTCCCCTATAATCAACAACTTGTCTATTTGTACTATAATTAGACAAAAGGAAAGGCAATAAAGGAGGAAATATCATGAAAAATCTAGCATTAAGTGGCTTAGGCCTACTCGTCCTGCTCCTGTTAATATTAGGCGCTATTAACTGGGGTTTAATTGGTATCTTTGGATTTAATCTTATTATGGCGATTTTCGTCCATGTGCCAATTCTGGCAAAAGTTGTATATATTCTTATTGGTTTTAGTGGTCTATATGCACTTTTTATGTTTTTCAGACCGAAAGGTAAATGATAATAAATATCGCCTATTTTATAAGGAGGGGCATAGTTTATGCTCCTTTTTTTATATTATTAGTTGTAAGATTTGGCGAGTTTTCTTCCTTCTTACATTAAAGATATTTACACCTTTAACCCGAAACCGGATGTCGCTTGGAACCAGATAGCTATGCAAAATTGATTGAAATACCATAGGTGGGGCATATGTATTTTCAAAAAGCGTTATGGGAAAGAGTCGGTGATTATCTATTAGCACATATAAAAGCATAGCAAACAAGTAGGGTGGGTTCGTGAGCGCAGCGAATAATCCCACCATCGGGAACATCCTAAGTGGTGGGATTTTTGCTCCGCAAAGAACCCACCCTACACCAGCCGAGCCACCCTAATTCAAAATGAAAATCCTTGCAAACAAGTAGGGTGGGTTCGTGAGCGCAGCGAATAATCCCACCATCGGGAACATCCGAGTAAAAGATTTACCCATGTTGGGCTAACTTTTTTTAGCGCGCTTATTGGTTAATATAAAGTAACATCGTGAGACCAGGCTTTAGCAAGCAACAAGTTAAGATCTGGCCCCATTTGGTTTTCGGTTTAAATTTAAAGACAATTCAGCGAGAATATGATGGAATAGCAAACCAAAATTTAAAGTGATAGCTAGCATGGGTAAAAAAATAATAATTGATTTTCAAAAGAACCCTTTTGATCTTTGGGATGCGGCTGCTTGTCGTCGCACTAAATTGGGCCGGCAAGCATTAAGTGCAACCTCGGTGCAGCAAGAAGAGAAATTGGCTCCCTTACAAGTTTCGACTTATACCTATACTGGCCTGTTTGATGAGGGAGAACAAGGCTGGGTTAGAGCAAGTTATGAACGCTGGCTAGTAGAAAAGTCTGCTGAAAAGGCGGCTCCTCGCTACTCAAGGAAAGAAAGTAAAACAGCTTCAGCAAGGGAGCGGTGTATTGCATTGCGAGCCCCTGCAGCAAGCTCAGCTAGACAAGACTCGATGCAGCAGAAAGTTGAGTTGGATAAGATTAGTGAAGATAGCATTATCAGTAAATTTATCGGGACAGGCATACAAGCTCCTTCCCGTTTCGCCCATGCTTTTTGGTTTAGTCCAGATTATCAATATATTGGGCTTAGCGTGCCTACCAACCTTGTCAGCATTTACGAAGATTTTTTAGAGGCAAGGATTAAGCAATATTGTCAGCCTCGCTTTAAAGGTTTTATTCTTACAAGGATAGGACCAAAATTACAACTTGATATCGCCGATATTTCCTCTGAACACGGTGTTCTTTTGTTGGCGGCCGACAAAGTTTTTGAAACCAAGGAGCGCGCTACTTTTGCTAAATCTTTTGTTGCGGTGCTTAATGCCCTTTCCGAGGTCGCATACCCTGGAAGCGCAAGTTTTGAGAGGCAAATGGCTAATCTTCGTTCCTCTGCTTCTTTTCAAAAGAAAATCCCTTTATCACCCTCTGGCGATGTCGTTGCTACAGACGCAAAATACGATAGTCACCCAAATACGCTTGGCGCTAACTTGAATCCACCTTTCTTCTTGAGATGAATTTTGCCGGTATTGTCTAGCTCTATTCTGCCATTGGGATAATAGCAAAGAAGAGTGTTATCTGATTTGTGATGGAATAATATTTTCATTTGTGTTTAAGCTCTCTAGAGGCGACGGTCTATATTTCGCCATAAAAGGCTATATTTTAAACATGTTTTTTTGCCCATGCCAGGCTAACCTTGTTTGCTTTTTAGCTTCTATCTAATTGTAAAATAAAGAATTTTCGCCTTTTCATTGATAGTTCATGCATATAGGTATATAGATATCGTCACTCCTGCGGAAGCAGGGGTCTTGTAGGGTAGAGAAAAATCCCGTATCAAATCATCAAGTATGGAATGACGTAAGATGCAAGGATGGGTTTACGAGTCACGTTAAGTTATCTCGTCAGTGGGAATACCTGAATAGGTTGAAAATTAAACAGAACCAGTAAATAGAGCCTCTTTCTCCTCCTCATTCAGTAATCCGCCATTTAAACAAAATTAATCCAAGGGTTAGCTTGACAATAGGGACCTCGGTGATTAGAATCCCGGCTCGCATTTTTGTATGTGATGCCGAATATGTTTTGTATATATATAGAGGAATAAGATGGCAACAGTTAATCAGTTAATTAGAAAACCGCGTAAGCCTAAGATTAAAAAGGTAAAAATGCCGGCGCTTCAAGCTTGCCCGCAGAAACGAGGTGTATGTACGCGTGTTTATACAACAACCCCTAAAAAGCCAAACTCGGCTTTGCGTAAGGTCGCAAGGGTTCGTTTGACAAATAGTATGGAAGTGACAGCTTATATTCCAGGTGAAGGACATAATTTACAAGAGCATTCGGTCGTTTTGATCCGTGGTGGTCGTGTGAAGGATTTACCAGGTGTACGTTATCACGTTGTTCGAGGTAGTTTGGATACATCAGGTGTTTCTGGTCGTCGCCAATCACGTTCTAAATACGGCGAAAAACGCCCTAAAGATAAAAGTTAAAGTAGGAAGGAAAGGCTATGAGAAGAAGAGCAGCACCCAAGCGGAGTATTTTGCCAGATCCAGTTTATAAAAGTGAGCTGTTGGCAAAATTTGTGAATCATGTCATGAAAGACGGTAAAAAATCCGTTGCAGAATCAATTATTTATGGCGCGTTGACAGAAGTCGTTGAAAAAGTGAAATCAGTGAAAAAAGACGCTAAGCATGATGATGAAGGCGGTGAGAGTGGTTCTACAACAGTAGGTGGCGCTTTAACACCTATCGAACTATTCACTCAAATTTTAGAAAACATTAAGCCGCAAGTCGAAGTTAAGTCTCGTCGTGTCGGTGGTTCAACATACCAAGTGCCTGTTGAAGTTAGCCCTATTCGTAGTCGCACATTAGCGATGCGCTGGTTAGTTGAGTCTGCGCAAAAACGTTCTGAAAAATCAATGTCTCACCGCTTAGCGGCTGAAATGGCAGATGCTTTTCAAGGTCGTGGTACGGCAGTGAAGAAACGTGAAGATATGCACAAAATGGCAAAAGCAAACCAAGCATTTGCTCATTATAGATGGTAAAGGTCGGAGAATAAAAGTGGCTAGAACAACACCAATTGAATTATACAGAAACGTCGGAATTATGGCGCACATTGATGCTGGTAAAACAACAACGACTGAGCGCGTATTGTTTTATACAGGTGTGTCTCACAAAATTGGTGAGGTCCATGATGGTGCCGCAACAATGGATTGGATGGAGCAAGAACAAGAACGTGGAATCACGATTACTTCTGCTGCAACAACGTGTTACTGGTCAGGTATGGATCAGCAATACAAACAACATCGTATTAATATCATTGATACACCAGGACACGTTGACTTCACGATTGAAGTTGAGCGTTCTTTACGTGTACTCGATGGTGCTGTCGCAGTTTTCTGTGCGGTTGGTGGTGTAGAGCCTCAATCTGAAACAGTATGGCGTCAAGCGAATAAATACCAAGTACCTCGTATGGCTTTCGTGAATAAAATGGACCGTATGGGTGCTAACTTCTTGCGTGTTGTTGATATGATTAAAACACGTTTAGGTGCGAATCCATTGCCGATGCAAATGGCGATTGGTGCTGAAGAAGATTTCAAAGGTATCGTTGATTTAGTCCGTATGAAAGCTATCTATTGGAATGAAGAAGATAGAGGTGTGACTTACGAAGCGAAAGATATTCCTGAAGATATGCAAGAGCAATGTCAAGAATACCATGATGCAATGGTTGAATCTGCAGCTGAAGCTTCAGAAGAATTGATGGAAAAATACTTAGAGAATGGTGAGTTAACTGAAGAAGAAATCAAGAAAGGTATTCGTCAGCGTACAATTGCTAATGAGATCGTTCCTGTTTTCTGTGGAACAGCCTTCAAAAATAAAGGTGTTCAAGCAATGTTGGACGCAATCGTTGATTACATGCCGTCACCAACAGATGTTGCGGCTATCCGTGGTGTTGATGATGATGGTGAAGAAGGTGAGCGACCATCTTCTGATGACGAACCATTCTCAGCATTAGCGTTTAAAATTGCAACGGATCCTTTTGTGGGAACATTAACCTTCTTTAGGGTTTATTCGGGTGTCTTAAAATCAGGCGATACTGTTTATAACCCAGTGAAATCTAAACGTGAGCGTGTGGGTCGTATCCTTCAAATGCACTCTAATAGCCGTGAAGAAATTAAAGAAGTTCGTGCGGGTGATATTGCTGCAGCGGTTGGGCTTAAAGATGTCACAACAGGTGAAACACTTTGTGACATGAAAAACATTATTACACTTGAGCGTATGGAATTTCCTGAGCCTGTGATTTCAATTGCGATTGAGCCAAAAACAAAAGTCGATCAAGAAAAAATGGGTATTGCACTTAGCAAGCTTGCTCAAGAAGATCCTTCATTCCGTGTTTCTTCCGACGAAGAAACAGGCCAAACAATTATTTCAGGTATGGGTGAGTTACACCTTGATATCATTGTTGATCGTATGAAACGTGAATTTGCAGTAGAAGCAAACGTTGGTAAACCACAAGTGGCTTACCGTGAAACGATTCGTGAAAACATTGAGCATGAAGCTAAATTTGTACGTCAATCAGGTGGTCGTGGTCAATACGGTCATGTTTATATTCGTATGGAGCCGCAAGAGTCTGGTGCGGGTTATGAATTTGTGAATGAAATTGTGGGTGGCGCTATTCCAAGAGAGTATATCCCTGCAGTTGATAAAGGTATTAAAGAACAAATGGAAAATGGTGTGATCGCGGGTTATCCAGTGGTTGATGTTAAAGTCACACTTTATGATGGTTCTTACCATGATGTGGATTCAAATGAAATGGCCTTTAAGGTTGCAGGTTCAATGGCATTTAAAGAAGGTGCCAAAAAAGCGAACCCAGCTTTACTAGAGCCAATGATGAAAGTTGAAGTGGTGACACCTGAAGATTACATGGGTGACGTGATGGGTGACTTGAACCGTCGTCGTGGTCTTCTTCAAGGTATGGAAGATGCACCAGGTGGTGCCGGCGCTAAAGTAATTCGTGCTGAAGTACCGCTTTCTGAAATGTTTGGTTACGCGACAGACTTACGTTCTATGTCGCAAGGTCGAGCTGTATATACGATGGAATTTGCGCGTTATGCGGAAGCACCAACGAATGTAGCTCAAGAAATTATTGATAGAAATAACTAATTTACACAATAGCGAGGTGAACTGTGTCAAAAGAGAAATTCGAACGGAATAAACCACACGTTAACGTTGGAACAATTGG
>Ga0257125_1002329_pt1 | contig 15868 bp, 14 predicted proteins | sample SI106_200metaG_FD_190183 | JGI IMG/M metagenome (GOLD analysis project Ga0257125, IMG submission 190183) | Marine microbial communities from Saanich Inlet, British Columbia, Canada - SI106_200 | ecosystem: Environmental > Aquatic > Marine > Inlet | place: Canada: British Columbia | collected...
CTTCACACCTTCGGCAACCGACACGCTGATTCCATCCGATACGCCCACCTTCACACCTTCGGCAACCGGCACGCTGATTCCATCCGATACGCCCACCTTCACACCTTCGGCAACCGACACACTGATCCCATCCGATACACCCACCTTCACACCTTCGGCAACCGAGACACCGTCTCCCGGCCCTACAGCGACAGAAGCGGTAGTTTGGCAGTTATCTCATTGTGTTGCCGATCTAGCTATTGGACCTAATCCAACAGACGCGCCTAACCCCTTTGTGACCAACACACCCAACACGCCGAATAGCATAACACCCGCACCAACATCCCTGCTTCTGGATGGGGCCGCGCCATTTGCACCCGGCGAAACTGGCCTCATTCTCGCCGACTTTTGGTACGGCGACACAAATATCTTCATTGAATCCCTTTTAGAGCAAACTTTTTCCGTAGCAAATGTTCCTTTTATCCGCGCTCACTATTGGTTCGATGACTATGAACAGGTACTGGCGGAAAGCGCCCTCTATAATGCAACCATCCTGATTTCAGGGTGCTATACAGAAGGGCATATGATCGTCAATTTCGACATCGTGCCTCGGCCAGAGGTCAGAACCACCCGTGTGATTGACAACTGGCCCATTCTTCACCACCTAGACTCCTTTGCTGTGCGGCTATACCCTGGTATGGACAGTGCAGTGATCGGAGACATTGCGACTGGCCTCAGCCATTATTTTGAGCAAAACTATACCGGAGCCACAGAAGCGTTTGATCGCGCAGAGGCCCAGATTCCTTATGATATGCTTGGCCCCACTGGGATGAGTGCCCTATCGTTCTATCGAGGCAACAGTCACTATCAGATGGGTAATTATGAACGAGCACTGGTCAGTTATGAGCGTGCGGTTGAACTCAATTCGAATATCGCGGCATTCTGGCATAATGCCTGTGTCACGCATCGAAATGTCGGAGAATATGATCACTCCATAATAGATTGCACGCAAGCAATTGAACTACCATCCATGAGTCCGATATCCTACTGGGCACGTGGTCGGGTTTTCTACGAGTTAGGCAACTACGACCAGGCTATAGCCGATTACCTGGTCTATGGCGAACTCAGCGGTCAATTTGAACCCTTCATGCAAGAACAGTTTCCAGAATTGCAGGCAGAAGACGGTTAGCCCACATGAGTTGGGTCTGTTACCGGAGGGTATTTGCCAGTAAACTAATTTCTTGGATCGTAGTATGTTGTAAGTTACCATACGATGGCTATCTGTTTCAAACAATGAGCCGTGAGTGTTTGAGGAAAATTCGAAGACGACTATGGAATTGATACAGTATTTTATCTTGTTTCGCCGCTGGTTTTGGTTGATATTTCTGGCCGCCCTTGTGGCCGGTGGCGCCGCCTTTATCAGAAGCAGCAACGCAATGTTAATGTACGAGGCACAGACCCAAATTCTGATTGGCGGCTTCATACAGGAGGCCAATCCAGATGCGTCTTCAATAACTACCGGTAAGGCCCTGGCGAATACCTACGCAGAACTAATTAAGACAAATGATGTGCTGCAAGCCACCTCGGATGCACTTGGCGGCACAATACCGCCTGATGATTTGCGCAGTATTATCAGTGCAAATATCAAACAAGAGACGTCACTCATGGTGGTCACGGCTATTTACTCGGATCCGATCTTAGTTGCGGACATTGCCAATGAAGTATCGCAACAACTCGTTCTAGCCAGTCCCACCAACCTGACATCTGGTCAACAAGCTCAAGTCGATTTCGCCGATGAACAGATAACAACGTTAACCGATGATCTGGAGCATTTGCGGTTGACGCTTGACCAGATTGACGAGCAGATCGCGGCTACGGAAGACTCGGAAGAGCTTTCTGTGCTTTCAGAGCAACGAAATGTGCAGGTTAATCAGATCAACCTGGCGACTGCGACCATCGCCCAATTCAGCAACACGATTGTTTCACTTCAGCGCCGCAGTAATTCTCTAGACATTGTGGAGACGGCGACCATAGCAGATTCTCCTGTTGGAGGAAATGCACGCAGCTCCATTATTTTGAGTGCGCTGGTGGGCGCGTCCCTGGCTGGTGGGGTGATACTCCTTATCGAGTATCTCAATGATAAGATCCGCTTATCCAGTGAAATTGCTGAATCACTGGCGGTGCCGGTGCTGGGTGTCGTGTCTCGTTTTAGCGCGTCGGGTGACGATTACAAGGATCAAGTAATCACTACTGGTTTGGTATTCTCTAATACAGTAGAAGAATATCGTACTATGCGAGTGAATTTGTTATTTTCTACCGCCAATAATGAGGGGAAACGCTACCTTATCACCAGCCCATCACCAAAAGACGGGAAAAGCGTTACCGCGACTAACCTGGCGGTGTCGATGGCTATGGACAACAAGCGGGTTTTGTTGGTGGATGCCGACCTGCGTCGTCCTTCAGTTCACCATTTCTTTGGGTTAAATAATGAGATGGGATTAAGTTCATTGCTCACGATAAGCCCCAATGGTGCTACTCCACAAATGAACGATGCTCCTTGGGAACAGTATGTGCAGGACTCCGGGATACCTAATCTGTGGGTGATTCCTAGTGGCTTTACCCCAAAAAATCCGATTGAGCTATTGGGATCGGTTGCCTTACACCAGTGGTTGAGTGTAATAGAGCAATCACTCGATATTGACGTCGTCCTTTTTGATACGGCACCGTGTCTACTGGTGTCGGACAGTGTGACTCTGGCTGCGACGACGCACACGCAGGTTATCCTGGTTGTGCGTGCCGGTGTAACCCGCCACAACGCTGCTGTACGGGCAAAAGAACGGTTTGCACATATCGGACAAGATATAATTGGGGTGGTTCTGAATCAGGCTAATCCCCGCGATGAAAGTTATTCTGGCTACTACGGCTATGGTTACTACGGCTACTCTCGTGAAGATGGAGAATAGCGATCTGGTGGATGTCTAAGGGGGCAATTATGAAGCGTCGTCAACAAACGTGACGCGGAAAATCATGCACTTGCCCAAGCAATCCCACGAGTATAAATTTTTTTGATGACTTATTTTTCTGGGATTGCCCTAATAACGCAATTTCCCGGCAGCAATACCGCCGTATACGCATCAGTAAATTTTCCATTGATGATCGTTTCATAGCGGCTGCCTAAATCTACAACATAAATGCCATCTGTCGTGGGTTGCACCAACAGATGTTGCCGCGAAATACTCAAATTCCGAGCATCATAACGCCCAAAATCAAGTGCGATGCGCCCTGGCTCTTTATTAGCCGATCGTCCGAACATCACAACTCGCTGCCGGTAACTTAAGCCTTCTTTACGCAAAGCGATGATCTTTCCTCATAGTTGTGATTTCTTCTTGGTCTCTGATAGCGTATTATTACAATACTATAATAACTATGCTAGTTAATGAGATTGAGGATGCTATTGATGGCGGCGCTGCCACAACAAAAACCGAGGATGACCGAAGCGGAATAGCTGGAATTTGAACGCGCCAGTGAACTCAAGCATGAATTTCGCCATTACCAGAAATTGTCATCACTTCGGGAGTACGTGTTGGTTTCGCAAAATAGGCAGCACATCGAACGGTACTCATTGCAGGATAATGGCATGTGGAAATTTACTGATACAGAAGGAACGGATGGCACAATCGAGCTATCGTCCATTGGCTGCATTTTAACATTGTCCGATGTCTATCGGCGAGTGACATTCGCGGAGGCTGATGAAATACAAAATTCGCCTGATGAAAACACACCTTGAATCCTTTATTCCGAAGGGGGATTAACAAAGGTGACGCGGAAAATCACGCGCTGGCCTAAGATGATCTCACAATCTCCCGGCAGCAATACCGCCGTATGCCCATCAAGCGTTTCTCCATTGAGGGTTGTTCCATAGCGGCTGCCTAAATCCACAATATAAATGCCATCAGTTGTGGGGCGCACTAGCAGATGATTCCTCGAAACACCTAAGTCCCGGCAATCATAATCGGTTAAATCAAGGGTGATGCGTCCTGGCCGTCTATTTTGGGAGCGCCCAAACACCATATCACCATATAAATCTAGCCCAATCGTCAACACATCATCATAACCTGACCGCATCATTTCCAGTATCACACGCACCGGTGTGCGCAACATCAGCCAATCATCTGGGTCAGGCAAATAAGGAATCGGGTAAAAATGCTTTACCTTCTGCGCGTCAGTGGCCGAAAAATCCCAAGAGGTCTTGCGCTGCGCCGAATACTTCACGTAGATTTCCTGTCCAATCGTGGTTGGTTGGCGCTTTTGCCCTGACATATCATCATCCATATCATCTTCTTCTGGATAAGGGTCAAACATGCGGCGGCGTGCCATATACAAATGGGCCACTCCAGTCAACAAAACAAAAAAGTTAATCAATAACCCAATACTATAGCCGCCCCAAGACACCGGTTGTGGTAGATCACGGATTTCCTGGTAAAGCCAAAAAAATGCGCCCTCGGCCAAAAAACAAAGCACCGTCAGCAAGGTTAAATGTACCTGGTATTTCTTTGGTGTGATAGGACTGTGGAGCAGTAATCGAAGTCCCCAGTAGCAGGAGAATAAGGCGGTGGAGAGGATCGCCATTACCATCCCCACTTCTATACCCGTGTAGCCATTATCCTGGCCCAATTGTTCCGCTAAACCGATGATCGGCATCGAGAACGGTGCCAAAAAAAATGTTGCCAGTTGCAAACCGCCAGCAATCAGAAAGAATGTGCCAAACTGGAAATCATACCGTCGATGCATATGCGCAACTTATCCGATAGATACGGAACTCACTCAACTCAGTGACATTACAAAAAATCAACAAAGTGACTTTAGCTTATCTAGGGATAATATGCAAGCCAATAGAGCATGCCATCGTTGCCCCTTAAGGCTTTTTCAAGAATTAACTATTAGGCGATTGACTTTTTTTGTTAATTATTAAGGAAAGAATAGTACGAACTTGCACAAAGATTCTAAAAACTGAAGGCTTCTTCTGTTAAGTAAGTTATCATTCTATGAAATACGAGCTTAGATTTGCTCTTTCGTGGTCTTGACTTTGGGGGTAGGTATACCTCACTCAGAAAAATCCATGTAATACGCCATTTCAATGTTATAATAGCCAGGATTGATGAACAGGTTTGAGGATTAGGCCGATGGCTGCATTATCACAACCGATCCCAGCTATGACCGAAATGACCGAAGCGGAATACCTTGTCTTTGAACGTGGCAGTGAATTGAGGCACGAATATTTTGCTGGCGCAATCTTTGCCATGACCGGCGCGAGTTGGAATCATAACGTTATCTGTGTGAACATCAGCACCAGTCTAAATGTTCAAATTGCGGATAGAGATTGCACTGTTACCGCCGGTGATTTGCGCCTAAAGGTGGTTGCAACGCGCAGTTATCGTTACCCGGATGTCATGGTTATCTGCGATGATCCCCAGTTTATAGATGAGCGGGTAGATACGATTAGCAATCCCACTGTTGTCATCGAAGTGGTGTCGCCATCGACTGCTTTAGTAGATCGGTATGAAAAGCTCGACGAATACCTTCGCCTCGATTCATTGCAAGAATATGTCATTGTTTCCCAGCATGAAGCCAAAATCGAACGGTATTTAAGGCAGATCGACCCCGGTGGTGATTGGTTGTATACACAGGTCATCGGCTTGCAAAGCAGCATCAATCTTCCGTCAATCTCTTGTAAGCTGTTGCTATCTGACATTTACAAGAAAGTGACATTAGGCAATCGTGACGATAAGCGTGCGCAATGATCTGTTTCCTCAATTATGCTTCAAGCTCACCATAGCCCGCTTTCTCAATGTTATATTAGCCAGGATGGATGGAATCTGAGGATTAGACCGATGGCTGCATTATCACAACCGATCCCAGCTATGACCGAAGCGGAATACCTTGCCTTTGAACTCGGATTATGAGTACCCAGTTGAGGGGTAAAGATTGCCAAGCCTGCGAGAGGGTGACCTTTGCTGATGATGAGGCTAATCTTGGAAACCTCCCAAAAAGTGAGCGATAGACCATGATAAAGAGCGCCGTAATTACCGGTGGTCATCATTTCGATGTGATGGCTTTTCATCAGTTGTTTCGTGACTTGCCGGGGGTTGATGCCTATCCTCAACACATGGCTGATTTCATCATATCGCCGCTCGATAGTCGTGCAAATTATGATGTGCTGGTCTTTTATACTCACCTCAAAGATGAATTAACTCCGATTGGGTCTGCGCCGGGACGAGATGACAGCATCCAGGCGATGTTGCAATCACTGGCGACTACATCGCAAGGCATTGTTATCCTTCATCACAGCCTGTTGGCTTTTCCCGGCTGGGGAATATGGAATGACATTGTGGGTATGTCAGATCGCACCCTGGCGCAATATGTGCATGATGAGACCATTCAAGTGCAGGTCGCCGACCCACATCATCCGATTACGGCGGGCCTAAGCAACTGGTCTATCGTGGATGAGACCTATTTAATGCCAAACGCGGCGGAAGAAGAGGGTAATCATATTCTCCTCACCACCCAACATCACCATAATATGACAACCTTAGCCTGGACGAGACAGGTCAAAAACAGCCGAGTTTGTTGCCTTCAATTGGGACACGACGCACAAGCCTGGGGAAATGCCCATTTTCGCCAGTTGCTTGCCCAGGCGATTAGCTGGTGTGCCAAACCATCGGATATTAACGGGGGTTGAAATTTACGCTTTTCATCAATTTTTACTCGTTTTTGGTTGACACGGATCGCCAAAAGGAGTAGGCTAGAATCAACATAAGGATCATATAGGAGGTGCTACATTATGATGCTTCAGAAGAACAATCTACAGGCACCACGGAAATTTCCTTAACAACGATTTTCCGGTTTAGGAACTAACATTTAAGAGGTTTCGTAACCTCTCCGTCAAATACTAATTGACGAATAATCGACCAAAAGCCTCCCGGCACAGGGGGGCTTTTGTGTTAACGGGTGTGCAGCAATCTAAACGACGATGCACCTGTTGGATTTTATGTTGATGTTGTCTCTAAAAAATGTATGAGGCTGGCAGTTCGGTAAACCCACCCGACATGATCGTATAGCGTCCGTCTGGGCCAATGATGATCGTGTCTAGCGCTGAACTGACCACATTGCTTAACTGGCTCACCATGCCCTGGAACGCCTGCACAAATTGCGCCTGAGCAATCGCCCCGGTCTGCCGCCATTTGAGCGTGTCTTCATGATTCCAACAGGTCAAAAATAACTTGGTCAGCCAGGTGCTGGGGATCGCCACCGCGCCAGTGGCGAGCCGGGGTTGGTACTGCGCAGAGGCTTCCATGATGTAAAGACTATGGCTATTTCCCTTGTCAATATCTTTGTAGCGTCTCAAAGTTGTTGCACATCGTCTCAAAGTTACTGCACCGTGTCTCAAAGTTGTTGCTCTAAGCCAGACCAAAACCGCTCAAAATCGGTCCGGTAGTAAAATTTCGGGGTCATATCTTGCGGCACCGGTGAAGGATAGTCACCCGCAGATACCCGTTTGCGAAATGCAATGTATAGACTTGCGCCCAGGATACGCTGGGCCTCTGTCGGCGTAACATATTGAGCGTGCCATTGGTCAATGGCATTCCGGTCAAACAGATAGGAGTTCCTCTGGTGTTCACTGGAATTAAAGAGTAAGGGCAAATAACCTGCACCAGCCCACAGCCACAGACTTGATCTGTTCGTTTCCAGCAATTTTATTACATCAGAAGAACGCAAAATGCGCTGCCGAAAAGCGTCTACAGCAGCCCGGTCAAAATAGACAGAGCGTGACATGGTCGTTACCGGGATAAGTAGACCAGTTTTCACCCAATGCCGAACGAGTTTGAGTTCAACATGCAGGAATGACGGAATTTCGCGCAGCGTCATCCAGTTATTTTCCGCTTTAACCTGCTTCAGCAGACTGTCCACATCTGTCACATCAAACCAGAGTTGGTCGAAGGGCTGCAAACGAGAATCAGAGTGATACACTTTGAGTTTACCCGCTAACATCCGTTGGAAGACACGTGTAACCGTCATGCCAATCTGGGTGTTACTGATACAAACCTGCTTGAGGGTCTTTGCATTGTCAGGACGCTCTGGTGCAATGCAGACATGTTGAGCTAACCGGTCAAGAAAATCGTCAACATCCTGCCGGGTAAAACTGGGCCGGGATACCCCTCGCACCAGGCAAGAACCGGTTTGGGCAATAAGACCCTCTGCAATCCAATCATTGACAATACCATGTTTGGAACAAAACTCCCGGGCCACCTGACCGATTGTAACCACAGCCATTCGCTGCCGCCAGCCTGGTTCCAGGTCTTCCTGGTAGACGAAATAATTCCTGCCATCCGGTTGCCCCTGGGAATAATACGCTCGCACATATCCATCACGGACCATCCGCTCAATAGTCTGACCAGTCACCCCCAACAAGTTAGCCGCATGCCCCACACCAACAAGTTTCATTCGCTCGCTCAGTTCGGGATAACGTTTAATACGCGCCAGTGACGTGATTTGCCGTGAGGGCGGAAAATGATTCAGCAGGTATTCGTTGAAAGCACGCTGGACCGGTTCGAAATCAGGATGCCGCCATCGTATTTCAAGCCAACTGCTATAGAGCGTGCCAAAATTACGTTGGATGCTGGGATCACCGTTCTCAGCACCAAGTTGACCCCGATACCGATCTACAAAAGTATAAAATCCCTGGGGCCAATCCTGTATAGCTAACCAGGCGCTGGTGTACAAAATGCCAAACTGGGTGATGGACAGATCATGCTGCTTATAAGACGGGAAAGCTTCCCGTACAATACCAGCAGATTGGTAACAACCCGGCCAGTCCCAACCCAGACGACGTATGACCAATCCCAGACCTTCCAGCAAGCGAAAAAACGCTGGTATGGATAACTGCGGCAGCGTATCCACAGGCAAAACATCGGTCTCCAGGCAGGTTAGCAGATGTTGTTGAACGACAAGCACCGTTGTATCAAGATCAACGGTTGGCATATCAGCCAGCACAGCCGAACAGGTTGTACATTGTCCTTTGATAACAGCTGTCACTGAAAGGTCTATCCCACAGTCTGCACAGGTATCGAGCAACCAGCACTTGTGTTTTAGGCAGGCAAAGACCGCATGCAACATCCAGGGCAGCCGGTGATACGGCGCTTCCCGCAAACAATGCGGACAGAACGCAGCCGCCGCTTCGGTACGAGACCAACGCCGTAAAGTATGGCGTTGGAAACAAAATGCAAACTGCTCACCGGATTCACTGGATTGGGTAGTAACCATGCCGCCTGGTGGTGTCAGTCGGGTCAGGTAACGATTGAGCGTTAGTTGGTAGAGAACGTTAACCGGAATCGTTGTCACAGTTGCTAGATTTTCCAGAAACACGAGCTGATTCGTTGAGGTGGGAAACAACTTGATACGCGATTTGGTTTTGTCCCGCAGCCACTCGGTCAACCAGACCAGCCCTTCGTAACCATTGGCGACCTGAACACGCAACAAATAAGACAATAACGATTCGTCCGGATAAGGTCGAGGGCGGCAAACCAATGGAGACAAATGAACCATCATAGCGTTGCACTCGCCATTTCAGGCAGATCACCAATAAAGGCGTTGGACAAACCCCTTCGTCGCCCTGCTAAACGATGGTCAAAAGCCTCCGCCAGCAAGGGCAGATCCAGGGCCGGACGATCAAGCAGAATGGCACGCTGCGCAGCCCGCCGGACCAGATTCATCAGGTACGCCATACAACCTGCAGAAGCAACATAACATCGCCATGCCACATCAACCGAGGTCAGTGGCATTGTTTCAGGTAGAGGCAACATGCTTTCCAGAGTCTTCAGGAACAGACGAAATTCAGCCACAGTTTCGGGACATGTAGCATCCCAGGTAAACGGATGCAAGACATGCGGATCACCAAAAAGCCGCCCCAGCTGTGGGTTGGCATGGAGTACCCTCTCAGCTTCAGGTAGGCCAGCAATAACGCAGGCCGTGTGCGTCTCTGCAACGAAGTTATTCAGCCAATTACTAATGTCAGGTAGCGCAAACTTGCTGTTATGCTCAACAAAATGCTGAAGGTCATCAATGACCAACATCTCGACTTCACACTGCTGTATGAAACGCAGCAAGCGGTTTTCCATTGCCTCCACCGTCCCCTTGCCTGCCAGAGGATCGCCAACCGCCAGCAGCAGTCGGGTTACGAAATTGCGGATAGTGGCACGGGCAGGTACCGTGACTTCAAGAATGGGCAAGCGGTCAACCTCCAAACGTGGCTCACGCGGATGCATAGTGGTATATGCACGCAACAAAGTGGACTTACCTACACCGGTTGGACCAACAATCATGATGCACTGCGGCTTGGTATTGAAGTCATGAATATGGACAATCTCATCATAAATAGTGTGTATACGTGGATACCAAATGTGGAGAGTTTCAACATAATCCTGCCGTTCACAAATGGACATATACTGGAAATCCGGGCGATTATCGATCATGGTTGTCTTGCGCTGTCTTGTCATAATTTCCCCCCTTTTAACTTTGGTATTGGCGGCAAATTGCCCACAAATGGATTACTGATACCACGACGTTTGCCTGCCAAGCGATTGTCAAATGCCTCTGCAAGCAAAGACATATCTAAGGCTGGATGCTCACGAAGAACTGCATAGTGGGCAGCACGGCGAATTAAATTCATCAAATAGGCCATATTGCCTTCTGTGGCTACATAACAACGCCAGGCCATTTCAATATCAGTCAGAGGCATCGTCTGCGGAAGTAACAGCATATCTTCCAGGGTTTTCAAGAATGTGCGGAACTCAGTCGCCGTTTGCGGCTGATCTGGCTTCCAATCAAATGGCGATAACACATACGGATCACCAAACAAACGACCCAGTTGGGGATTAGCCAGTAACACCTCTTCTGCTTCTGGCAAACCAGCAAATACACAGGCAACCTCAGCTTCTTTAACAAGATTCTTGAGCCAATTACTAATTGCGTGTAAAACTTTTTCGCTATCACGATCAACAAAATGCTGCAAATCATCCACTATCATCATTTCAACTTTACATGTGTTCAAGAAGCCTAATAAACGCAGCTCTTGATTACCTATCGTTCCTTTAGCTGGTAGTGGATCACCTATCGCCAGCAACATTTTAGTCGCCAAATTACGAATGGTTGCTTTGGCAGGAACTGTCACATACAACACCGGATGGTAGGTCACTTCATTTGTCACTACAGGCAAATGCAGTTCACAATAAGACTTCACCAATGTTGATTTGCCAACACCTGTTGGCCCAGTAATCATCAAGCATTGCGGCTCAGCACTAATCTCATTCAGATCATAGGTCGTTTCAATCGCTTCAAAAATAGCCCTCATACGCGGGTACCAGATGCGGATTGTCTCAATATATGCCAATCGTTCACGGACTGGCCGCTTCATCAGCGCATTATTCTTCATCTTTCCACTGCCCTCTGGGTAAATAATAGTCACCACGCCAACCCGTCATATCAAGGGATGAATTGTCCTCCAAAATCAGGGGAACTTTGTCTTCTGATTTTATGTCCTTCTTCAGTGACACATCTCCTTCAAGAAAACGTAGTGCTTGTTTACGTCCACGTATCTTGCGGGTCAGGGCGAATTCTTCTGCAACCAGTTGCTGAAGTTTCAATCGGGCCTGGGCTAATGACAAAATGTCCACCTTCCGTTTTTCATCTAATACCGATTGACGAATCACGCGATGCTTGTAAAGCGATAACCCTTGTGCATACTCGGCTTGTAGGCAAGGAATACTCAGCCATCCTTGATCCGCATCAAAAATATAGATAACGCCAATATCATCTGGATCATAACGAAAACGAATACGTTCACCTTGATATTTTGCCCGCATCGAAACCAATTTCGCACTGTTATAAGTCAAGGTCTCCCAGGCAATGCCCTGACGAGTCAGGGTACGTTCTTCACTGGCACACAGTAAAATACGCAGTTCTCTCGCATCCGGGTACAATGTGGGTGGAAAATCAGCATTACAACTCTGCTCCCAACGATGGGCTGGGATAGCCTGAATGCCTTCATGCCAGCGTTGTGCATAAATATCCAACAGAAAAATATGCAGTAGTTGCTTGAACCCTTGCAGCGAAATACAAGCATCTGCTTGGGGATTATAGCCAGCACGCTGAAAAATATTACTGAACGTGTAGCCGGGTAATACTTCCAGCAAGCCCTTGTTTTGAGTATGAAAGAAACGTTCAATACGACCCTTATACCAGGGTGTGCGCGGAGGCATGATCTCACGAATAACGCCCAACATTCCCAGCGCGTCTAGCAAATCATGACCCACAAACTCTTTGCCTCGATCCACAATCACCGTCTCCGGTAAACCATACACCGGAAATGGATGAACTGTGTCATACATCATCGGGCAATCTTCTTTGGGTAAAATCCCATGCCGTAAGCAACGCATAACGGTTAGATAACTGGGCGGATCAAAACTCACATCAAAACCAAATGGCATTTGACTGTAGGCATCCGTTGCTAATGTTAGCGTTGGACGACCTATTGGCAAACGATCTTCTAAATCCACTACAAATAAATCCAACGGAGTATGATCAATTTCAACACGTTCCAATAAACGGCTTACCTTCACTCCTTTTTTAACACTCGTTTCTTTCTGACGCTGGTTTCGCGTAGGACGACGGCGTAAGATACCCGCCTGCCCCGCTTGTTGTAAACGTCGATAAAATGTCGCTCGTGAGGGTGGCTTGAGTTGGTTATTGGCTTCTCGATAACGATTGTCATCTGCAATACGTTGTAAGATACGGGCATAAACCATATCCGGTGTTCGATGTTGTGGCTCATTGCGACAGGCTGCAAAAACGCTCTGGATAATCGCTTCCACATCATTATGCAAACGAGAACCTCCTTTACCACCACGTTGTTCGGTACGGGCCACCAATGAACGAATGTCACCACCACTGGCTATGAAGGCTTTTAACCAGCGTTCAAGCGTGTACTGACTCACCGAAACTTCTGGCTTTGACTGAAGATACACTTCAATCTCACCGCGAGTGAGGCTTACACCCGTTTTATATCCATAGAATTTGAACAACGACAGCAAATGACTATAACGATCCCAGGCAATCTCCCGATGAGAGTCAGCTAACGCCTGAAAGTCTGTATAGCTATGTGCAAGCGAAATGGTTGCCTGGTCTGGTAATGTATGGTCAAAATTTTCAAAACGCAGATCACCTGCTGACCATGCATCTACAAGCTCTTCCTGAGAACAGATCACACTGCCACCAAAGCTCTCATTCTCAAGCTGGTAACGACCATCTACCAGAATGTTTTGAAGTTCATAAACTTGTGTATTCCACGAAAAACGACATCCAATATGAAAGCTAACACGTCCCATCTAACCGCTTCTCCTGTCTCCAAATTCTGCTCTGTGCAGTCAATTCTTGTGATAAATCAGTATAGATATAATGATGAAAAATCAGGCTCAATACTCCTGGCATCCCGCCCACTTGTGTTGCTAAATCTCCAATATTTGTTCCTGAAGCGGCGATTTCGTTTAGATAGAAAAGCTGTGAAGGAGGCAAATACAAACGACTGTAACGCCACAACAATTTCAGATTATCCAATCGATGCCCCCTTCTCAAGTCCTCATCTGTCACAAACTGGTAGCGCCAACCATTCCTCTGGCACCAATCTTCACCTAATGCTTGTTGCTGTAAACTATGTTGATTCATCTGTTTATTTGCTGGTTTGCACTCAACCAACAACCGCTCGCCAGTCGTCCAGATCGCATAATCTGGTGTGTAACGATGCTTTCCATCTCCGAGCATTCCCTGAATGGTGAAGGGTTGCTCCTGGTAACGTTCAACTTCGGCTTCATATTCCAGGATATACAACAAATCTCGCTCAATGGTTGAGTGATATTTAACTGAACGTCCCAGTTTCAGGCTTGGAAAATCTCCACATATTGCCCCGCCAATTTCCTCGCTCAACGACAAAACTCCTTCCATAAAATATCGTCCAAGAATGAATCAGGTTGGAACATTCAAGATACGATTTTAAGCGGAATAAGTTGCAAGATTTTCACGGGTAATGGGAATGCTTCGGATAGCAAAATTAGGAGATAGGGTCGCAAAGCTCACGAATGAAGTGATTGGCTCCCTGTTTAACAATTGGTAAACATATTGTGCAACCATCTGACCCATCACAGCATTCACATACAAATGCTGCTCATCTCGAATGACCAACTCAGCACAAGATAGCGGGGCTTCATCTGTTTTTTCAGGTTTTTCGGGTTGGAACAGTTCAGGAAACAACAATCCGGCATGGGGAAGAAAACGGCATTTGCCATCTTGAGCACGATCCAGACCATCCATCACAGTGGTCCAATCTCCTCGATTACCGATGACTACCTGCCCAAAATTAAACCCATTTCCTGCGTCAATCCAGGTAATCTGTTGGGCAGATGCAAGTTCTTTTCGAGCATGATGATTATCCACACAACCACAGACCAGCGCATTTCTATTGAGATGCTTTGCGGCATTGAGGGGTTTACAAATAGCCTGGATTTCTAAGCCAAATGCAAAATTGTAGCGACGCGCTAAAACAGCAGCTTTAGGTTCGCCAATTTCTGCTGGGATAAACGCTTGTCGGCCAATATTGTGTGGTTCGATTATATCGGGATCAATAAAAACCAATTCTGGTACTGTTTGGCGCTTTTCACGGCGATGATACAGTAAACTTGCTAACTGTTTTGCGAGTTGAGAACCGGTGCCACCTAACCCAACAACCACGATCTGTTGTAAGTACAGGTGCGGGTCAAATGTATATTCTTGCATGGTATACCTCCTGTCTTTTTTGTGCAACAACTTTGAGAAAAATCCGATTTGGTGCAACAACTCTGAGAATTACGGAGCATGTACTTTGAGAAAAAGGGAGTTTTTCAGTGGTATTCAGAGCAACAACTTTGAGACGTTACATTCAAATTCCGGTTCAAGCAATTGCGGAAATAACAGCGCCGCATTGGGCAGATGACGATACTTGCCGTTGTCACCATCAATGTGGCACAACATAAAGTCACGATCTGAAGTGTCACCAATGCAAATCTGCCCGGAATTTGAGTGGTTTCCGCACGAAATAGACAGGTTATTCACACGAAAAATCTCTTTTCTCGCTTCGTAATTATCCACTGCATCAATCACCAAATTACTGCTGTGACGGTCAAAATGCTTCTCAGCATCCACCGGTTCAGTAATCCATTCGATATCTAATCCCAGAGCACGGTTGAATCGCTGTCCCAATACCGCAGCCTTATTTTTCCCGCAGTCATTTGGGACAAAAAGTTGCCGACCTGTATTCCCCATCTCAACAATATCAGGGTCAATCAGGCGGATTTTTGGCGTGTGCATCCGGCGTTGTTTCATGTCATAAACGATGCGGGCGATAGTGCGAGCCAACTGCCCTCCCGTTCCACCACAACCGACCAGCGTAATCGTGCTGATGTGGATCATCGGGTCAAAGACGTTCATAATCCACCTTCTAACACCTGTGCCAACGTTTTCTTGGCCGAGATCAGGTCACTTTTGCGATAGACACGGGCGTTTCGTTTTTCCATGTCGATAAACGCCTTACGGATGTCATTGGGAAACTGCTTCGATTTGCCCGATACGGAATGGTCACCAAAGCGCGTACCCAACAGATGCTGCCAATCTTCCGCCAGTGATGAACCGGATAGTGCCTCATCTGAGACCTTTTTCACACTGCCCCAGCAGATATTACCGCCCGTGTAGATGTTGGGCAGCGGCGCATGGAACAGCTCGACATCCAAAGATACGGGGCGTTTCTTAA
>Ga0257125_1002331_pt1 | contig 15866 bp, 10 predicted proteins | sample SI106_200metaG_FD_190183 | JGI IMG/M metagenome (GOLD analysis project Ga0257125, IMG submission 190183) | Marine microbial communities from Saanich Inlet, British Columbia, Canada - SI106_200 | ecosystem: Environmental > Aquatic > Marine > Inlet | place: Canada: British Columbia | collected...
CATTATATGAAAAACTGCATGACCAAATAAATCAAGATCCCACGAGACTATATTGGAGAGCAAGCGGAATTTTCAAAATCAAAATCTTGGGATTCGGAGAAAATATTTTTTGTATATTAAATACTTTAATGGGGAAGAATGCTTTTTGACAGTGCTCCTGGTTCATATATTGTAATCAAAATTTCAAAGATTAGAAAGAAAAAGCAGGGCCATTTCTGAGCCCTGCCTTTCTATAATATAATATTAGTAGATTACTGAACCTTAAAATCAAATATTGTAAACTTTGAAGGCATTGGGTTTCCCATTGAATCATATCCTAGAACTGTCCAGTACCATTTGCCTGTAGACATTGACTGCCACGTTGCATCATCCATTGTAAGAAGGTTCAATATTAAATTTGGAAAAGGGATAACTTGGTCAAATGAAGCACCGCTTACATGAGCAAGAATTAGTTCGAACTGTGTCGCGCCTGCATAAAGAGCCCATTTGAATACTGGTGCTGGGTCTGATTTAACAAGTTCAGCTCCGGGAGAAGGGCTGGTAAGAGCTATTGCCGTACTTGCAAGGAACTTTATGTTGCTGGCATACTTGGAAGGAATAGATGATTTATAACTTGAACCAATCAATGCTCCTGAACTGTCGTATGCCTCAATACCCCATTCAATGTTGTACAATGCCAGAACATCCCAGGTCGTAGTATCAAGGGCCAGTTCATAGACCATACCAATAAAACTTTCAGAGAATCCAGGTGTACCTATTATACCACCACCGAAGATATTTAAGGGATCGGATGATACTGGTGGAATAAGCTCTACAAGAACTGAGGAACTCGTATTATTAATAATATCATTTAATTCAAAATGAAGCATGTATTTTGTTGCACTGGCAATTTTGCTGAAGGAAAATGCAATTTTACCACCAGAAGCGCCAAAGCTGATCGCTTCATTATTAGTTGGGGCTAACAGAGAAATTTGTTCAGCTCCGGTGACAGTTAAATCACTTCCGTTACAGTCCTGGTCAATACCATCTCCGGCTATTTCTGTTGCACCTGGATATATTGTTGCATCAGTATCATTGCAGTCGGTACCAACATAAACGTAGCCTATCGGTTGAGTTGCTGATGCTAATGATTTAGTTGAGTCCCCGTATCCGTCACCGTCTGAATCATAGTACCAAACTCCAGAACTGACAGCATCTTTTCCATCACAGTCTTGATCAATATTGTCTCCTGGTATTTCAGCCGCCTGTGGATGAATGCTTGCATCATTATCGTTACAGTCGGTGTAGGTTGATATATATCCCACGGGTTGGGTTGCTGACGTTAAAGAATTGGAATAATCCCCATACCCGTCACCATCAGAATCATAGTACCAGGTTTTAGCTGTTGTTAAATCACTTCCATTACAATCCTGGTCAATGCCATCACCGGCAATTTCTGTTGCACCTGGGTGAACACTTGCACTGTTATCGTTACAGTCAGTTTTGTCTGCCACGTAGCCAGTAGGTTGTGTTGCTGAACTTATAGAACTGGAAGGATTACCATAACCATCACCATCAGAATCATAGTACCAGGTTTTAGCAGTTGTGGTAGCCATAATTGTTGCAATTTTTACAGAACCACTTGCGCCAGCGTTACCACTAAAAGTCATCGTTAAATCACCTGCTGTTGCGTTTGTAAGATCCAGCCAGTTCGATACATTTAATCCTACTGTAAATGCTCCTAAAGATCCTGAAGAAGCACCAGACAAAGTAGTCGTGAATGAATTACTATTATTAATAGTCCCACCTGAAACGGAAAATGAATTACTTTGATAGGTGGCATCTGTATAATTACCTATGGGGGCTGTAGAGGCCTTAAATTTTGCGCCATTACTGAGTGTAACTGTAATAGTACCACCGGCAAGCATTGATCCTGGCCCTTTTTCTCCGACAAGGACATACTCACCAGAACCTAATTCTTGGTTGTCCGAACCAGCATAAAGCGTCGGAATTCCAGGGGAGTTATTATCAATAAATGAAACAATTGTACCTGAGAGAGCTGCAGTTGCAACCTTTACATTTTGACTTACTGTCGCAAAGGCACCTTTTCCTGTGACAGAACATGATATATCTCCATTAGTTGTTATACCTGAAGAATCAATCATTTTAGCATTTGCATTAAACTGAAAAGTATTATTGGCATTTATTTCATTCTGGGGATTAGCAATTGTCCAGACAAGCTTACCAGATGATACAGTAAAATCACCATCAACTTGGCTTGACGTAAGACCATCAGTTACATATCCAGAACTTATTGCGTTGCTTGCAGAAGAATGGAATTTTGCACCATTATCTAATGTGAAAGTAATCGTTGACGAAGTATTAGTTGAAGGTTCTGCCACAAAAGAAAGCTCTAGAAGACCCATTGACTGGGCAGCAACCTTACCCGCTCCAATCACCGGAACTGTTGAAGGGGATACAGTACCTGAAACCATAATGGATTGATCAACCATTGTCATCACTTTAACTGTAGTATCGTCTGTTATACCAATGCCATTGGTTCCGTCTGATTTCTTATCTAAAATTGAAAGATTTACAGTGCCTGTAGCTTTTGCAGTAGCTGGTTTTAATTTTAATCCGCTAATAATTATTTTTTCAGAAGCTGACGTACTTGAATCTGCAGCAGCAAGTGTAATCACAGTCTCATTTGTTGTATCATTAAAATAAATTTCACCTACCTTTACGGTGCCGATTTCTCCGGAAGCAATATTTATTGGGGTACTTAAATTAGACCATTGCGCTAAATAGACATAATTTGAACCCCCAGAAATTCCAAATCCTACAGAACCGTCAGAAAGAATACTTACCTTAAAAATCGAATAATTATTGGGGGAGCCTAAAAGATATATTGTTGGTGATCCTGAAGCCGAAAAACTTGATCCTAAAACGTATAAGCTTGTTGGAGAAGCAGATGTGCCAAGTACTGCTGTACTCCTCGTTATATTAGTATCTTGCGTGGTATTTGAGCCAATATTACATATTTTTACATCCGATGGAATTATTATTCTAAAATAACCATCCCCTAAACCAGCATTTCCAAGTTCCTGTGTTATAATGTCGCCAATATCGCTCGGTGCCGGAGTGCTTGTATCAGTATATGTTATAGTGGCTGGGTTAGCCGTACTCGAACCCGCGAATGAAAAATTACAAAATAAAAAAATTACACTTATCGTAGTCACAACTGAGACTATCATTTTGTTGTTACCCATGATTTCCCCTTCAGGTTTAGTGGAAAAAACCTTGAAATAGTCCAAAATATTTTTCAATTCCATAAACTTTGCATCACTGTTTCTCAGCAGGTTAGATTTTGTTATGTTTTATAAAGTATAATAAGGCAGGATCATTTCTGAACCCTGCCGTGGTTTTGTTCTGGTAAGCTATTTTATAGTATAGCTGTCAAGTTCCCACAGGAGCTTACCGCTTTGGTCTCCGAAGAAAATAAAATTTGTTTCTAAATTGATATCACCTGTTAAAGATTGATATATGGCATTTGGGATTGAGAAAGAAAGGTCTGGTAAAATATTTATATGATTTCCTGTAGATATTGCATCGCCATAATCTGCAAGCTCCCAAAGAAGTTTACCGCTTGGATCTACGAAGAATTTAAAATCTAACCACAAGTTTAAACTTCCAGTGAGGGATTGATATAATGCATCGGGAATCGAAAAAGATAGATCAGATTTAATAGTAATTGAATTTCCTGTAGATGTGGTCGCAACTGTTGTATAAGCCAGGACAAAAGTAGCATTCGTATTCATCGATAGGTAAGTACCTGATACACCTACCCCATAACCAACATAAATTTTGGTGCCTGTTGGCAAACCGGCTACGTCATAAGTGACAGAAGTTGTACCCAGTGTGACGCCTGCTAAATAAGGCTTTTTAGATGTAGTCCAGTTGGAACCGGTATAGTATTGTCCTGAACGGAACACATAGACATCACCGACTTTGCCTATATCATTACCAGCAGAAATAAATGTTTGAATGATTTTTGTGCCATTTGCAACAGCCGTATCTATAGATGGGACTGTTGTGCTTATATAATCAGCCCCATTACAGTCCTGATCAATACCATCACCTGCTATTTCTGTTGCACCTGGGTGAATACTTGAATCATTATCATTACAATCAGTTTTGTTAGACACGTAGCCATAGGGCTGTGAAGATTCACTTAGGCTTTGATTAGGATTACCATACCCATCACCATCCTTATCCTGATACCATGTTTTTAAAGGTGTGGAAACGCTTAAATCTATTACTTTAAAATTATCAAAAGAGGCGCTTAATTGGTCGTTACTCTCAACCCCTAAGCCACCACCATTGTATCCGTATATATCCGATTGATAAACTTCTTGGAGATCAATAAAAAACCTAAAATTATTTCCTACTTTTACAATAGATAATTTTGTCATTGAATTTGTTTTTAGCAAAGAAGATTGGGTCCACAGAACTACGCCTATTAACTTTCCATTATTCAGTTTGGTGATTATGTAATGGCCGTTATTTGATCTATGAAAACGAACACCATTTATTCCACCTATATTATTTTTTTGTGTACAAACAAGCAACCCATAACCGACGTCATCAGCGTCAGCTTTCCAGGATACATCAACAGATACATTAAAATCTTCAAAGTAATTTGATTGCCCGGGAGATGGTGACCACCCTCCAGGGTTAACACCGCCACTCCAAGATGCGATATAACCTAAATTTGTTCCTTTCCCTTGGAACAATAATGCATTATTCACTACTGAAAACCGGTCGTCTTCAGTGAAACCACCGCTCTGTCCGTTGTTAAAATCCTCGAAGACGGCTATTGAGGATGAACCAGTGGAAACTTTATCACTTCCATTACAATCTTGATCAATACCATCTCCGGCTATTTCAGTGGCTCCTGGATATATGCCTGAATCGTTGTCATTACAGTCAGTGTTATTTGAAACATAACCGTATGGCTGAGATGATGCGCTAATGCTCTGGTTAGAATTACCATACCCGTCACTATCATAGTCCTGATAAAATAATCCTAGGGATGGATCTGGCGTTGGGGCAGAGATACCAGCCGGAATATTGAGGGAATAATTGTCCCAAACTCCCTCGTAAATTAAAGTAAATGCTTTATTTAGGTCCGCTGCGTTAGTGAAATGGGACCACTGAGTTAATCTGAAGATAGATGATATATAAAGATCTCCACATTGATTGGATCCACTGAATGCATCTAATCTTACAGTGTCATATTGAATGCCATTCTGAAGGATGGCAAAACTTGAAGAACAAATGAAAGGATCATTTGAAATAATCTCAATTTCTATCCATACTTCACCATTTTCTCTCCAGACATAGCTATTAAACAAATCTGGATTCAAGCCCTTAGAAGCCCAAGACCAAGAAGTTCCAGAGATTGCAGTTGCTGGGTGCCCAGATGGGAATGTTGGTAACGCTTGAAGACTAATGATAGGTTGATATGTTTTATTTATTTCCTCTATAGCTTTAAGATTTTGCCTTTTGATTTGCTCATCGGTCATGTCTGCATATGAAAGAGTTCCAGACAAAACCAAAAATAACGTCAATAACCTTAAAAATAAAGATTTTGTCATAATAAATACCTCCTGCTCCATTTTAAAATTTTTGTTATGATTTTTCGTCATACTGTAATAATAGTATCAATATCTGTTGAAGCTTGAGGATACGTTGAGTTTTCTACATATTAAATACTACTATCTAAACTTATAAATATCTTTTCCACCTATGGCTTCCATTGCTTTACACTTTAACTGTCGATCCAAAAGTTATGCATCCGAATAAAAGAATTGTTATTGAGGTTAATATCTTTTCATATACTTCCCCACGTTTATCATGTAATAATATCGTTAATAAGGTTTAAAGCAACAAAAGATATCGCCTTAAAATTAGCTATTGTTTAATCAGAACAAGTAGTTATTTGCTACAAGTTGGAAAGAAATGTTCTAAGATTCATTTTCTTATTTTGCAAACCAAGTTTTTTTCTCATGTTTTCACGATGATTAGCAATTGTATAGACAGATCGGTTAAAGATTATTGATATTTCTTTGTTTGATTTCCCTAATTTTATCATACTGGCAATTTGGGTTTCCATCGGAGTTAGACTCATTGTTCGATCTGTCAACTTTTTTGAAAAAGGAGATAGGATGTCTTCTAATTCTGACTCCAAAAGAGTTAACAAAGCTTGGTGTTCTTTTTGTGAGAGTTGATTTTTTAGGCGTTCAATTGATGGCAAGAGGCGGAGTTTGAAATTTGCCAAAATGTTTTCTGTAATAATCGTTTTGTCATTTTCTCTATTTTTAAGAAGTACTCTTAAAGCAGCATTCATATCCTCTAATTGTAAGGTTCTTTCTTTCACCTTTCGTTCAAGAGTACCATAACTATTTTTCAATGTCTGTTCTGCATTTTTCCGTTCGGTAATATCTGATGCAATTTCCATTCGTACAAAATGTCCATCGCTCCAAAGAACAGCTTGATCATGCAGTTCGTACCATCTTTTAAATCTATTATTATAAAATTCCCAAATATAAGGTTTATTAGGTTTTTGATTTGCGTCTAATAATTTATCATTGGTGCAGAATTGACAGGGTCCTTTCAAATTCTCATGAAATGATTTCCAGCAGATCTTACCTGTCAAGTCACCTCCAATAAGATTCTTCAAATGGGAATTAATAAAAAATATTTCATGTGTTTCCATGTCAGAGATGTAAATTGAAGAATCAAGATTATTGAGAATAGTTTTACCGACAGGTGATAGGGTGGCACCAATTATCTTTTTATTAAGAATTTTATCGACCATAGGCGCTCCTCAATAGCCATAAAATTAGAAAACTATATTCTAATATCATTTGCTAAGATGATAGTAAATAGGTATAAACCCCTATTTTTTGAAGAAAAAATCCGGCATGGACAATATTTGATTTACAAAAATTTTTCATTAACTTATATGGGAACTATCCACAATCAAACAAGCTATGCTTCCAGTAACTTTTATTGGAGACTAACATTACCGTCTGAAAAATTACAACAGGAAATTTAATACATTTTTAAGTCTACCATGTATATTTATTTACTTGTTTTTCATAAATCACCCTGATACATCTTTTTTATGACTAAGCTCGTCAAAGATTGTTTCGGCTTCCAGGGGAGTACTGCCATCGAACAACCGGGCAAGTGTATCGACTGTGAGCTGTTTGTAAAATGTCACATGATTTCAACGACACAATCATTGACAACAATCGAAAATATTTTAGAGTGCCTGGCTGATCATATTTTACCGGATGATTCAGATTCCGCTTAATACATTGGACACTGTCCCAATGCTGTGTTTTCTATATAAAAAATACTGCTGAGGAATGCACCAAATGGAGCTTATCAGAAAATATAGTTTAATGGTCCGCTACAGATCGTATGGTTATGCGTCTATTCAAAGCGCGACTCTTTAATTGATTCTGGATATTGTTTTTTAACTTTACGAATTAATTCATCTAATAGGTCAAATACTATTTTATGAGTTTCTTTAACAAAAGCAGAAGTGAAAACAATATTGCCATGAATTTCACTGATTCCAAAATTTGAACTTACCCACTTTATGATTTTCTTGATGTCTTTATTGCTCTTAACATTTTCAAGTCTACCATTTGCATGCCCGCCTCACTTAAAATCGTTATAAGTGACTTGTTGAATTTTTTAAAAATCAGTACCCTTTCCAAAACAAAATCCTCTTTTTCGAATAATATACAAACTCGCTTTGATTACCAGAATGGACAGCTACATATAAATCTCAAAAATGATCTCTGGAATGAAAAATCGACTTGTAAAAAAATTTGTACCCAAAATTTGATATATTAAAACAATTATCAGGTTAATATAAATCGCCAAAAAGATTCTGAAAAAATGGGATCAGATGCCTGAGATTAAAATTCCTGGCCAGGATCTTTTGTTGTGCGTTTAATCATGGTAATAGATAAACAAATTTGTAAATATAAGGACCCCGATAATGCTAAGCAACAGCTTCATTCATATCCCTTCAATAGGACAAAAAACGGAAAAAAAGATCTGGGAAAATGGTATTAGAACTAATGAAGAATTTATAAATTCATCGACAAAAATTATACCACCAAGAACCAGGGAAAAAATAATAAACCATATCAATATGTCCGATTCCAATGCTAAAGATCCGCACCACTACTATGATACCCTACCATCAAAGGAACAATGGAGAATTTTCAAAAGGTTTCAAAATACAACCGCCTACATTGATATAGAAACAACGGGTCTTGATTCCTATCGAGATGAAATCACAACCATTGCTTTGTATGATGGAGAAAATATCAAGCATTATGTGAATGGGAAAAATTTGGATGAATTTACAGAAGACATTTTTGATTATAATGTCATAGTCACATACAATGGGAAAAGCTTTGACGTACCCTTCATTGAGAGCTTTTTTAATATTGAAATCCCTCATTGTCATCTGGATTTAAGATATATTCTGAAAAGCTTGGGTTATGCTGGTGGACTTAAATCATGTGAAAAACAACTGGGTATTGGTAGAGGTGATGACTTGGATGGCGTTGATGGTTTTATGGCGGTTCTAATTTGGAATCATTATCAGCGCAGGGAAGATAAAAAAGCTTTGGAAACACTGCTTGCGTATAATATTGAAGATGTTCTGAATCTTGAATACCTGATGATCACGGCGTATAATAAAAAAATTAAAAGTCTTCCTTTTAAATTGGCGAAGTTAGATATCCCACCCAAAAAGGACAATCCATTTGAAGTTGATGAGTCTATTGTTAATATGTACCTACCATTTTCATATTAATAAAAATTATTGATTTTGGATCTGCGGCGCCACGTTTCGAAAAATCTGCATATCTTCTTGTTGTCTAATCCAGCTTTGGTAATATTTGGGGTGTCAAATCAATCTCATTAAAATTTTTGTAAGAAGTTTGAGTGTTGTTAGTTTGTAATAAGACATAATCAATATTTGACAATGCACTTTCAATGTTATTGTAATAAGCTTTAACCGCCACATAAAAAGCTGCGCCACTCCATAAATCGACAGACAAACTTGTTTTTGTCCCCATATCAATGGTCACGACACTACTTAATCCAGTGTACGGATATGGTGCATATACCAAAGAATAACCAGTAGCACCTGGTACAGGAGTCCAAGATAAAGCGACATTAACTCCTGAAGTTGTCATGGTTAGGAACGGAGCGCTTAATTTTGAGAGTGTTTTCTTGGAAGTTAGTTGATATAGAATTAATTGATAATCTGTATCAGGCCAAACCATATGAGGTTTTTGCACAATACTAACAAAGTCTATACCATGTTTGTTATCCAAATTTATAGGTATGGACCTTTGCATGGGGCGACTAAACCATTGCTCTGTTCCTTCAAATCCCTCTATTTGAAATGGTTGAAGGTAAATATATGATGATTTGCCAACAACAGTAAAATATCCAGATCCATCATTGAGAAATACGTGAAGTCCTGAATGTCCGTCTTCCTCAAAGCCTGCTCCAGTGGAATCCACAATATCAATGCTGCCATTATTATCGACATCTAACAAATATAAATTCCCTTCGCCAGATCCATCATCAGGTTTTATAATATTCAAATCAGAACGTTTTGAATTGTCAATTCGCATGGTGGTTTCATCAATAAATGAACCATCCCCTTGATTTACAAATATTTGAATTGCTCTACCGACATAGTATGGAATTGCTCTTGTTTGTCCTATCAAAATATCTTTATAACCATCCCCATTGATATCAGCTGAATTGGCAAAATTATGTTTGGTATTGGTGCCAAACAGCCCAGTTGGTAACAGCTGAGAATTTCGATCTGAAAGAAGGGGTTTACCTTTACTAATCAACGAATATGAGTTTGAACCAGTTTCATCATCATGAAATACAATAAGGTCACCAATGCCATCATTATCAAAGTCATCAATTAACGAGGACATCATATAGTTAGCTGATGGAGGAGAATTTCCTTGATTTTTAGCCTCCTTGGGTAATTGACCGAGAACATTAGTAAAATTACCGACCCCATCATTCAAAAAAAGAATGCCACCTGCATAAAAATCGATATCTGAATCTCCATCAATATCGCCCCAGGATAAATCATGAGCAAATTTGAAGCCATCAGGCAATCCACCATTTTCTTGACCTTCAATATTCCCTGTAGCGTCGTATAATTTACCATCCTTTCCACTTAATAAAAGTAGATTCGGTTCGAATTTATTGGTATATGTCCCATCTGGGTTTCTTTTAATCATACCCATACCACCAGCCAGATAATCGTCTAATCCATCAGAATTAAAATCTGCAACAGCTGTCCTATATAGCATATGTCTTTTAATATTAGTGTAATCTTTAACAAGGTCATCTGACCTGTTCAATGTGCCTTTACCGTCATTTAAATAAAAAATAGGTTTTGAAGGTGTATCAACTCTATCTATTGTATGAGGAAAATAAACTACAGTTGTAACCAAATCCTCAAATCCATCCCCATTGAAATCACCAGTCTGTGCATTGTGGACATTATCGATACTAAAGATTCCATCCTCACCATTACAGTCATTAGGAGTTGGATAACAAACTGTTTGGGTGTAGGATTCAGTAATCTTAAAATAATCCATGCCAAAGTTGTCAATTTTAAAATAATCATTCTCAGTTAATGCATTTGGGGAAATATTGTATGGTGATAGATTCACTCCTGAAACTAAAGAAACAATAATACCTGAACAGCAGCAGCACGTTAGTACAGCGTTTATAATTTTTCTCATCGTATCGCGTTCCTAACTCATAAGTTTTAGCTTTGTCATATATTATTAATTGATTAACAAGCTATTGCTGCTCATTTTTTATCATTGAACAAAATTAATTTAACGTCCCTTTAAACCATAACAAAGTTCTTGTTATAGTTGAACCAAGGTTATCTTTCCAAAACCACCAATCCGCATTTTCAGAAAAGTAGGTAGAAACAAATTCTTTAATTCCATCGTTGTCCATATCAATAGGACATAATTTTTCTCCTCCCTGCCAAAATGTAAGATTATTCATTGCTTTTTCAGGTAAGGTATTAAAGTATCCGGAACCATCATTGATAAAAAGAACTTCATTGTTTTTCACTACAGGTCCATTAAATGTCGCATACTGACTAACAATGAGATCAATATGACCATCATTATTAATATCCTCCAAAAGAAGTATTCTAATCCACTGATCAGTTTCTTTAATAGGAATTCTGTAGCTTTCATCATAGAATGTTTTACCATCCCCACTATTAATTAGAACCTGCAAATGTCTTGAAAAACCATCCATGGGGTCATGTTTGGTCTGAGATAAAATTATATCCATATAACCATCATAATTTAAATCAGTTGACCATATACCAACTGTATAAACTTTATTGTTATATTTTTTAAAAAAAGATGATTTGGGTAGTTCAATATGACTTGAAAAAGCTCCATCTCCATCATTGAAAAATAACTGGTCTGGAGCGTTATTTCGCCCAACAATTAGATCTAAATCACCATCAGTATCAACATCTACGAACTCAGCTACCCATTGAGTTATATAATCACCATTAGCATTCGGTTGTTTAGGATTGGCTACTTTATCCCATGTTGAATATAGTTCTTTATCAATTAACATTTCGGGATGACTGGTGAAATTACCAGTTCCATCATTAATTAACAGTTCATGAACATTTGTTTCAAGAAGTGATACTATGAATATATCAATATCACCATCACCATCAACATCACCCACAGACATGCCGTGTTTAAAAGAAGCTGCTCCATTTTTCCCTACTGAACCAGAGTTTAGTTGATCAGAAGCATTATACATTCCGTTGTTATCAGAAAGTAAAAGTACAGCCTCTTCCCCCAAGAAAGGAGGACTTTCGTCACCAGTTCCAATAACTAATAGATCATCTCTTCCGTCACCGTTAAAATCTGCGATCTCCCACTCACATGGGTGTATCATGTATGGAAATTCGCCTGATATAAAACTATCATCCTTTATAAAAGATGTTCCACCTTGGTTAATAAAAAACATAAATGGATTATCATAAACTTGAAACGGAGCTCCTGGTGCGCCGTTCATTAATACTATATCTTTAAATCCATCATTGTTTATATCAATAGGTGCTATATGTAATATTTGAGCAGCATTTTCAAATTCAATATGGTCTGTATATTTATATTGAATCTTATTAACTTGATCAGTAAATCCCTTGATTATTATAACGTTTGAATAATCACCTTCACCCCCGCCGTTGTATGATTTGACTGCAACATAATAAGTAAAATCTTTGGGTAAAGTTGTCTGAAGTTTGGTTGATAGTCCCATATCAATTTTATTAAGAACAGGATTGGAATAATCAGCATAATAAAGATTATACCCCCAAGATCCAGGAACTGATGTCCAATTTAGATCAATAGTTTGTCCAGAGTTTGTCATTGTAATTTTTGATTCTGATGGAGAAGCAATAATTGGTTTGCTACTTAAAAACAACATAATCATGACTGTTAATAAAAGTAGCCCTTTTGTTTTCATAATTTCTCCATATTTACCTTGATATTCAGGGAATAAAATATCTCTCTTAAAATTTTATCATTAGACCGTAGCTTTTCGTCCCAGTTTCTCAAAAGGATTGGTTTTATCGTGTTTAATAAATTAATCATTAATACCTTCATCAGTCAAACAAAATACATCCCTATAGGTATAAACCCCTATTTTTAATACGTTACACTTTATTCCTTGAAATCTCCTCCCCCAAGTGCAATAAAACCAATAACAAACCCAGTTCCATATTCGACATAACCTGAAATGGGAGATTCTCATGTATCTATCTGAAGAGAAACGAGCGGAAATCAGGAAATGTATTGAAAATCAGAAATCTAATTCAGAATTCAATTCCGGAAAAAATAAAGAGAATCGTACTCAAGAGTTTCACGATACAGTTGGGGAAAGGAAAGTTTCCCAGATTTTATTTGACGCCAGGGATGGGAGGGAAGTGTTTACACCGTTTAGGTAAAGGAAAAAATATGCATATCAATGAGCTCAGAGAATATCAACTTGAATTTGAAAAAAAAAGACCAGAATTTAAAAAAAGGTTTAAAAAAATCTCACTGCTTAGAGATAGATTTGTAAGAGGTTATAGTGTTCTCAAAATCCAAAACTTGAAATTAGATGAATATATAGTTGGAAAAGGTGAAAAAACGTTTTGCAATCGCATCGAAAACGAACTGAATTTATGGGGGAATATGCATGGGAGCCCGTCCAAAAAGTTTGGTATATATTTCGGTGTCCTCGGAGACGATCAAACCCGAAAATACAGAATAGGAAAAAAAGATTTTGGTGATGATATACAAGTTGCTTTCTATAATGTGAAACAAGAAATCATCAAACTGATTAATGACGGTAAATCTGAAAATTATGAATCACTAAAATCCAACTTAATTTCCCCTATGTTTAAAGGGAAAATCTTATCGCTGTACTATCCAGAAAAATATCTAAACATCTTATCAGCAAAGCATTTAGACTATTTTATTTCTTTTCTTGGCATTGAAAATTCATCCAAATCTGAGTTGGATAAACGTTCCTGTATAATGAATTTTAAGAACTCAGATTCTGTCATGAAAGATTGGTCGATGTTAGAAATCAGCAAATTCCTTTATAAATCTTTTGGTAATCCAAACGATGAGACAAAGGATAAAAATCTACCAGATGAGTTAAAAGGACTAAAATTAAAAGACTTCCCTCCAATTGAAAAAATTAGAAGTGAAGTTGTTGATTTAAATATCTGTGAGCTTACAGGAAAAAAGAAAAGTCGAAAGAGGAATAGAAAACCTGATTATGAGCGACAATCGAAAAACGCAAAAAGGATTGGAGACCGAGGTGAGCAAATTGTCCTAAAATTCGAAAAAGATTTTTTAAAGCAACATAGTAAAGTGCGTTTATCCAACAAGGTCAAACACATTTCAAAAAAGGATGACCGTGCCGGTTATGATATATTATCGTTTGACATTAATGGGGATGAAAAATTCATAGAGGTTAAATCAACTCAGAACCCAATTGGAAAAGGTCAGATTCAGATTACTGCTAATGAGTACAACATTTCTCAAGAGCTTTCTAATTATTATATTTACGTGGTTTATGATGCTGGTGGACTGAACCCGAAGATTTGGAAAATTAAAGCTAATGATCTTTTCAAAAATAAGCATGTTAAGCTAATTACAGTACTATATCGAATCGAATTAAAAACTGAAAAAATATGAAAACCATAAACAGAACATCAATAACCATCACCCCAAAGCAACCATACATTGACTGGGCGAATAGCTTTGAAGATGCAGAAAAATATGACACACCTCATGCGACAACGATCTTAATTCCCGATAAATATGATGAATTCAATTATGAAAACTATTTAAAAAAGGTTTTTATAATAATATTTGAAGAAGAGCTTGAATCCTGGATGGTGGACCCAAATAATTGGCCAAAGAAAAGAACCTATAAAATTTTTAAAAAATGGTTTGAAGTTATTTGTTCAGATATGACATGGGATTATGGAGTTGGAGATATTGAACATGATGAGTATTGAAAATTTAACAAATTTGAATAAAACATGAGGAGGTAAAACATTTAATTTAATGACCTATGTTCAGGTAGTTCAATCATTGGTCTATGTGTCTTTCTAATTGGTTATGTACCCCCTTTGTTTGATTTGATTAAATATTTTGTTAATTCAAAATTTTATTTCATGATGAAGGAGGTTTTTATGGAATCAATTATCATTTTGATTTGTATGGTGGTGGGGACTGCACTTCTGGGGCGTATGTTTCCAATATCATAGAGGAAGAATGAAATCGACGATTGAAATTACTGTTTATATATAGGAGTAAGTGCATGGAGGAGATCTTTTTCCTCCAGCGCCCCACCAAGCGAAAATATTTATTAATTCAACAATTTTTATTTCACCAAAGGTGAACAAATGATTGACGAAGTTCAACATATTTTTGTAGACGAATTCGGGAATCCAAGTTTAGAAACCCAAAAGTCAGCTGTCACAGATTATTTTATTATTGTTGCCACTTTAATTTCAGATCCTGACCTTGCAAATGTCGAAGTTTTGGTTGAAAAGGTTTCAAAAAAGTATTTTCAAGGAAGTGAAATTAAATCGAGCAATGTGAAAACTGATAATCGAAGAATAAAAATTCTCCAAGATATTAGTGAATTAAAAGCTAAGTATTATGTTCTGGCAATTGATAAGAATCAAATCGATAAAAAATCAGGTCTAATCTATAAAAAATCTTTTCTTAAATTTTTACATGGAGTTCTTTATAGACAACTATTTGAAGTTTACCCGAATGTCAGGATTATTGCCGATGAACATGGATATCCAGAATTTATGGAAGGTTTTAAAAAATACGTCAATAAAAACCACATTCCAAATTTATTCGAGAGATCCTCTTTTGATTTTGCAAACAGTAAAGAGAATAGCTTAATTCAAATTTCTGATTTTATTGCAGGCACCCTTGCAAGGGTCTTTGAACCAGATAAACGTTCAGATGAATCGAATAATTTTCTAAAAATTATCGGGGAAAATATCATTTGTATTGATGAGTGGCCAATAAAAAGTAATCCATTCACAGGGAAAATGGATATTAGCACCTCGGAAGGTGCGCCTACCCCCAATCTTAGACCACGAGACAAGATTTCTTAAGTGGAAAATGCGTGTCCTTGTTTCGTGATATAGGCGACCATTGAACCGCCTGTTT
>Ga0257125_1002334_pt1 | contig 15854 bp, 27 predicted proteins | sample SI106_200metaG_FD_190183 | JGI IMG/M metagenome (GOLD analysis project Ga0257125, IMG submission 190183) | Marine microbial communities from Saanich Inlet, British Columbia, Canada - SI106_200 | ecosystem: Environmental > Aquatic > Marine > Inlet | place: Canada: British Columbia | collected...
GACCCCCAGGACCATAAGCTCTGTGATGCCCCACACTAAGGCGTCGGCCCGGTCAGGGGACGTAGAACCTTTGTACCCTTTCGTGGACATGCTCAACATTTGCTCTTCGAGCTCCGGGAATCTGCCCACGTGGTGAATCTGGATGGGGTCGTTGTCTGTGCCGCCGTACAACACCGCCACGGGCTCGGCCCGCACTGTCTTTCCCCGGCTGGCAGTCACCGACTTGAAAGGAACGCCAGGGTCCACCGTCCGGACCACAAACTTGACCATGGCCCCACCGAAATTCGTCTCACCAACGATTAAATCGGCCATATGGTCTTGGTACAGTTTGACGGCCCGGGCGCCCCACTTTGACGGACCCGCCCGCAAAGTGCCGTCTTCCAATACGTACCCGTGACCATCGACGCCCAACCCCACCACGACGATGCCAATTTCGTCGCCTTCCAGGTTTTCCGTGTCGCCTTCTTCCCCAGCACCGGAAGGGTCAACCGCCACCACGACACGGGTCAGTTCGGGCACCTGCTCTTGTGTTACCCGGCCCGCGTCGATGGACTCGAACGTCCACAAGGCGCCTTCGACTTCCTTGACGTATAACCCCTCAAAAAACCGTCGACGATACTTAGCCGGGAGGTTCTGCAGGGACGCAATATAACTGGGGTCCAAGTTTTCTTCGTTGTCCCTGGGGTTCATTGCCATGGCAGCGTAATTATCGGGGTCGGAAATTTTCTCTTGAGTGCGGGGGTCCAGAAGCCTGAAAAACTGGGAGTAGGTCCAATGTCCCATCCCGGAGGGGTTCAAATCGTACAGGGCCCTATTTACCAACTCGGGCATCTTCTGGGCCAAACGAGTGAGAGCCACCAAGACGGAGGAATACGGGATCTGGGAACACTCGTTAAACAATATGGTGGCGTATTCCTGGCCCAGGATCTTTTCGACCCGGTCCTTATCATCCAACCCGCCCAGCCAAATTTCAGAATCGTTAGGGAGCAGGAAGTAACCATCCCGTCGGTGGGGTTTAATGATCACCCCGGGGAAACACAGCCGGGCCACCGTGGGTAACGTATCCAGCCCAATCGACGCCCACACCGCATTATTCCGGAAGCGCAAAACAGCGTGACGACTGTGAGGTGACTTAAGGGCCCGCACCATGATGGCCCGAAGCAGAAGAAAAGTCTTACCCGAACGGGACCCACCCACCAGCAGCGAATGTCGCTGGGAACCACCCAGGAACTTGTTGGCAGATGTTTGTTTCTCTGTGAGCTTAAAGGGACTCGTCATCAGAATCAAAGTGAATCGCAATAGGCGACCCGCCTTTCCCAGTTGACTCAACCCGCGTGGAATAGCCCCGCTCTTTACCCAACGTAGACAGGAGGTATCGGCTGTTTGTGGAATCGCCCATCAGGGCGCCCGTGAAAACACCGTCCTCGACCATATCCAACGCGGATTCACGCACGTCTTCCCGGATTTGGAACACGTCGGGGTGAGCCAACACCCAATCGCGCACCCGGGACCTCGTCCTGCCCAGCAATGACGCCATGGCAGCATAGTTTCCATAGGTCCTCAAAATGGCCGCGATGACGTCGTCCTTAACATAGGGCCCCGCCCGATCCGCCCGTGTGGCACATTTCGCGAAGTCATAAGTCACGGGGTCTATGTCACCATAAACACCTAACTGGACTCCGGGAAACGGCACATAAGACGATTTTTCTTCTTCGGACAAGACACACACTCCACCCGGCAAGGGGAAACCCTCTAAGTGAGCCCCGGCGAGAAGACCCCCTAGGGGCCCCGCACTGAACAGGCTCTAGGCCGCAATCCTCACGTCGCCAGCAAGACGACGGACTTTAATTGTGCGACCAAGGAAGCTAGCAACAGCACTCACGACCCCAGCGGCAGAAATATCGGTGACTATGACTTCGTAGTCAGAGCCAAATATGTCCACGAGGACCTTACTGCCGTAGTGGATTCTGTTTTCGGGGGTCGAATTGAAGAAACCTTTGGCCTCGTGAGCTTGTAGTTCCTCAATACAAGAGCTGGGGACCAATTGGACCGTGCCGTCGCCTTCAGCCAAAATACCAAAGACGCCGGGGTATTTCTTGGTATCGGGCCATTTGTCTTCACTGGCGACGAAAAAATAACCGGGGAACAAGGGGCGTAACTTGTCGATCCGCCTCTTGTTCCTCCGGTGTAAAGTTGTCACCAGCATTCGGGGGGCGTACACAAGAAAGCCGTCCCGTTCCATACCAAAAATGGCGTGGTCTTCGGCATTGCTTCTCGCGTGAATTACACACCAATCCATGCCATGAAGTATACCATAGGGGGCCTCATGGGGTCAAGCGGCGTAGGAAGGAAGTGGGTTGTAGGGTAGTATATTAACTACAATGCACGGTAGGCCTAATGCACTACCCCCGCAGGGCAATATACTCCGGGAGGCTCGTCCTTGACTTCCCGTATATTGAGTTTGTCGGATCCCCCCTAATATAGCTTGGCATATAAACTCAGATTCCCGATTGCAAAAATAGGGAATGTTATACAATCATAAAGAGTATGTTACTCGGGGCGCCAACGGGGGCCCTCTCACGCGGGGGCGCGTACGCGTACGTAAAAGAAACAAAAGTATGTAGGGGTGACAGGGCCCCATGCAACGTTTACATGATTAAAATTAAACGCGAAACTTGACAAAACATGGCTCGACATGGTTTAATTTTAATCGAAGGCAAGGGGCTCTGGCAACCCAATAGGGCATCACCCCAAAGAGAAATCGCTGTACGGCGCCGTCTAGAATGGGGTGCCCGGGGCGATTTCAAGCAGACATTTTTATCGACCATATAGCCCGGGGTTTTTCCCGGGCATTTAGCAATTTACCCGATCAACCCCCACCAGGAGAATTTCAATGACCCGCATCATCGACGGAAGGCCCCACGTTCAACTCCCCCCTAAACTCCAAGCATCACTAGACGCCGCCAAGGGGCGCATGAACCGCACCAAAATTAACAAGACCCTCGTCACCCTCCAAGCCCTCGTCAAAGGCCCTTACGAGGAATACCGTCGGAACATCGCCGCTGGCATGACCTCCCGGGAAGCTCACAAAATCTACAAAGCCGCCACCAACTCGGCAGCAGTCCGGAAGGCCGAAGACGACCATTACGTGGCTTGCGGCTGGCGGATGAAGTCTCAATTTAAAGGCTAACATATAGCCCCCTCCGGGGGGCATTTAGCAATTTATCCGATCAACCCCCACTAGGAGAAGTAAAATGACCAAGGCAGTCATCGGCAAGACAAAAATCGGTAGATGCCCCATGATCCGCGTCAATGGACGCAGGATTTTAGTCAACCGAATTGAAACCCTGACGGCAGACCCCAGTGGGGGTAAATGGACGGGCCTCGCCAACGGCCAGCCCTTCGAAATTATCGGCGGCAAGAGAGCCGGGGGCGCCTCCAATGAGTGGTTCGTCAAATGGGAAGGCGCCTTCGACCACATCAGCGTCAGGAGCTTCCACGAAGCCGTCAAATGTATCGAATTTTGCTAGACCACATAGCCCGGGTCGCCCCGGGCATTTTTCCCTTTATCGCGACAACACAAACCAGGAGAAGTAAGATGACCAAGCGCTACAACACGGGCCCCAAGCACGTCATCAAATTCAGGATGGACGGGCTGGTGCGCTACGGCATCGAAGGAAAACATTCCAAACTCGCCGGGATGGACATAGTAGCGGTCAGCCGCCAATTTCCCATCACGCAGGGCGGTAGCATTCTGGCATTCGACGGCGGGAAGCCTGAAAAAGACACCGAAGGTGAAGTCTGGAGCGTCGAAGTGATGTTAGTCGACGTGAAATCCTTCAAGCCGGTGACGATGACCCAGGACCTGCGCTACTCCGAATACGTCCCGGTGACCGGTTTGAATTTGGATGAGGAACTCTGACGCAAAACTTGACCATATAGCCCGGGGCGACCCGGGCATTTTTCCCTTTTCGCGACAACACAAACCAGGAGAAGTAAAATGAAGACCTTTGACATTTTCAAGACCGCGACCACTTTTGAGGAACTCAAAGCCCTCGTCGGTCACCACGACGAATTCCAAACCCCTATTGGCCCCCTGAAGGCCATAGGGTGTGGCCGGAATGGCGACATCTTAAGCGTCCACTTCCACGACGACAGCTCCTACAATCTCGTCGCCACGTGGAACACGGCCACGGGGTTCAGCACCATTGAAGAGTCCAAGATCCGGGGCTGGAACGAAAACTGGGACAAACTAAGCAAGCCCTCCAAGGAACTCGTCGGGCTAATGCTCCCGGAATTAGACGACCTGCCCATCGCCAGACGCAAGGCGCCCGGGAAGTTGGTGGCCATCGCCTGTCGGCGGGCCGTCAAATCCGGGGCCCTTCCCCTCGACACATGTTCCCGGTGTCATGGGTCCGGCAACTACAGCTATTGCCAGCGGTACGGCACCACCTGTTTCAAGTGTGGTGGCTCGGGTAAGACCCTCCCTTCCGTGACCAAATGCCTCAAGGCATTAAAGGCCCTCTAACACATAGCCCGGGGCGACCCGGGCATTTAGTCATTTTCACCGACCAGGAGAAATCAAATGACCGTGCAACCTTTCAAAGTCTGCCGAAATTGTGGGACCTTCTGCGGTACCCGCAAGCGCAAGTGCGTCACCAAATATTGCCGGGGCACCTATTTCGATCCCCCCACCCCGGAACAAATCGCAGAAGCCGAAGCCAAAAAAACCCGGATCGACACAACAATCCGCAAATTACTCGCCAACAGGGAGAAGTAAAATGACCATCCACCGCACAGAAGACATTCACCCCTCCATCACCTTGGACCGGGTCACGGACGCCGTCGAACGCCAAACTTTTGGCACCGACAACCCGGGCTTCTGCATTGCCTGTGGCGCCGAACACGACGAATGCGAACCTGACGCCGAAGGCTACGATTGCGACCATTGCGACGAGCCCAAGGTTTACGGCGCCATGGCCATTCTCTTCATGATGTGACTATATTGCCCGGGTCGCCCCGGGCATTTTTCCCTTTACCCCGACCAACACAAACTAGGAGCAGTCACATGGCCAAGCGCATTTCCAAATCTCGCCAAGTCGCCCAAGAGATCCTGTCAGTCATCGATACTGACGGCGTCACGTTCCGTAACGCTTACCAGTTCGTGGGGATCTACTGCAAGGCCCGGGGCATCAAGATCGACGATATCGTGACCTTTGTCGACGGCGGCGCCCACCACCGCACCGGCAACCCCAAGCAGTTTCGGGCTTTCACCATCGCGGGTGTCACCGTCAAAGAAAACGACCTCGGCATTTCCCTTCGCAGTCTGGCGAAGCGCCGTTGGGGCGTTACCAATCGTTGGGTCGATGGCTTCCACGCCATCAGCAACCACGACACCTATCAGGAAGCCAAGGACGCTGTCAAGAAGTTCATTGGCCACCTGGAATACCCCCAGGGCGTCGACGGCTGGGGCTCCGACGATGGCGACCACCTGCATATTGTGAGGCTGAACCCCGGCCAGACCGTCGAACAATACGTCGACGACCTTGGTGGCCAATTCGCTGACAGCATGTAAGATATAGCCCGGGGCAACCCGGGCATTTTTCCCTTTAACTATCCTTGACGGGGCCCCGGTCCCGTGTTCTAATCATCCCAACAACACAAACCAGGAGAAACCAACATGACCGACCATGAAAAAATCATCCAGCGGGTTCAGAAGCTCTTGGCCCTTGGCCAGTCTGACAACCAACACGAATCTGAACTGGCCATCACGCGGGCCAACGAACTCATGACCAAGCACCAATTGGCCATGTCGGACGTGGAAGTTAACGAACTCAAGGCCAGCGCCATCATCCGGGAAGCGTACACCGTCCCGGGGCAGAAGATGAAGCTCTTGTGGATCGAAACCCTAGCCTACGGCGTCGCTCGGATGTTTGACGGCGTGACCCTAGTCAACAGTAGCCTCCACGGCACCCGTTTCGCCTTCGTCGGTTTCCCGGAAGACGTGGAATTAATGAAGGCCATGTTCGAACACCTCTACTCAAATTGGCATCTTATCGTGGCCCGGGACCTGTTCCACGCCAAGGAACACCACAAAGAAAAATCCTGGACCCCCTGGGCGCCCCGGGACACCATGAAGTTCAAACAGGGCCACGGTCAGGCTTACGCCATCGTCATTTACAACAGGTGCATCGAAGCGGTTAACATCCGCAATACCGAAGTGCGCACCACGACCACTGGCACGGCCCTCGTCGTGGCCAAGGACGCCGCCCTCACAGCTTACGGGGAAGCGGCGGGCTGGGTAACGTCCAAGAAGCGGAAGCAGACCAGAGGGAGCAACGCCGGTATGTTGGCCGGAAGAGCAGCGGGTTACGCTGCCCGGATTAACCCCGAAATTTCAAACTAGGAGCACCCCCGTCATGATCACCAGCGACATGGTTACAGAAGTCCAACCCCACCGGTTCGTCGCGGAAGCCTCGGACCTACGCCTCGCCCCCGGCCATTTCCCCGAATTCATAAAAACCAACATGGGAAACAGACTGGATTTTGCCCTTTCGAGCGTGTGTCATGACCAAGCGGTCTACAGACAGAAGCTCGGGTGCATTCAACTGACCATCTTCAACGACTGACACACGGCCTCAATTAAACAGGAGACTGCAATGCGCTAAATTAGCGGCAAACAGCGGGGGGCGGCACCCCCCGCCGCCGCATTTTTCCCTTTAACCCGACCACCAACCAGGAGAAGCACCATGACCCGCATGACACGGAAAGACGCCCGCTTTTGGGTCCGGAAAGCCGACGACGAGCGCAAGTGGCTCGAAACCCACGGGGGTTGTTTGAGCGCCTATGTTGAGCGTTACGGGGCCGCGACGGACCCGGAAAAATACGGCGACGGGGGCGAGGCTATCTACGCCGCCGACAAAAACGCCGTAGCCCACGCCGAAGCCCAAGCGGCAACGGCCAGGAAGGTCCTGGGCCTGATGCTCTGATTTAGAGCCCGGTAACACCCGGGCCTTTTTCCCTTTTCCCACCCTTGACAGGGCCCCAATCGACGTGTTTTAGTTCCGGCACCAACACAAACCAGGAGAAACCGGATGGCCCAGTACCTTTTCAATCTTTCCGCTGACTTGGGGCTCAATATCGGGCCCTTCGGCATTACTCTCCCGAGCGCCGTGGCCCGCCCCCTTTCCCGCTTTTGTGCCTTTATTGCCCGCATCCTGGACTAGGAGAAACCGGATGGCCCAATATTTCAGAATTCTCAACGGTCAGGGGTCCTACTTGGGCGACGTCGACGCTTCCACTTTCGCCCCCATCGTTGAAATCATCCCCGGAATGCCCCCAGTTCCCACGTTGAGAGCCATCCCGGCATGGGCCCGCCCCGGGTACATCGTTGACGGTGACCGCATCATCGCAATCGATTAAAATTCACACCTTGACCCCATTGCCCCGGTATGCTTTACTCTTCATTACCGGGGCAACCCCCGACGTAAACACAAACCAGGAGAAACCCGATGAACACCATCCACCACGCAATCACCAAAAAAGCCGCCAAGTTCAACGTCACCCTGACCGACAACGGCGAAAACTTCACCGCCACCCTCGATAAATTCGAAATCACGTGCCCCGTGGCCAAGTCGGCCCTGGACGCCGTTCTGCTGGCCGACCAGCTGGACAAAGCTTACCCCAGCGTCACCGTTGAATACGACGCCGAAATCCAGTCATTCGTTGTGTGGGCCCCCGATCCCGAACTTACCGGGGAACTGGCCGAACTTTTGGTGACGCCCGAAATGCCCACGATGATCGAAATCCGGGGCATGGCCGAAGAATTGAACGTCGACCTCACCCTTCCCATCGAAAACGCCGCCGACGTGGAAGAGGAAGAAGACACCCCATCGTCCGTGGTCCCGATCCGCTATCGCGTCAAGTACCGCGAAGAAGGCCACCCCCAGCACTGCGGGGACTGGTTGGCCAACCTTCTCGACGGCGCCTTTACCCTGGTCATCGACGGCAAGATCACTTTTGACCTGGACGCCTTCAACAAATTCCTGGCCGACAACGAAGTCGAATTCACCGGCAAATGGACCAAGATCCCCGACACGCAGAAGACCGGGTGGGCGGGCCGTTACCGGATGAATGGGCGCCAGAAGCTGGAAAAAATCCTGGCAGTCCGTGGCACCATCTTCATCGCCGGGCGCTTCCAGCCCATCCCGGAAGACGTCCTGGCCGAACTCAAGGCGAAGCACCCCGTGAAGCCCGCCAAGGAGCCCAAGGCGAAGACGGCCAAAGCCAAGCCCGCCAAGAAGTAGACCCCACCAAGTACCCCTGGCCCCCGGTCCCTGTGAAGGGCGCCGGGGGCCCCGACGTCAGGAGGATAAGATGACCAGATTTACATTCACCGACGAAGAAATGGACGAAATGGTCCCTGAAGAACTCACCGTCGCCGCCCAGAGAGAGGCTGAAACCCCCGACACGCTGGACACTCTCACCCCTCTTAACCTTTTGATCGCCGCAAGTTCACTGGAATACCACGCCAACGAACTTGACCGCATCTACGACAACCCGCCTTCCAATTTCACTGAAGAAGCCATAAGGCTCACAAGGGAGGGGGCAAAAGACCGACGGGCCATCGCACGAAAAATTCGGGCGGCACACACCCAAACCGTCCCCAGTGCCGACGCCCCGCCGTTCCCCCGCTGGGTGTGGAACTCCACCGACAACGCGTGGGAAACCGTCAACACACCCGACTTTGCCGAACTCCTGCTCAAAAACAACTACACGGAACAAGAAACCCAAGTCGAACATTCCCGGCTTCTGTTCCACGCCATGTCAAATGTGTGGGCCCTGTTGGTCTACGCCCCCGACGTAAAAACTGCCAGCGACCTTGCAATGAGGGAGCCGGTTTACGCCGGAATGAACCAGACCCCGCGACCCTAGGACGTTTCAGCCTAGTTGATCGCGGTACGGGCCCCGTGGATTGTTCCCCTCTCCACGGGGCCCACCCTTGCCAGGGCAAATCCCCCCAAAATCCCCGAACCGACCGCCGTCCTTTGTCACCCGTGTACAGAGTCGGATGTGTCCGCTATATTAATAGCCTGGAGCAACTTAATACCTGGAGAGTCAAGGACGGGTCCCGGAGCAACTACGCCCAGGGAAACCCCTCACCCGGTCCCGGGGCCCGCCCCGACGTGCGGGGCCCATACACGCCCCGCACGTCGGGACGAGCTCTGTACCATAGTGAGGCATAGGCGGACCCATATCGTTGGAAGAGAGGTCGAATTTCGACGCCGAAATTTTCCCCTCCTGTCCCTCGGTTCTCTTTTTTATGCCTCACTATGGTACAGAGTAGGGAGGGGAGGGATTCGATACCCCCAGAGCCCCCGTCCGTCGGGCCATTCGAATTCGGCGCCGCTGTGCCATACTGACCCCTCCGGATATGTCTCAGATATAGTTTCTCTCATACTCACTTTCAACCGTGGGCTGTGGCCCCAACCTCATCACAACTCCTGTGTGGTACCGTCCGACGTGTGCCTACGTTAAAGGGCACTACTCCATGGTGGTGGGAGCCACCGCGTAAACCATGTCCGTACCATACTCGAATGCCCAGATATGGTACACCCACCCTAACTCGTCCTACCCGTCCCGCGTGTATTCGTGTCCTTATTCCGTCCTCTTACATGTAAGATTTAGGTCTTTCCTCGTCCCCTTCCAGACCACGGCCCTTGACCGCCCCACCCCGGTGTGGTAGTATCCAGGGGTACGCAGCGACCCTTGTAAGGTTTTGTTAACCCTCTTTAACCCAGTAGGCCCGACCATGAACCAAACCGACGTTGACCGTTACCGTAGGACGTTCCTCTCTTCCGGTTTCTCCCGGGAGCTGGACCCGGTCATCCTCGCCGAATTCTTTGAAGCGTGTTGCGTCACGGACCCCGTCGCCACGGTCCTTCGGGCCGACTTATACGCCCGGTACTTTAAGTGGTCCGTGGCCGACAGGAAGCCCGTCGCGGACCGTGTCACATTTGGGCGATTGATGAACGACGTCTTCAAAGTGCGTACCGTTCGCCGGATGGCGCCCGACAGGAAAATCAAGACGTATTACTACATCGGCCTGTCGTTGAAGAAGGGGTGAGTGATGCCCCTGTTAAACGTCTACGTCACCGACGACACGGTACCCATTCTGTTTCAAGTCTGGAGATCGATAATGGCCGACACCAACAATGTACACGCCCACATCGACGACATTATGAAACGCCGAGCGGCGAACGCCCGGGCCGAACCCGACGCCACGGGGGGTTCCGTTGCCTTAAGTGTGGGCAATTCGACTACCGGTTCCGTGGTCATCGACATGGGCACGTCCGTGCGCCAACTCGTCATGTCGCCCCAACAGGCAATTGCCCTGGCCAACACCATCATCGCGAAGGCGAAAGACATCGTCAAGGGGCACCGGAAACCCCCGGGGCGCCACAAAGTCACCAAATAAGGAGCACCGGCATGGAACACCAAATCATGCAACCAAGTGACCCTCATCACTGTTCGAGGGACCGTGATGTACCTACGCCCTGTTGGCTGTGCGATGGGGGTTTGTCCTTCTGTAAAGTCTGCGGGCTGGCAGAAGCGGAGCTGGACGAAACCCCGGTATGCCCGGGTAAGATGACGCCCCCGGAGTGGGAGAAATGACCACCCAGGGTGATGCAGAGAAACAACCACCCGAATGCCGGGCTCTCGGTAAGTTTAAAATGGACTGCCCCAATTTAAAAGAAGTGTACAGTGGCTTCGACGGGGAGCGGTATCGTTGCGACGTGTGCGGCGAAAGTTTCTTTTTCAGTTACGACGACGTAGCGTAGGGAACACTTAAGTATGCCGAAGGAAGAAAAGCAAGAAGAAGCAACCCTGTCGATGCAACGTGCTGTATCGATTGAGTTCATACGAAATTCGTGCGGGTTCGCGGTCAAGGCCCGGAAAGGACAGAAAAGCCCCGTAGGCGGTTGGGACCCCAAGCTAAATACAAAAGAGAGGTCAGACCTTGTCATACGCGAAATCGAGTTCACGTCCGACAACCTTGGCATCCACATCCACGGGCCCCTGGTCGACGTCGATATCGACACTGATATTCCGTTCCTTATCCATGGCCTCGATATATATCTGCCGCCCTGTAGCCACGTTTGGGGGCGCCCATCCCGGCCCCGTACGCACCGGGTTTACCAAATCAAGACTACGGACCACTTCAACCCTACCGATTTCCCCATATTGCGCCGTCTTAAAAAGATCGATGAAGCGAAGGTAGAATTACGGGGCGGCGACGTAACCCGGGGCGAATATAGCTTGTTACCGGGTAGTGTGCACCCGTCGGGGGAGTCTTACGAGTGGTCGGACCTGGGTAAAGCCCGGAATAGCCTCTCGATGGCCTCCCCGGCCCAGTTGATACGTGCCTTGCGTTTGTCGGGGGCTCTGGCCGTCCTGGCGCCCGCGTGGATGGAAGGACAAAGGAACGACTTGGTGATGGCCCTGTCTGGGTTCCTGCACCGCATCCACGCCCTGACCACCGACTTGAACGAGGATTTGTTCAGCCTCAACAAGGCCGACAGCCTACAGTTCATCGAAAACCTGATGACCGTGGCATCCGACGACGGTAAGGACCGGTCAAGCCGGGTCAAGACGTTTCACAGGACGTGGGACAAGGCCGACAAGGGCTTCCCCGTGACCGGGGGGACGACCCTGGCCGAATTGGTGGGCTCGCCCCAGGCACTAAGGAAACTACACGTGCTGCTCACGGACAGCCCCGACGTGATCGCCATTGAGGAATTTACTAGCAAGTTTGCTATCTGGCAGGGCCCGGGCGTCGTGATCGACATGAACCAAGCATCGATGGGGTCCGCCAAGCCATTCATGTCCCGACAGAATTTTGCTAACAGTTGGGGGCACCGGTTCATCACCGTGGGCGACAAGAGGCGCCTACTAGCCGATATTTTGTTTTCCCTGGACAGTACGATCCGGGTGTCGGGGGTCACATTCGACCCGGGCGAGGAACTGTTGGTGGAAAGGGGCGGCGGCAGGTTCGTCAACCAGTGGTCAGGGTTTGCTATACCCCCGCACCCTGTCCCCGTCACCAAGACCGACGTACACCCGTTTCTCGACTACCTGTGGCTCGTGGTGTCCAGCCAGAATGAGGAAGTTTACCGGTGGGTCCTAAGCTGGATAGCCCACATCTTCAAGGAGCCCGGGAATAAGTGCAAAACGGCCCTGGTGTTGGTGGGGGTCCAGGGGGCGGGCAAGTCGATCCTTGGTCATTCGGTCCTGATCCCCATTATCGGGGCGCAACACGCGGCGGCGACCAACAGTGTCGAGTCCATCACCCAGAATTTCAACATCACCTTCGACAACAAGCTCTTCGTACAGTGCGACGAGGCGACCAACAACCGGCAACGGGCCATCGCCAACAAGATGAAGGCGATTATCACGGACCCCACGCAACGGATCGAACCTAAGGGTATCGACGCGTACTTGAAGCCCAACCATATGCGGTTTCTGTTCACGTCCAACGACATCGAAGATGCCGTTTATATCTCCGACATTCACGACAGGCGATATACCGTGGTTGAAGTGTCGCCTCGGTACCGGGCCAAAATTAAAGAATATTGGGAACCGTTCGTGGCGTGGTGTTCGGATACAGAAAACTTGGCTAAAGTACACCGCTACTTGGTAGACTTCAAATACGACTTCGCCCTGATTTCCCGGCCCCTGCTGACGAAGGCCAAGGCGGCGATGCAACAAAGCTCTTGGAGCACATTTGACAAGTGGTTGGCGGCGTGGCTCTCGCAGAACCACCCGCTGGCCGAAGAAGATCACCAAGCTTGGTACGACGCCCCGATTGGGGTACGCGCAAGCATCGTGCGGGAAGAGTGGCCCGAACACATTTCTATGACCGCCCTGACGAGGGGCTACAACAGGTTCGCCCGGTTGCACGGCGCGAGAAACATTAATGAGGCTATGAACGAACACCAAGTAGGTATACAGCTCAAGCGGCGGGGGCTCAAACCCAACACCAGGGTGCGCAGACTGCGAGTGTCCGACTTCGACGACAGGCGGGGGGTACGCATCGACAAGCACATACGACTTTACTCCATGCCTCTTAAGAAGGACGTGCGCGACTTCCTGTTGTCGTCCTACGGCGTGGACATGCCAGACGAAGATATGATGGACATCGAAACCCCCGACGAAAAGGAAAAATTCTGATGGGCTTCTCATGTGGCTGTGACGAAGGGCCGGAATTTTGTCGCGTTAACGAAAGGCGAGCACGGAAGGCCCACCAATGTTTCGAATGTGGCCACGAAATAGCGCCGGGGGAGACATACGAAGACCTTTTTATGGTCACAGACGGCATCGCCCGGACTTTCCGCACCTGCGAAAGATGTGCCGACTTGATCGCGTCCTTCACCACGATGGGCTACTGTTATGGGCTGGGCAGGTTCTTTGACGACTACGGTGAATGGCTGGAGGACATGCGGCCCTTCCCGGGGGACGACGAAGACCCACCGTCGGGGATGTACATGGCATATGGTATTCAACTAAAACATCGAAATTGGGAACTAGGGCAATGATTGGACCTTTCAGAGGCGAATACCGTTTCCTATCCAACTTCTGGGCCGTCAAAGTCGGCTACGAAGGCATACTTTACCCGTCCGTGGAACACGCTTATCAGGCGGCGAAGACCCTGGACCAGAACATGCGGCGGCAAATTTCCGCCCTGGCCCGCCCGGGGGACGCCAAGCGCATAGGGCGCCAAGTTGTTATGCGCCACGACTGGTATGACGTTCGACTGGACGTCATGTTGGGGTTGACCCGGGCCAAATACGCGGATGCCGTCCTGGCGAGGAAACTGTTGGACACGGGCGACCAGCCGATTGTGGAAGAAAACACGTGGGGGGATCGCTTCTGGGGCGTCTGCGGGGGGCGGGGAGAAAACCACCTAGGCATCATCCTAATGCGGGTGCGGGCTGAACTACGGGGAGAAAAGCCGTGAGCGACAGAGAACAGGCGGTCCTCGAAATTCTTAAGGCGGCGGCGAAGCGGGGCGACAGGGCACCATTCAACCACCAGATCGACGGTGGTAGTAACACTGTCCAGAGGCTAACCAAAGGTGAGTTCATTCAAGTTGAAGTTTACGCCCATAATTGGCGGGTCATCGAAATCATCGAAACAGGCGAACGGACGGCAGAGTGCCCCCACGCCACCAAGCCGTACAAAGTCACTGGTGGGACTATCGCCCGGGATGGGCGGAAGACAAGGTATTCGAAAAACAAACCCACAGAGGATGACTCACCCCCCGGCCCCACTGACGAAGAGCGTAAGGAACGGGCAACGGCAATAACAAGCATTCGGGTGGCGATGCCCGATATTGGCAACATTTAGAAGGAGCAAGTCATGAAACTTTTAGTATGCGGCGGCAGGAACTTCAGGGACCGGGCCCTATTGAACAGGACCCTGGACGCGATCCACCAGGAAACTCCTGTTACGACGTTGATTGAAGGCGAAGCCCGGGGCGCCGACAAAATGGCCGCAGATTGGGCCTACGCCCACGAAATCACGGTGGAACAATTCCCGGCAGACTGGGCGCAACACGGCAAAAGTGCCGGGTTCATCCGCAACAAGGCCATGTTGGAGCAGGGCAAGCCGGATCGCGTGGTGGCATTTGCCGGGGGCGTTGGCACGGCCATGATGTGCCGTCTGGCCGAATTCGCCCGGGTGAAAGTAACCAGGGTTTAAGCATGCAACGCAAACGATTTGTCCTCACCCCCTCCGGTAAGTTAAAGCAACGCGAAGTGGACGCCCTGGTGCGCGAATGGTGGCGGGGGCGGGTTGAGGACGGCTGTCAATTGGCCCACCCCGAAAGGTTCTGGGAGGCGTACGACTACAAAGGAAAAGAAAGATGGAAACGAAAAGTAGCCGCCTACGCGCTCTGGCAAGATTTCTGTTTGTCGGGCCACGACAGGGTGCCCTATATGGCCTTCACCTTTTCAATGAGGCGGGTGGTTCCGGGCTTAATAGGGCGCCACGCACTCGGGCGCATCAGCGAGAAGGGGCGATGTATTCGGGTTGTGCGACGCCTTTTCTACAACTTCCGCGCAGTGAACGACGAGCTGAACGAAAAATGGTCCGAAAATGTCAAGCAGTCGCCATCTTTGCGGGGTTGATGCTGTTCGGGATGGTTGCGTTTCTGTTCTTTGTTGCGATTTTGGTTTAGGGAGGGGTTGGCATGACTTTCAGAGTGATGTGTGAAACCCATCAAGGAACTGTTCACATCATCCGGTGTGGGTTTTTGTCAGAGGAAGAGGCCTTAGACCACCCAGTCACTTTATCCCGATGGCGTCGGGTGTGGGTGGAAGAAGAGCCCCAAGCCCCAAAGCGCAACGAAACGTCACCGCCCCTTCCCTGGTCGATAGAATGGTGTGGCGGATTTGCCTACGTGGTCGCCGCCGACGGGACTAAAATCGCTTCTCTCTTAGGGACGCAAAAGCGACGTGAATTTACAGCGGCGATCCTCTATAGCCTGTTGGGTGAGACTTCCGCCCCGGGCCCCTTGACTCCCGGGCCCAGATAGGTTATACTCGTGGGACAGTGTGACCCCTCAAACTGGAAGGTAGATAACATGGCCGACGCGACCCCCGACAAGACCAACGAAACCCCCAAGCCGAAGCCCTACAAGGGCGCCGAAGACTGGGTGGCCGAACTCATTGACTCCAGCTGCAAGGACGACAAAGGCAAGCTGGACATGGACCGCCTGTACGCCCTGTGCGAAATCAACGGGCTGAACAAAAACGGCATCGTTGACGACAAGAAGAAGATGGTCAAGGACGGCA
>Ga0257125_1002343_pt1 | contig 15801 bp, 16 predicted proteins | sample SI106_200metaG_FD_190183 | JGI IMG/M metagenome (GOLD analysis project Ga0257125, IMG submission 190183) | Marine microbial communities from Saanich Inlet, British Columbia, Canada - SI106_200 | ecosystem: Environmental > Aquatic > Marine > Inlet | place: Canada: British Columbia | collected...
CCGGTGCAGAATTGAAAATAATAGTTTGAAATACGGCAACAAGATACATCAGAAAACCACGCAAAAGCGGCAAGCGGTGGGAGCGAATGCCCACAACCGTATCGAATCCGATGCCAAGTGAATTATCTAAATACTCTTGCCTGCCATTTTCATCTGTCATTAGCCCTAAATCTACAGGAGATATTTCTCCATTTAGTGCCAATGCCATTGCCTGATTTGCGCTCTCCGGGATGCCGCAAGCATGGGCAAAATCATTTCCAGAACCAATCGGGACGACACCGAGAGCAGGACGCTTCTCAGCCTCAACTTGCATCAGGCCATTAACAACCTCGTGGACTGTACCATCTCCCCCTAACGCAACGACCACATCGTAGCCTTCTTCTCCGGCTTGTTTTGCCAGCTCAGTCGCGTGACCGGGGTAGACCGTTCCACTCCAATCTACCTTACCATCGTACTCATTAGCAATAGGGCGCAAATCACGCGCTACATTCCAAGCGTTTCCCATATCTGCCATTGGGTTCAGAATCAACTTTATTTTTCGGGTCATTTTTTCTCCTTTGTAATCTTTGGCGAGTTTTTTCCATTCTATTTACTTCACTACCTCTAATGCATTCGGCATAATCTCCACCGAAAGGCCGCGCAAATCAGACCCGAAACTAGTGTAGATTTCTCCATCAATATGAATATAGAGAGGGTGTTCAGAAGTCAGCGAGATTTTTTTGAACTGCCCAATTTCGACCTCGTTAAAACGTTCTTGCGTTCCATTCATAAATTCAGGGATCATCCGAAACTGTTTCAGACGAGAAAGATTATCAGCAAGCATATAATCCATTATGCCATCATCTGGACGAGCATCAGGAGCCATCATAAAGCCGCCGCCTTCACGCGGTCCATTGGCAAGAACGAACATAAAAACATCTTTGTCCCATTTCTTATCTTCACTTTCAATTTTCATACGCATAGGTTTAGAGTTGAGAAAAATGGTCTGAATCACGGCAGTCAGATACATCAAGAAACCACGCACGATCGGTAAACGATGCGAGCGGATCGTCACGATAGCGTCGAAACCAATTCCGAGCGTATTGTCAATATATTCCTGACGCCCATTTTCATCGGTCATCAATCCTAAATCTATGGATGATATTTCCCCGTTTAGTGCTAGAGCCATTGCCTGATTTGGACTATCTGGGATGCCGTTAATATAAGCAAAATCGTTTCCTGAACCAATCGGGACAACACCGAGGGCGGGACGCTTCTCAGCCTCAACTTGCATCAGACCATTGACAACTTCGTGAACCGTACCATCTCCCCCCAATGCCACGACAAGATCGTAACCCTCTTCTCCAGCTTGTTTAGCCAACTCTATTGCATGCCCGGGATAAACTGTTCCACTCCAATCGACTTTGCCATCATATTCATTGACAATTGGACGCAGGGCACGCGCCACATTCCAGGCACGCCCCATATCTGCCATCGGGTTTAGAATCAACTTCACTTTTTGGGTCATTTTTTCTCCTCTGTATTTTTGGGTCTGAAGATTATACCCCCGAGAATCAAAAACGGAGACAAAAAAGTCTCCGTTTTTTCTTTCTCTAAACTAGGCTTCCGGTTGGAATGGCTGCGATGGAAAATGATCCACGTTGATGCTTTTTAGCATTATAGAGAGCAGCATCAGCCGCGCGTAAGAGCTGTGAAGCTGTCTGCCCGTGAATGGGGTAGAGTGCCACGCCCCCAGACATGCCGATATTAAGTTTTTTTCCATCTGGAAGGGTAAAGGAAAACTTACGCAGTTTTTCCATCAATTTATCAGTGACCAGTTTTGTTGCAGGCATATCGCTTTGATGTAAGACCAAAGTCAGTTCATCACCACCATAGCGGGCAAGAAAATCGCTGGTGCGAAGTCCTTGAGAGAGATAGCTAAATAACCTTCGCAAAACCTGGTCACCAACCGGGTGTCCGTAGTTATCATTTACCCCTTTGAAGCCATCGAGATCCATCATAACGGTAGCAAATGAATGTCCTGTTCGATGCGCTGAGCGAAGCTCCTCTTCCAGATGCTCATCCAAGGCCCTGCGATTGGGAAGCCCCGTTAATGTATCACTTTTTGCCTGTTTACTCACTCGTGCGTGAATGCGAGCATTTGAGATCGCAACTGCGGCTTGCTCAGCAAGGAGTTCTAAAAAACGCAAATCAGATGTAGAGAATTCCCCGGTATTTGAGCGAGAAATACTCATTACACCAACAACAGTGTTTTCAAATTTAAGGGGAATCCCAAGAATAGAGCCGCTCCATTCTGAGGGAGCATTTTTATAGATAGGGTGAGCTTGTATATCTGGAATAATGATTCTTTCTGCGCCTCTGGCAACCTTATAGGTTAATCCACTTTGTCTAGGTTCAGCATAGTCTTTATCTTTCACACCATTTTCATCCAGTGCTGTCCCAAATTCAAGTTTATCCTCGTCACGATTATATAAAAAGATATGGGCAGTCCGAGAGTTTGATAGCAAGTCCATTGCATCGCCAGCCACTGCTTTGAGAACAGTTGTTAGATCAAGACTGGATGAGAGATGCAAAGAAAGACGCCTAAGTGCATCCAGCTCTGCGGTTTGCTGGCGCAACATGGTTAAGAGATGGTGGTTGGAGAGCAGATTAGTTGAGATTTCTTCTCTGATCGTACCTATATCGTCTATCGTCAGGTTTGTATCTATATTATGTGTCGCTATCCTGATTGACTGACAAATCTTTTGAGGGAGTGTTTTCCAAACCCTGAAAAACAGGTTATCTTTCCTTTTATTCACCACAAATGAAAGGAAGATACGAATGAAAAACACTCCCAACTTGTACGATACTCTGTTTCAGATACTGGGTCAACATGTTCATTGGCTCGATATACGCCATCTCCATACTTTAACATGGATGATTGTTGGTTTGATAAAAAGTAAAACGATTAGCTTGCCAGAATGGGCACCTTTTGTAGATAGCCGAGCAAATTATGCCCAAAGTACAGTCCGAAGGTTTAGTCGTTGGTTACGTAACGAAAAAATCAAAACAAATGAGTTGTACGCTCCTGTTATTCGAGATGCTTTAGCTGAATGGGGTGAGCATACGCTCTACATAGCATTAGATACATCTATGTTGTGGAACGAATTTTGTCATATTCGTGTTTCAGTCATCTATCGAGGACGTGCAATTCCTTTAGTTTGGAAAACGATCAAACACAAGAGTAGTACAGTTGCATTTGAAAAATATCGTGATTTGCTAAAAAAAGCTGTAATGTTGTTGCCTCTTGGCACGAATGTCGTTTTCTTGGCTGACCGCGGATTTGCCGACACAAAATTGATGCAATACCTCAGCAAAACTTTGCATTGGCACTGGAGAATTCGCGTAAAATCCAGCTTTTATACCTACCGTCGCAATCAGCGTCGTTGCAAAATAAAGAACATCAAGCTTAAACGAGGGCAAGCTCGTTTTTGGCATAATGTCTACATTACAGAGAAGAAATTTGGTGTTGTGCATTTAGCTTTAGCCAAACCAATCGGCGTGAAAGAAAATTGGCTAATTGTGAGCGATCAACCGACAGACATCTCTACCTTTGACGATTATGGTTTACGTTTTGACATTGAAGAGAACTTTTTGGACGATAAATCTGGCGGTTTCCAACTTGAATCTTCTCTCTTTCGTTCAGCGGACGCCATATCGCGCTTATGTTTGGTCTTGGCTCTGGCTACTTTATTCTTGGTTTGCCAAGGGACAGAAGTCGTTGTATCCGGTAAACGACGCTGGGTAGATGCTCACTGGTTTCGAGGGAATAGTTACCTGAAAATCGGCTGGAAATGGGTACTCCGAGCATTCATCAAAGGCTATGAACTGATTACTCAACTCGTATTGTCTCCTTTACCTGACCCAGAACCAGCAATGGCTTCTCGAAAACAGGCAAAAGAGCGAAAAGAACGTACTTTCTCTATTCAAATCGATGTCTATATGCCATTTGAGACCAACACTCTATGAGATTTGTCAGTCAATCAGGTCGCTATCATAGAATCAAAAAGATTGATGATAAATTCCTGATCACTAGAATCAACCCCTCTTTCTCTCAGCGTTTCTTTGATAACGCGTTTGATTTCGTTTTGAATAGGTGTCATTAGTTTCCCTAACGTATAAAATACTCTGAATTAGAAGAGGGTGCAATCACACCATGCTCCCAGATTATGGATAAATAACACTTTTTATATCTTCTTTTGTTTTGTGTTTTTTTTGGAGAGAAATACAGCATCACAATATTTTTTGGTTAGTTTCTTTCTGTGGAAAAGGTTAAAATATTATAACGGATATTTGCTCTTATGTTAGAATGATTGTGACTTTTTTCTCTTGGAGGAACAATGGCAAAACCTGAAAATAAACTTTCTACCGCAACTCCACTAACGCCAAAAAAACGGGCAATTTTGGTGGGTGCATCAAGCGGAATTGGGGCTGCACTCGCCCAGCGTTTAGCTGATGAAGGCTACCAGATCGCACTTTTAGCAAGACGCGGCAAAATGCTCGAAAAGTTGACTAACGAGATCAATCAAAAACACGGCGAGACCCGTGCTGTCTACTACATACATGACGTGACAGATCATGAATCCGTTCCTGAATTGCTCAAAAAGATAATTGCCGATTTAGGAGGCCTTGATACCTTTATCTACAATGCTGGTATTTCCTTTATGGTCGGTTTGAAAAAATATGATTTTGAAAAAGACCACCAAACATTCGATGTGAATGTGACCGGTGCGTTGGCGTGGTTTAATCCCGTTGCGGAGCTTTTCCAAAGTCTGAAAAGTGGACAAATTGTGGGTGTTTCATCGGTAGCTGGGGAGCGTGGGCGTGTCGGCAATCCCTCGTACAATGCATCCAAAGCTGCGCTGACATGTTACCTTGAAGCCTTGCGCAACCGCCTGACGCGTTATGGCGTGAACGTACTAACGGTGAAACCTGGACCAGTTGAGACGGACATGATCAAAGATGCAAAGGGCGTTCTTTTCCCGATTTCTGCCGAACAAGCAGCTGGCGATATTTTCAATGCCATGCGCAAGCGCAAACAGGAAGTATATACATCTGCTCGCTGGCGCTGGATTATGCTGGTCCTGCGAAATATCCCATCCATTATTTTCAGAAAAATGACTTTTTAAAATGAAAAAACTAACACTCTCCCATCTTGGCAATTTTAGTCATTCTCTGGATGCAACTGTTTACCATATCCAGCCCAGATTTGTTGAAGAAATTGCTGAGATTTTTGCTTTTGCTCGCGAAAATAATTTGAAGATTGCACCGCGTGGTGCGGGACGAAGCTATAACGACGCAGCCCTCAAAGGCGGCGGGATCGTCCTTGATTTGAGCTTGCTGAGGTATATCCAAGCGTGGGATGCAGAGAAAGGCATTATCCGTGCTCAACCCGGGCTGACATTGGAATCCCTCTGGCAATATATCCTCCCCGATGGTTGGTGGCCTCCCGTTGTTTCCGGGACGATGAAAACCACTCTCGGCGGTTGCTTGGGGATGAATATCCACGGCAAGAATAATTTCAAGATGGGCACAATTGGCGAAAATATCCTTGAGTTTGATGCGATATTGCCCAATGGTAAAGAAGTGACCTGCTCTCCTAAAAAGAAAAGTAAGCTTTTCTATGCAATGATCAGTGGCATGGGGATGCTCGGCATCTTCACCTCCGTCACCATGCAAATGAAACGAGTCTATTCTGGCTTGGTAGATGTAAAAGAATGGAATGTGCCTACTCTCAAAGATCAGTTAGATGCGTTATTCGAAGGCGCACCAGAAAATGACTATATCGTCGGTTGGCTCGATGGAACGGCACGCGACAAATCTCTGGGGCGTGGACAAATCCATGCTGCCAATTATCTCGCAAAAGATGAAGACCCTGACCCAGCCGAAACCATGCGCGTTGACTTCCAAACATTACCAGATACTTTTTTCGGCATTGTCCCCAAATCCAAATTGCATTATCTAATGGGACTTGGGTTGAATAATTTAGGCGTTTGGGGTGTCAACACTGCAAAATACATCGTAGGGCGCGATAAAAACTATAGACAACCTCACGCCGCCTTCCACTTTTTGCTCGATTATGTCCCCGATTGGGAAAAATCATATGGCAAGAATGGGCTGATCCAATATCAATCTTTCCTACCCAAAGAAACCGCCCTCGATGCGTGGCTAGAGATGCTTAGAATATCTCAAAAGCGTGGCTTGCCCACCTATCTTGGTGTAACAAAACGACACCGCCCCGATAAATTCCTCTTCTCGCACGCCTTGGATGGTTTTTCGCTGGCTTTCGATTTTAAAATCACAAATGGCAACCGAGAAAAATTGGCAAAAATGGTACAGGATTTTGACAAGATCGTTCTCAACGCAGGCGGGCGTTTCTACTTCGCCAAAAACAGCGAAACTGCCCCAGAAACAGCCCGTGCTTTTCTCGGTGATGAAAGCATAAAAAAATTCCGAAAACTCAAAAAACACTACGATCCACAAAATCTATTGAGTTCAGATTTATATGAACGGGTTTTTCTTTCCTCCTGATTTCATCGTAAAAGAAAAACAAAATAACCCCTTGGGCTAATTGACTTTTTTCTTTGAAATCGGTACACTAAAAGAAATTATTAGAATCATGCCTTATCCAAAGGAGAAGCTATGAGTGCTCGTTATCAACTTGTAATGCGTAATGGACCCAACCCCGGTGCAATTTATGCCCTTGACGCCGACCTAATGACTATTGGGCGCGACCCAAGCAATACCATACCGGTGAACGACCCTGAAATTTCGCGCCAACATGCGCGGATGTCTGCTCAAGGGGGGAAAATCGTTATTGAAGATAACGGCTCAACCAATGGAACTTCGATAAACGGCAGGCGTATTTCCGGGCCTCATGTACTCAAATCTGGAGAGATGATTTCATTCGGTGAAGATATTGTCTTTATGTTTGAAGCCCTTAATTTTGACCCTGATGCAACCATTGCTTCATCATCTAGCCCGGCTGCGGCGCCACGTCAACAACCTGTTACGCCTCCCCCTCCACCCCCTCACGCCTATGCTGGGCAAGTGCCTGCTGGCCCCGCGCCAGTCGCACCACCACCTGCCTCGCAGACAGAAAAGCGTACTGCCCTCCCGGTTGTACTTGGCGTTGGTGTATTAGCCGTTATCTGTGCTTGTGGCGGTTTCTTCTGGTGGGTAGATGCCACCTATCGTTGGTGCACCTTCTTCCCCTTCGTTGCGGGATGCGGATAAATCAAACACTCTCCCCCGCAGAGAAATCTCTGCGGGGGCTTTTTTTATATCTACACAATTAGAAAATGGAGAAAAAATGAACGAACCAAAAGAACCAAAAACGACAACCCTTGCAGAAACCAAAAGCTATATGCTCTGGAAAGCTGAAGAACCCGATGGCGAAACCACCTATCATATGGAGCTAAATAACGTCACTTTGCACTTTTTTGAAGAAGAGTGGCAAGAATTAATTGAGTTAATGAGCGGCCAAAAATAAGCAATGAATAATAGCATTACCGACGTTCCTGGAATTGAGATCGGCCACGCACAGGATGCAGATACGCTGACCGGTTGCTCTGTGATTCTTTGTCGGAAAGGGGCAGTCGCGGGCGTGGATCAGCGCGGCGGCGCGCCAGGCACACGTGAAACCGACTTGCTCAACCCCGTCAACATGGTCTCGAAGATTCACGCTCTTTTGCTATCTGGCGGCTCCGCTTTTGGGCTGGATGCGGCAACCGGCGTGATGCGCTACCTCGAAGAGCAAAAAATCGGCTTCGATGTGGGCGTGGCACACGTGCCCATTGTCCCAGCTGCGGTGCTCTTCGATCTTGCCCTTGGCAGTGCCGACATCCGCCCCGATGCTGAGATGGGCTATCAAGCCGCAAGTTCGGCATCTGCCGAAAATACGGATGTCGGCAATATCGGCGCAGGAATGGGGGCATCAGTTGGCAAGGTTTTGGGGATGCAAAACGCGATGAAAGCCGGTCTCGGCACAGCCAGCATCGAAATAGGGGGCGGGGTCATCGTCGGGGCAATTGTGGCGGTCAACGCTTTCGGGGACGTAATTAGCCCACAGACGGGAGCAATTTTAGCTGGCGCGCGATCCGCTCAGGTCGGTCCCCTAAAAATTGGTGAAGAGGGCGATTTTGCCAATACGCTTCATACCATGCAAACTTTATCTGGTCGCACAATTATGAAAGTTGCCACGCGCGACAATACCGTTATCGGCGCAGTAGCAACAAATGCAAAGCTCACAAAAGCTGAAGCCACGAAGGTCGCCCAAATGGCGCAAGATGGCTTGGCGCGCACGATCCGCCCCGCACATACCATGCTGGATGGTGATACGATTTTCGCCATCTCAACCGGCAATAAAAAAGCAGATGTCTCAACGATTGGCGCATTCGCTGCTGAAGTAATGGCACAAGCCATTTTGCGGGGTACAGAAGAAGCAAAATCGGCGGGCGGATTGCCTGGATTAAAACTTGAGTAAAATTTTATGATTGCTAAATATTTTCGACATACCCTCCTTTTGGGTTTGCTTGTTGTTTTATTAACGGGATGCGGCTCTTCAACAAATCTCACGCCCACTCCTGCCGACCCAGCCCAAATCGCGGCTGAGGCGTTGGCAACTATTCAGGCCGAATATACACAAACGGCAGAAGCCATCCCACCAACAGATTCACCCACAGAGACTCCCATCCCCAGCCCTACCGCGATTCGCACGCCCCCAGCATTGTCGGAGATTTATCAATCTCCTGTTTTGCATTCTCTTGATATACCGCGTACCTATATTGATGATACTTGTGAGTATCTCAACGCAAAATGGGACCCTAATAAGAGCGCGCCCGGCACAGCGGTGATGGTTGTAATGATCCATAGCATCACGAAGGGGATTGTTGATAAACCCAATCAGATTAGCGCAGATGATTTACGCCAACTCCTGGAAGATTTGCATGAGCAAGGTTTTGAAGCTATCAACACAACGCAATTGGCAGGTTTTTTAGAGAGTAACGAGAAAATACCCATGCGTTCTGTGCTTTTGACGTCGGATGATAGGCATTATGCGCAGTATTTCAACAATAATTTTCGTCCTTTTTATGAAAAATATGGGTGGACTGTGACGAATGGTTTTATTAGTCACCCCGATACTTTGCAATTGATTTGGGATGAGAACGCCGCTCTTGCCGCCGAAGGCTGGGTAGATTATCAGGCGCACGGTGTTATACATAATATCCCGATGAGTAATAGTTCAAGCGATGAATATCTTGTAGGTGAATTACAAGGCTCGATTGCAGGGATACGGGAACATTATGGGAATACCCCCATAGCCATTATCTGGCCCGGTGGCGGATTCGGGGTACGCCCAATTGAGATAGCGAGAGAGTATGGCTATAGATTAGGTTTTACAACAAATCCGCGTGGCCCTATGATGTTCAATTGGATTCCCTTGACAGATATAAAAGATGAGCAGCGTCCTTACTTCTTACCCGAGGGCGCAATGAACGACCCCTTGATGACCCTGCCTCGTTATATAGATTTAAGTGCTGGTGCGCATATCGACGAAGTTCGTGTAATAGGGAAAGAAGCCGCTGCTTATGCCGAGCAGAATAAAGCGACTGAATTAGAGTATTATGATATTGTCTGTGCGCCAACTTATGGGGCAATCTCGACATTAGCACCTTGATCTATTTTGAACCGCAAAGAAACGAAGAATATGAAGAAATGTTAAGTGGGTAAATTTTTACGGAGAAGAATATGACTGAAAATTGTATTTTTTGCAAGATTATTGCTAAAGAAGCCCCCGCTGAAATTCTCTATAGCGATGAATTTGTAACTGCTTTTCGTGATATTCAGCCTGCTGCACCAATCCATATTTTGATTGTGCCGAATAAGCATATCCCTTCTTTGAACGAAGTTACCCCAGAAGATGAAATCTTAATTGGGCATCTACACACCGTTGCCCAGAAATTGGCAAAAGAAGAAGGAATCGCTGAGCGTGGCTATCGCGTGGTCATCAACACAGGCAAAGAAGGCGGACAGATGGTTTACCATCTGCATTTGCATTTGATGGGTGGCAAAAAACTAAGCGTTCCCAAGCATCTATAAAACAATTCTTTTCAGATAAAAAGCCCCAAAAGAGATTAGAATCTCTTTTGGGGCTTTGCGTATGGGTGGATGTTTTTTTTATTTATCGGTAGCAGGTTCAGGATCAGGGGCGGTTGCGTCGGCTTCTTCGGCGGGAGTTGTTTCGGGGGCGGGACCTAGCTCAAGGTCAACGCTTTCTTCCATCCGAATCTGTCCACGAAGGAAAGAACCTTCTTCAGTGACGAAGGCGGTTGTGACCACATCTCCCCAAACACGACCTGTGGCACGGATCTCCAATTTTTGAGTGGTGATATTACCGCGCACTGCACCTGCAACAATAACGGTATTGGCACGGATATTCTCGCAGGTGACACGCCCTGTTTCGCCAACGACGAGCATACCGCGTAATGCGATTTTGCCTTCAAACGCACCTTCGATGCGTACACCGCCAGTGCCATCAAGAGCACCCTGCCAGATGACACCACTGCCAAGTACAGAGGTAATCCGTTCCACAGATGGAATGGGTTGATTGTCTTCGGGAGAGGATGGATTTCGTTTAAACATAGCGTTTTCCTATGGACTTTATGATCAATTTCTGTGCTCTATTTTATCATCTTGTGGTTGATGTGGCTCAACCTTAAAGATCTTAAATCCCCATTGTATGGCGGGGCCAATTAACAAGGCAAAAACAAGCGTCCCGATTCCAGCAGGACCACCTATTAACCAGCCGACGGTTACTACCGTAATTTCGATAAATGTACGCGCTTTTCGGACACTGATTCCTCTTGTACGTTTAAGGCCGAGCATCAGGCTATCACGCGGACCTGCGCCTGCGTTCACACCGATGTAGATTGCGCTGGCAAAGCCCATCATCAGAATGGCTGTTAACAACATGGGGATTTGCACGAATAAATTATTTTTAATCGAAGGGACAAGCCGAAGAAAAAAATCGAGCCAGGGTCCAATACTGAGAATATTGGCGAGTGTCCCCCAGCCAATTTGTTCGCGCATAAGTAGTGCGCCAGTCAGTACCGTAAACCCGGAAGCAACGGTTATTGTGCCTGGTGTGACATTCAGAAGATAGGATATTCCCACTTCCAGCACCCCCCAAGCACCTGTGCCTAAATTACCTTGAATAAGAAATGCAATAGATAGGCCAAAAAGAGCAAAACCAATTTGGATACGAAGAAAATCACGAGGGAAAGTTTTCCAGATAATAGGTTTAAACATGCCCGCGATAATACCACTGGATAGGGGAATGAGGAAGATAAGGCAAAATCCCCGCACTGTATACTAGTGCGGGGATTTTGAATTTATGCGTATTTTTCATTTTTTTCGCGACATTCGCGTTGAAGTTTTTATGAATGTATCGCCATTCCCTCTGCCGTGTGCGCTACTTCCATCAGTGTCTCGCTCAGAGTTGGGTGCGCGTGGACGTTGCGAGCGATCTCGGCGGGCGTGAGTTCCATCATCTGTGCTAACGTCAATTCAGGTAGCAGTTCGGTTACTTCGGGGCCAATCATATGTGCGCCCAAAATCTCGCCATATTTTTCGTCCACAACCAGTTTCACCCAACCAGCATATTCGCCAAGCCCCAGTGCTTTTCCATTTGCCTGAAAGGGGAATTTCGAGATTTTCACCTTATGCCCACGCTCAATCGCCTGCGCTTCCGTAATCCCAAACGACGCTACTTGCGGTTGGCAATAAGTCGCGCGCGGCATCATCTCGTAATTTAGCGGTGTCGTTTCTTCTCCTGCAATCGCTTCTGCCGCCAAAATACCCATCGCCGATCCGACGTGTGCCAACATCAGCTTGCCGGTCACATCGCCAATCGCCCAAATCCCGGGCACGTTGGTTGCCATCTTTTCATCAATGGATACAAATCCGCGCTCATCAATTTGGACTCCAACATCTTCCAAACCTGTTTTTTGGGAATTGGGACGGAAGCCGATCGCGACCAAGGCTTGCTCGGCTTCGAGAATCTTTTCCTCATCCCCAGCCGAGATCGTGATCTTCACCCCCGCATCTTCAACGGTTTCTATTGCCTCAACTTTATGCCCTGTCAACATCTTGATCTTGCGCTTCTTCAACGCTTTCGTTAACTCAGCCGAAACTTCCTCATCTTCCATCGGGACAATCCTCGGTAACATCTCGACGATGGTCACATCCACGCCATAAGAATTCCAAACCGTCGCAAATTCCACACCGATTGCCCCAGACCCGATGATGACGACAGACTCAGGTAATTTCTCTTGTGTAATCGCTTCGAGATAGGTGAGCACCTTCTCTCCATCCATCTTCCACGCGGGCGGAACCATTGCACTCGCTCCCGTCGCAACGATGATATTCTTTGCTTGCAAACTGTTCACACCGCCGTCAGAGTCGGTAACTTCGACCGTATCTTTTGCAACCAATTTCCCCACGCCCATATGAACATCAATGCCGTTTTTTTTCATCAAGAAGCCAATCCCCTTGACGAGACGATTGGAAACTTTACGCGAGCGTTTGACGGCTACGCTATAGTCCAAATTCAGATTTTCAAAAGAAAAACCAAGCTCTTTGCCGCGCTTAAGAAGAGTATGCGCTACATCTGCATTTTTGAGCAAAGACTTTGATGGGATACAACCCACATTTAAACAAACCCCGCCCATCCATTGCTTATCGATAATTGCGGTTTTCTGTCCCAATTGTGCGGCACGGATCGCAGCTACGTAACCACCGGGGCCCGCGCCAATAACGATCAGATCATAATTATTTTCCATAATGAAACTCCTTGATTTTCGTAATGCAATATAAATATCTTGCTATATTTTTTATTTGCGAGGATTAGCGGTCAAAAAATCTTGTCCCCGATACAATCTACTGGTCTTTCGGCACATGCTCTTTCTTCTCACGCCCCAACTCCAGCGAACGCTGGTAGGCTGCCCAAATTGCGCGAGAGATGGCGGTGCGGACACCCGCTTTCTCAAGATAGTAGAGTGCTTCGGCAGATGTCCCACCAGATGAGGTGACCTGATTGCGTAACGCGGCAACATGCACATCATTTTTTTCGTAAAAATTGACCGAGCCACGCATGGTTTGCACAACTAGCTTCTCTGAAATGCGGCGGGGAAATCCCATATGAACGCCCGCATCAATCATCGCTTCCATGAACATATAAACATAGGCGGGACCAGAGCCAGAAAGTGCGGTCGCCATGTCAAGATAGTATTCATCTTCAACAAAAACATCATCCCCCAAAGCGGATAGGATTTTCTGCGCCTGCTCTTTTTGGGATTCAGAAACCGCGTCAGACGCGACCCAAACCGTGATGCCCTCCCCTATGCGTGCCGGGGTATTCGGCATCGTGCGGACGATTTTCCCGTGCCCTAAATCTGTACTGATCTTCTCTATTGTTGCCCCTGCAATAATGGATAAGACCAAGGCGTTTTTGGGGATACTCCCTTTCAGCCCTTCCAGCACAGCGCTTAATCGCTGTGGTTTGATGGAGAGAACGACTACATCCGCATCTTTGACTGCCGCAACGTTATCTGTAAAAGGCTGTATGCCGTATTTTTCGCGTAGTTCCTCACCACGCTTTTCTCGCGGATCACTTGCAAAGAGATTTTCAGGTGAAGCTAATTTTTCGCGCAGCAGACCGACGATCATTGCGCCAGCCATCGCCCCAGAACCAATAAATGCTATTTTTATTTTACTCATAAGATTTCCTTTTTAAGCCGTCTGATAATAGCCTACATCTACCGAGTAGACACGTCCGCGTTTGATGACTTTTTTGACGAGATTCGTTCCATAACGATAACCCAGTTGACGATAATCGGGCACAGAAAGTATCAGCATATCTGCCTGTTTACCAATTTCGAGAGAGCCGATCCTATCATCACGGCGGATGGCGTAGGCGGCATTGATCGTCGAGGCAACAATCGCTTGTGCGGGTGTCAACTTCATGGAGCGACAGGCGAGAGCAAGCACAAATTGCATCGACTCATTCCAAGTTGTGCCGGGATTGCAATCTGTGGCAAGAGCAAGGATCACGCCTGCATCAAGCATTTTTTGTGCGGGGGTGTAATCACAATGTGCCAACCCAAAGGGGGTACAGGGCAGTGAAACCGCTACTGTTTCTGAATTCGCTAAATTCTCTATATCTTCATCAGATGTGACCACAAGATGATCTGCCGATGCCGCGCCCAATTCGGCAGCCAAACTCGCTCCGCCGAGATTATCAAATTCATCGGCGTGGATCTTGAGCGGGAAGCCCAGTGCTGCCGCTTTCTCTAAAATCTGGCGAGATTTCGCCAAGTCGAATGCGCCGGTTTCGCAGAAAACATCTACAAATGGTTTGCTTTGACGGCGCGGGGCGTGTGTTTCCCACCAATCGCTGACGATAGGGAGCATCGTTTCAGTAATATGATCGGTGTAACCTTCTGGGTCATCTTTGAATTCTGGGGCAATCGCATGTGCACCTAAAAAGGTGATCGCTAATTCAAGCGGTCCTTCACGGTCGAGGGTGAGAAGGGCTTTGAGCATTCTTAATTCGGTGGCAGTTTGTAACCCATAGCCGGTTTTTGCTTCAGCGGTGGTTGTTCCGGTCGAGAAAACGCGCATTAAACGGGAGCGAGTTTGGGACAAGAGCGATTCGAGCGGTGCTTTTCGCGTATCCCGTACTGTTGAAATAATCCCGCCGCCGGCTTTGAGAATATCCAAATAATGCGCTCCCTCCAGACGCATCTCAAATTCTTTTGCACGATCTCCGCCCCAAATCAGATGCGTATGCGGATCGACGAATCCCGGCATGAGGACGCTGCCCGAAGCATCGAGGGTGGGTTCGTCGGGATGCTTCGCACGCATTTTGGGCGTGCTACCAATTTCGATGATTTTCTCATCTCGAATAAGTAGCGCGCCATCTTCGATGATGCCGAGTTCGCCAAGGTCGCGCCCGCGTTGGGGGCCGCCAGCGATGGTGAGGAGTTGGGTTGCAGAATGGATGAGCATAGGATTGGTCTCTTAGCTTGAAGTCTTATAGTCGGGTGGTCTGTGTTGCCCCTCATTATAGCCCCTTTCGCACGAGATATTGGGCTGGCTTCCGTTTAAATGAAAAAGGTGCGACGTGAGCCGCACCCGTTAAGGCATCTTTAAGTTGTGTTTGGTTCTTTATTATTTCTCGAGTTTAGCAAGCTCTCTTTTCTTAAATTCAGACACTTCTCCCGTTTCTGCATAAATTTTCCAATCTTTCAAAAAACGTTTTTGAAGTTTTGCAAAATTACTCTTGAGGGGAATACCAAGAAGTGCACCTTGAATACCTGTTAAATTTGCAGTGATATTCGTCGATACTCGGCAAGAATTATCGCTGATTCCTTCAACTTTTAAGGCATTCTGAAGGTCTGCTAAAAAACTTGGCATCTTTTCGATCTTTGCCGACCAGGTGATTTCTTTTTGTGCTTGGTCGTAATGTACTATTCGCTCGTCTGCTTTTCCGGATTTTCCAAGGTCACAAAATCGACCACCTGTAGGTGCTCCTTCAAAAGTTGCCGGGGCAGACTCATTATTCCAAGATTTATTTATACCTGGTCCCCACTCTCCGATATTAATAAAGTTTGGTCCGATAATTTCCCATGCTCTTTCAGCGCTTGTATTAATTTCAACGAATTCTTTTATATCTAATTTACTCATTATCAATACCTTCGC
>Ga0257125_1002348_pt1 | contig 15745 bp, 23 predicted proteins | sample SI106_200metaG_FD_190183 | JGI IMG/M metagenome (GOLD analysis project Ga0257125, IMG submission 190183) | Marine microbial communities from Saanich Inlet, British Columbia, Canada - SI106_200 | ecosystem: Environmental > Aquatic > Marine > Inlet | place: Canada: British Columbia | collected...
AACTCTTCTGTATAATTAATAGATTTAATTTTTTTGTTTTTTGTAAGACGTATTAGAAATGGACTATTCTTTGTCTCACATTCATATTCTTTTTCAATGCTCATGAACTACCTCCTATCGGACCAATGTAATGATCACCGGCTTGTCCGGTGCATTATTTTATTAGCGGATTTACTCCGCAATACCGCCCCATTGTTCAGCCATTGCTTTCCCAATACCGGGATAAGTTTTAGATCTAAGTTTTGACCTATTTTTTGATGGCGGCATTTTCCATATTCTGTTTTCTCTACCTTCTACCTCATCTGTAGGCACAAGATCTTTCAACCCTTTTATCCAAAGCCAAGTTTCTTTTGTTTCACCGTGTCCGTACTGGTAAGGGTGGACAACTTGTGTTTTTGGGCCTATAAAACTTTGCATAATAGTTTTTGGCTGCTCCAAGACAACACATTCACAGACCTTGCAAGCTTTTTCCCATAGGTCTTTACAGAATTTTATACCCGCGGCCCTAAGTGGACTTTTCCAATACCACCTATTCCCACACAGAGCTGTATGTGTGCATGGTGGGTGCATTATGACAATATCCCAAGACATTAAATCAAGCGCTACAAACGCATCTTTTTGTATGTGCCACTCTGGATGACCACCTGAACATTTTTCTAAGTCGCAAGAGTAAGCCTCATGGGCAAGTTTACGAAACTCTTTTGCCACAACTTGACTTTCTTCACATAAAATCAAAACTTTCATTTTGTCCTTTCCTATAACCGGTTTATCCGGTTCATGCAGTTGATTAGCCTGGTTCACCCAGAGCTAATGTGTTGATCACCGGCTCGTCCGGTGCATTATTTTATTAGCGGAGCATTCCGCTTTTCTGTTATTGCCTCATCAAGCCACTTAGCCGCATTTTTCAAACCCTGTAAAAATTCGATCTTTTCAGGGTAAAGCTTCGTGGTATAGTTCTGTTTTTTATTGGGCGAGGGCTTGCGCCCTGCACCCTTTCTTAATCCTCCTCTGGTCATGCCACTTCAACCATGTATGTTACCAGTTTACCGGCATAACGCTCGATATCTTCACACGTCAACTCTTTTCCCCTTAACTCTTGTGGTAGGTTTAAAGGGATCTCGGAAAAACTTTTAGTCAGGCACGATAACGAGTGTGGTAAAACCCCTATCACGTGTTTACCCTGTACGATATCAGGGCTGGCATGTGCAGTAACATTTATATTACTATCCACAATCCCTTTTAATATTAAATACTCAACAAGCCCTTTGTGCCTCGTGACTATTAAATTAAATTTCATTTTACTATCCTTTAAAATTTTGTTTTTTGAGATCCTGCAAAAAACTAACAGGGTAATTTATTTGTAGGCTTTACTCACCTTGCAAGGTCTATGGCGTTTACGATTGCGCGCCCTTGCGCACGCCTTTGATTATATTTTATTTGCGACCAAATTCCGCAAGCGTTAGAGTCCACATATCTATTATGTGTAACTCTTAAATAAATTTGATGCGATATAACCTCCTGTTGATAAGTTCAAAAACAGGGCAATTGTACTCTAAAGAAAAATTCTTAATGGCCTGCAAAGCCGTTTTCGAGATAGTTTTCTTGAATTTTAGTACAACACCTATATATTCCGGTCGAACAAAACACTCCCTATGAAAACTGTAAGCTGAGTTTTCACTACGTGTTTTTTTAAGGGTTTTAGTCCTTGAGGATGTTTTTTTATAGACGGAATAAACATCCCCGTTAAATCTTCTTACCAAAGCTGAGTTTTTGACAAGCAATCCCACCTTGGCATGATTTATATAAGATTTCCCAGCCTGGAGCATTTCCGCAGCAACATGAACCTTCTCACGTTGCTCAATCTCATATACTAATGAATTGTATAGAGATTGTTTTTTTTTGAAAGCTCCAAGCCATCTTACTATCATTTCCCCCCCCCCTTTTTTTGTTATTGATGATGTTTAAATAATACAGGAGTTTTAGATTAATGTCAAGCCTTTTTTCAAAGAAAAACGAAATAAATTAAAACTATTTTCTAACTACCTGTTTTTTCAACGATTCAGCGGTTTTAATCCGCTGCAATATTTTATTAGCGACGCTGGCGAAGCCTGTCTAAGCTAATGTAATGGTCAGCAGCGAGGCTTTTTTCGCCTGCTGCACTATTTTATTGGCGGATTTATTCCGCATGCTACTTCATGGCATTTGTTTGAGCACGTGGTATACCCAAAGTACGGAGAGTCCCGGTCTGATTTGCTCTTGACTTCACGTACTATTTGTTCGCCGCAAATGATACAATTGCTATTGAATATTCGACTCTCACAGTATAAATGAATTTGGTTGAATGGTATGCCAAACATATCCTCAAGTTCGCTCAATTCAATACCAGAATCCCAGTAGTATTTTGACACAATCCGTTTAAGCTTACCCCTGATAAGTTTTATGTTTTTATTTAATGCGTCCCTTTGGGAGAACAAATGTCTTTCTTCTTGGTACAGTTTTATAATTTCTTGTATATCCATTTGTTTTCTTTGTTTCCTTTTAAAATTCAGCGGTTTATCCGCTGCAAGCAAGTGATTGGCCTGGTGGGGCAGTTTCCATCCAGAGCCAATAAGGTGTTATCCAGTTTTTTTTCTGGATAACATGTTAATTTGTAATGTTATCTAATATTCATCTGAGCCTTAGCCAACGATAAAAAGCTCTGACATGCGTTCACTGTTTTTTCCAGGTGCTTTATCCTACCTAATGCAGCTTTCAGCATACCTTTTGCAATATCAAGGTCATATTTTAAATCTGCTGCATCAGACTCTGATAAAAGTTTTGCCTCAGTCACTGGTTTGTCTGTCTTGTGTATAAGATACCTCTTTGATTTGTATTTTGTGTAATCCCGTTCTTTCTCTGCAACAGACTCGTAATATTCATCTACTCCGGTTTGTGCAGCCCCCAGATCCTTTAGCCTTCTTGTGTAATTTTCTGCAATGTCTTTAATACTTGTGTAATCAAAACTCATATCAACCCTCCCATAGAAGTTGCCATACCAGACTCAACGTGCTTCAGTGCTCTGTATGCAATCAGTGCAGCCTCTGCCCTGTCGTGTCTGGTGAAGAGTTCTTCATGCCCGGAGAAAATCCGGTTTGCTGTCCTGATATACCCTGGTTTATTTCTGTCTTTTTTGTAAATGAGATTTTTTCTCCAATTTACAGGAGCATAGGATTCAAAATCAATCGTGTTTATCCGCAGAAGTGTTTTCCACATTTCCTGATTTCGGATTAATGTCTCTGCCCTTTTTACATCCTTTTCGTTTTTCCAGATCCACACCTTTTCAATAATCGCAAATTTGATGCTAAATTTCTCGTTTAAGAGGTTTAGCAGGTTAAATGATGCCATTGTACTCTTATAATCGTGTATTTCAACGTGGCGCCCACAGATAAGAGCCAGGGCCCCTGTAATCCCCGGGTCAATTCCTATAACTGCAGGGTTATCTTCTAAAAATTTTGATCTTATGTTGTCCATTGCGTCCTTGTATTCTCTCCCCGTATGCCATTTACCGCACTTCTTGCAGAAAAAATAGGAGTATATGGCACTCCATATCTCTCACCGTTCTTCCTGGCAACATATCTTGCCCTGCCACTGCTTGAGTGCTTTATCTTGATGCACTTTTTAGACATAAGCCTCCTTTTGGTTAAAGTTTATATATTAATTACTGGAATAATCTTGTCCGAACGTCCGTATATTCATTATCCTCTGCAACCAGTTCAATAGAATCTAACTCCCGATCAGATGAAAAACCAATATCCGCACCATCAAGATAATCTCTAACTTTTTTATAGGCCCCATCCATCGTCTTTGCTACCACATAAGACCGATGATATTTAACTCCACATCCAGTACCATAAGTACCTTTTAGGTTGACCTTAAATAATTTGTCTGTCTTTACGCTTCTCATATTTCCTCCATTATGCTAAATACATCATAAAGGTTAATTTATATCTTCTTCCCCTTAAATCCTAATTGTTTTAGTTTGTCATGGGCCGGTAACATCCCGGCTTTCTCTGCTACGTCTATCAGGCTTACTGGTGATTGTTCCATGTCTTGATACGCTTCCATAAAATCTTTCCTGAACCACTTTAATTCCTCTGCATCCATCATACCCAGCTTTTCAAACGTCCACCTGTATGTCATGAGGTATGCTGTATTCTTATCAAGGAACTTTGGCAAAGCTGCCCTTCCAAACTCTTTTAATTTTTTGAAGACTTTATCACATTCAAGGTTGGCTGCTGCCTTTGGATCTAATTTACCGGCTGTTGCTTCTATAACATCAATGATCTCTTTTGTTGTTGGAACTGCAGGGAAAGTTACCTTTCTGTTTTTTAAAAGCCATGTTCCAGCTATCCTTATTTGTTTAATAGAATATTCTTTCAGGGCATCAAACCTTAAAAGCAATCCATTATCAGAAACCGTACCTCCAAAGTCTTCTGCAAGGCCATACATAACCTGTGCAAACATTCCTTTATCCACTTTGTTATCTTTCATCACCAGCTCCTTCTACAAAAGATTTACAGGCTTCCTTGTTTTGATTTAACCTGTTATTTTTTGGTATTACCATTATTTTACTTTTTTCATATCCGTTGGCAATATTTTGAAATTTGGTCAATCCGTTGCCACTTTTTTTTCTTAGACCATGGAGAGAAAGAATATTGTTAGACCAGAAATCATCCTTTACCGCCCATTTAATAACAACTCCTATATATTCAAAAGAGAAATCATCAAGACGTATGATCTTGTCAATTGTATCAGCACTATTCTTTAAAAGATTCTTACCATTAGGAGCAAGGCTACCTTTTTCTGTCTTGGTATAATCAATAAAATCTTGAGAGAAAGAAATAATGTCGGGAGAGATATACGCTAGTATATCTTTATTATCTTTAATATATCTTTTGTGTGTGCCTTTTTGGGTGACAGGTTTGACCCCTTTTTGGGTGACTGTCACCTTTTTGGGTGACAGTTTCCAAAGATCGTAATTCTTTTGAAACCCATATGTTATAACAATTCTGTCACCTTTTTGGGTGACACATCTTTTAATCACCTTCTTATCGGTGAGTTTTTTCAAGAGGGTGTGGCATTTCCTTCTGTCTATCCCAGTTAACTGCTCAAATTGTGATAGTGCTATCCTGTCCATCTTCTTCTTGTCACCATATTTATTTTTTGGATCTTTCAACCAACCCCATGTTTTCCTTAATATCACCCATATGATTTGCCACTCCTGTCCACTTAATCTATATGAGCATAATTTGTCAGCAATAGTATTGGCAATATCAATATGGCCGTTTTCTGCTTGAGGAGAGGCCATAATTAATTAAACTTCTACATCTTTTCTTGGATCAAGACAGGCCGTATCTGAGAAACCCAGTTGTTTCAGTTTAAGAATAGATGACGGTGACGGTTTAATCCCATTCATCCAGGCATGAACTGACGGGCTTGACAACCCCAGTCTATCAGCAAGAGACCTGCCAGTATAACCCATTAACTTCATTTCTTTCTTTAAAATTTCCAAAATATCCTCCTTTAATTAAACTAATTCCTTTCATACTAAAGCTAACACATATGGAATGTCAACTATTTTCTTTAATAAACTTGTTGACTAATGCCCAAAATTAGCGTAGTTATTATATGGTAGGTTTCATATAGACACACTCACATTAATAAAGGAGGCCAAAGTGGTTAGAAAAAAGTACAAATGCAAAAAGAAGAAATACAAACCGATAAAGTATGGCAGATTTAAAAGAGGACTTATGACAAGGCTTTCTGAAAAATTTAAGCTGCCAAGGGATCAGCTTGCTGGCAGACTGTCCGGAAGCCGTAAGGTTAGCAAGGAACACGCTAAAATATTAACTAAGAAGTTTAAATCTATTAATATAGATGTTCCTCTTGAGTATTGGGTTGGACCGGACCGTTTATCGCTCAGGTATTTAATAAAAGAATGGTATAAGGAGGAAATGGATGAACGAAAACCAAGAACTTAGGGAAAAGCTGTTTGGATTAAAAACAAAAGGGCACTTCGTGTTTGTCCCTTTCGGCAGACTTCCAACCGTCAATGGTCTTTTTATCCCTGTATCTGAAAGGGTTATAATGGATGAAATTGACTTTTACCAGGTCCAGGGAAGTTTTGGGTTAAGGCATTTCGCATTTATGAAGCTTGCAGATGCTGCAGGCGTTCACTGGTCTGCAGAGGGTGCCCATGTTGGGAGAACCGATAATATGAGTAACCCAAACTATTGTTCTTTCAGGGTCGTTGCGAAAATAAGAACACCAGAAGGCCTATGGACCGAACAATCAGCAAGTAAGCACCTGGATCTTGATGCAAAAAGAGAAGCCATTGAGATTAAACACTCTGAGGCTTTTGATTACAAAAATAAGTTTGGTGGTGGTAAGGGTCCTAATGGATGGGCTGTTAAAAAGCCATGGCCGAAAGAAAGGGATGAATATGTTAAAAAGTTCACATCCCGGGATGTTAACCAGCTAAGAGATAATATGGATGAACGCTGCGAAAGTGGTGCCCAGTCAAGGGCTATTAAAAACTTGATGCACATCCCTGCAAGCTTCCCTGCCGATAAGAAAAATGATAAAATACCGGCCTGCCTGGGTATGGAGTTTCATATTGTTCGGTATATCTTAGATCCTTTAAATGAAAGGGTTCAACAGGCTCAACTTGCCAGCTTTCAGCAAGCTATTACTGGTATTTATGGGGTTCCGGCTCCCGCACCTGTCCATCAGATTGAACAAAAACCCATTGATATAAATCCTCCTGCCCCCGGGAAAGAAGTGAATGACTCCCCAGAAGAAGTTAACTTTATTGATCTGAGCTTTGGGGAGAAGATCAAAGAAATTGAGGCCTTGGTTAAATCGTCTGGCTATGACTACTTTGAAAAAGATACAAAGGAAACTCCCCTAAAAGACTGGACGGATAAGCAGCTTATTGGATATTATGAATTTTTAGTAGCGGAGGATAAAAGATAAACCGCTTGCAACCGAACACAACATAAGGTATGGTGACAAGATGAAGCAAACATTGACAATAAGGTTAGGACCAGAACAAATCAAAAAACTCAGAGAGATCGCCAACAATGAAGACAGGAGTGTTAGTGCGGTCATAAGGAGATTCGTAGATGAAGGCATCAAAAAGATTAACTCAAAAAAGGCTTAAAGAATTATTCCACTACAACCCTACCACCGGGATATTCACATGGCTTGTAAATAAGGGCAATGCAAGGATTGGGTATAAGGCAGGCACAAAGAAAAAAGATGGTTATATCCAAATACGAATAGATAGAAAAAATTTTTTAGCCCACCGCCTTGCTTGGCTATATAATTATGGGTATTTACCAGAAAACTGCATTGACCACATCAACAGGAACAGGAGCGACAATAAAATAGAAAACCTAAGAGAGGTAACTCTCCAGTGCAATTTGAGGAATACCGGAAACTCCAAAAGAAATACCAGTGGTGTAAAGGGTGTTTATTGGAGTAGAGAAAGAAAGATATGGTATGCACAAATTATTTATAATAATAGGTTGCGAGGGTTAGGATATTATCATTCTTTTGATAATGCTGTTTGTGCAAGGTTGGCAGGAGAGCAGTGTTTGGATTGGTCTGGTTGCGACTCTTCCAGTCCGGCTTTTAAATATGTGCAATACATAACTAAAAAGGAGGTATTATGCGAATAATTCATTTTGGAGATATCCACTACAATGAAAAAGACTACCAGGAAATTGACAAGTGCATGAGCTTTATTATTGAGAAGTGCATAGAAGGGAAACCAGATGTTATTATCTGCCCCGGTGATATTATAAACTCTCAATACCTTGGGGCCGATACAAAATCAATGAAAGCAGTACAAACCCAGTTTAGAGAGCTTTCAGACATCGCTCCGATTGCTGTTGTGGCTGGTACATTTAGCCATGATGGGTTGGCACCTGAATTGTTGAGGTCAGTGGCTGGTAAATACCCTATATGGGTCAGCACTAAGCCTGAACAGATAATTCTATGTAAGACCCCGGGTCAAATTTTTTGGGCAAAATCAAACTCAACTACACTGACTATAAATGCTATATTGGTTGTTACTCAGATCCCACCTATGACAAAAGAACATTGGAAAAACAAACAGGGTATAGAAAAAGACAATCAGAATATCTCTAAGGCAATGGGGGCCATCTTCGCAAGTTTTGGCGAAATGGCTAAGGGGTATAAATGCCCACACATCCTTTCAGGCCATTTTGCTATGCAGGGGTCTATGATATCAGAACATCAGATGTTGCCAGGTGGTGACATTTCTATAGGTAAGGACATGCTCGCCATGGCTAATGCCGATTTAAATTGTCTTTCACATATACATCTCGCTCAGGAGTATGAATTGAATAATGGGAAGAAGGCTTTCCATTCAGGATCTATCTACCGGAAGAATTTTGGAGAGCGTAATGAGGATAAGGGATTTTATATTCATACATTAGAGGATTGGCACAATTCAGAAACAGGTGGAGAGGGATATGGTTATACTCGTTCCGAATTCGTTAAAACCCCCACAAGACACATGACTGAACATATCCTGGATCTTATTACAGTCCCATGGCTACTTGAAGAAGGGCATAGGCCAGTCCATGAGGAAGTAGCAGACATATTATCTGAATGGTGCCGTATAGGTGCATGGATAAAGATCAAGATAACAATATTCATGGATGATGTTCGCTTAATTAACCAATCTAAGATTAAAAGCGAATTACTTGATGCAGGGGCCGGTCACGTTAAAATTGAGATTGATCGGGTAAGAAGGGAAAATTCCAGGGAAGATGATATTATACGGGCTGTTGGTCTGGTTGATAAAGTCAAGGCACTTGAAAAACACCGTTCTCAGCCTGCACCGGATGGAGTTATGGAAATGTTGGAACAGGTTGAGGTGCTTAGTCCGGAGGATTTGGTTAAGTATGGGGTTGGGAGGTTATAATGGGACTATCATGCAGTTGTGATTGGGAGGAAGGGCCAGGGTCTATTTGTTATTGTTATGATGATTCATCTCAGGACTTTGAGCCTCTAAAAACATCAAAAAGGAAAAGGTGTTGTAGCTGTAAGGCATTAATTAATATCGGTTCTCTTTGCATTATACATCCACGCTATAGGTATCCACACAATGAAATTGAGGCAAGGATAACTGGTTGCGATTGGGATCTTAACGAAGAACCCACAATAAAGATATCTAATCATTATCAATGTGAAAAATGTGCTGAAATATGGTTAAACCTTGTTGACTTGGGCTATGAGTGTTTATTGCCTGGTGAAAGTATGCCAGATGCCTTAAAAGAATATCAAGAATTAATAGGATTTAAACAAAAGGAGAAATAAATGGCAATACTAAAATATTTTAAATGCAAGGGCTCCATAGGGCTACATTACGGGCTGGGCCAGGAAGAAGTAGCGGTAAACTTTGATAATTTGTCTGGCCTGGTAACACTGGCCGGGAACAATGGCAACGGTAAGACAACTTTCATGGAGTTGTTATCTCCGTTTGATGTAATGCCATCCAGAAAGTTAAAGAATCCCCGTAAGTACAACCTCAAGAACCAGTTTATGCTCCGTGATTCCTATAAAGAAGTCTGTTATATCTTTAATGGAGAAGAATATAAATTTAGGGTTGAGATCCCAGCCGGTACAACAATGGGGATAGAGGGATATATTACCCGGGATGGGGTCCCGCTTGTAAAAGGGAAGATATCAGAATACAGAAAGATGGTGGTTGAACTGTTTGGTAGTGAAGAGTTATTTTATTCTTCTATCTTCTCCTGCCAGGGTGGGCCAAAACTTACAGATAGAACCGTTGGAGAATTCAAACAACTGCTTATAGAACTCCTGGGGCTTAATAAATACGTGGAGTGGTGGTATTCCATAGGTAAGGTCCAGAAAGCCGTGAAAGTAAAATTAGATAAGGTTCTGTCTGACGTTTCCCTGCACGATGGGGATATTAAAGCCATGGAGAAGAACCAGGAACTGCTTGAGCAATCTGAATTTTCTTTAATGATGGACCAGAACAAAATAGTTGCAATAAAAAAAGAGATTGCAACAGTTGAAGAGGATCTTAAAACCCTGCAGGCCCAGAAGGTTGAAGCTGAAAAGAATGAAGCGGTTATCACTGAAAAGAAAAAAGCCATTGAGGATCTGAAAACAAACTATCATGCTGTCCTTGCAGAGTCTGGTGATAAGATCGCTTCTTATAATCTCTTTAAAGCCAATACAGAAAAAGAGATAGAAGAATATACCGGCCTTGTATCAAAGGAAGCGGATATCCTTGAAGCCTCAGACAAGATCAAAGGCCTGGAGAAAGCTAAGCAGGATCTTGAGGCAACAATTTGTGACCTCAATACTTCCATTGAGGAAAAACAAGCCTTTTATAATAAAATTGCCATTGAGATCCAGGGCCTTTATAAAAAGCAAGGGGCCATTAGAGAAGAATCTGATCTTGAAACCTTAGATAATAGGGTATCAGAGCTTGAGGCTGAACTTACAAAAGCTGAAACATCCCTTGCCGAGAAAGAAAGGTTACTTCTAATAGCCAAAGACCCATCCCCTCTGCAGGCTTTACTGACAACATTATCCCAATACCAAGATGCTGAGGACCTTTTGGAAACCAGGCCTGCAAAATGCACGATAGACGATTGCCCTTTTATCATGGCTGCCATTGCCTCTATAAAACAAAAACCGGAGACAGAGAAGGCCATAACCGCCTGGAAGAAAGCAAACAAGATCGTTGTTGATAATGCTGAAAAGGAAGTCCTTGCTGCTCAGGCTGTTGTGAGTACCTTGTTGGTAGAAAAATCAGAAGCTATGTCTGCATGGTCAACGGAATCAGAAAGAGTCAAGGGCATGCTGGAAGTGGTAAAAGAAGGTATAGACACAAACGAAAAGACCAACCGTGAATTATCAGGGCTTATTGATGAACAGAAAACCAAAAAAGATAAATCAGCTTCTCTTATTGCTGGGATTGATGGACACATCAAAACCTTCCAGGAACTATCAGGCAAAGCACCAGAACTTGAAGCTGCCAAGCAAACCATAACAGCACTTAAGAAAGGTATCAGCGATAAATGGATTGAGGTTGCTGCAGAGATCAAGGCCCTTGAGACTAAATCTAATGGTCTTATGGACAAAATAAAAACCATTGAGGCTGAGATTAAAGCATTGCCGGCAGTGAATGAGGACCTGGATGATCTTATCATAACTCAACAGAACGAATTAAACGGGCTTGACTCAGAGTTGACAAGTGTCAACCTTGCTGCCTCTAACCTGGATAAAAAAATAGCCGTTCTGGAAGACAAGATTGCCAGTGCAGAAGAGACAAAGGCAGTTGTGGAAGGGTTAAAGAAAGAGGAAAGGCATATCCGGAAAGAGCTTTCAAGGTGGGATTACATCAGGGGTGCCGTGTCTAAGTCCGGATTGCAGGCCCTTGAGATTGCCAGTGCTGCCCCATTATTGACCGGGATTGCGAATGATCTATTGACTGACGCATTTGGTGGTTCCTTCTTCCTGGACCTCGTTACGGAAGATCCGGAGACAGGGGCAGAGATACTTGATATCTATGTTACCCGGGAAGATGGGAAGACTTATTCTTTGTCTGAGTTTTCTGGTGGAGAGTCTGTTTACATCTTACAGGCCATGAAATGCGCCCAAATAGTTGTGAATATAGAGAAATCAGGGGTGCATTTTCAAACAGCATTTGCAGACGAAGAGTGTTCATCATTAGATAAAGGAAAAAGCGAGAAATTTATTAAGCTTTACCGGGCTCTTTTAAAAAGGGCAGGCTTTGAAAAGCTAATCTACATAACACATATCCCAGAGGCTCAGGCTTTATCAGATTATGTAATAGATTTCACAAAAGAAGGGCTAAAATCTGAGAGTGATATTTAAAATGATTGATCAAATAGCCCAAGCATGGATAATACTATTCGGTATCCCTGCTATATGGCTGGTAGGCAGGCTTGAGAAGTGGAAAAGATGGGGTTATATCTTTGGTTTGCTATCTCAGCCTGCCTGGTTGTATACTTCGATTGTGAATGAGCAATATGGTATTATGGTCCTGGTCTTGTGGTATACTTATTCATGGGGGCAGGGGGTTTATAATTATTGGATAAAGGATAAATAACTTGTTATCGTTATGCCTTTTTGATATTGTTCTTGTGTGGGATAGAGTCTGCAGCTTGAATCCCCGACCCCTGATCGGGCTTCCCACACATTTCAATCAGGAAACTACAGGAGTTTTATCATGAGCCAGAAAAAAATATCTCAAGCATTTGTAAAGAAATTATTTAAGTACGAAAAACTTACTGGAGATTTCATAAGACTGATAAGAAGGGGCAAAGAAAAGGCCGGGGTTATTGCTGGATGTATAAATAAAGAAACTGGATATCGCCATATTGGTATCAATAATGTAAGTTATAAAACCTCACGGCTTGCGTTCCTGTATGTGGAGGGTTATATGCCAGAGCATGATGTAGACCACAAAAACAGGATAAGGCATGATGATAGGTGGGAGAACATCCGACATTCAACAAGACAATGTAATATCAGGAATCAGGGTATGTTATGCACCAACACTTCTGGGATAAAGGGTGTGTACTTTGATAAATCGAGAGGGAAGTGGGTTGCCTGTATAGAGGTTGATGGTGTGAAGATTTATCTTGGGAGTTTTAAGAATAAAGATAATGCTATAATTGCAAGATGGTTGGCTGAGAAAAAGTTTGATTTTCCAAGCTGCATTTCTTCTTCATCCTCGTATCTATATTTAAAGAAGAAAGGGCTTATACCTAAAAAAAATGATGATATATGCACCTTTATAGACAGAGCAAAGGCCAAATTAACGAATAACACATCTGGCATCCCGGGTGTTGTGCTAAAAAAAGAATCTGGGAATTGGGTCGCACAAATAGGGTATAAAAAGAAAAGAATTTACATCGGTACGTTCAAAAACAAGATTGATGCAGCTGTTGCAAGAAGTAGGGCTGAGATAAAATATAATTTTCCAGGGTGTAAGACCAAGTCTATAGCATATTTATACATTAAAGAAAGGGGAAGGGTTTGAAGATAAAACTCAGAGCCCACCAGGCGGAATTAAATTCTTGTATTGATGGGATTATTTCAGGGTCCAAACGGTTCAAAAGCGTGAAAAAAATTATAATTTCGGCGTGCCCCGGCTCGGGTAAGGGCTCCTGTTGTGTAAACGCAGGCAAGCTAATTAAAGCAGGCTTGGCAGATAATATTTGCCTTATCGTCCCAAGAACTAATCTACAGCTACAAGCAGAACAGGTGTGCATGGACACCTTTTTCCAAAAGTTGTTTAATGTTAAGATATCATTAAGGGCCAGCACAAATGATTATAACCCTACAAGGGGGCTGCACGGGTTCATCAGTACATATCAAGCACTGGGACATGACAAGCGAAAACACGTTTTAGAAATAATTAAGAAAAGAAGGTATATACTTATCCAAGATGAATTCCATCATGTAGAAGAAGATAGTCCATGGGCTGATTCTGTAGGGGATCTCATGGAGGCTGCGAAATACGTTATCCTCATGTCTGGCACTCTCTCCAGGGCTAATAAAAAGCAAATAGCCTTTATGGATTACAAGAATGGGTATGTTGATCTAAATGGTGACAAAGAAACCTATGTTATCAGATATCCCAGGTCAGAGGCCTTAAAAGAATTGGCTGTTCTCCCTATGAAGTTCCATTTATATGATGGATCGTTTGAATGGGAAACCCATAATGGGAAGCAAGTTTCTGTCCAAAGTTTTGCCTCTGTTCAAAGAACCGATCGGTCAAGTGCTTTATTTACTGCCCTTGAGACAGAATTCTCAAATCAATTAATAGACCACTCATTGGTTCATTGGCTTAAGGCAAGAGAAAAAAATCCAAGATCCAAGATACTGTTCATTTGTGCCAGGATAGGCGATGCAAGAAGGTGTATGTCTTATTTAACAGGTCTTAATGTTCCTTCTCTGCTTGTCACCAGCCATGGAGATCATAAAGAGTGCATACAAAACATTGAAAAATATAAAGCTAATGCACCAGTAATGGTAACAATTGCAATTGGTTATGAAGGGTTGGACGTCCCCGCTATGACTCACGTTTGCGTTCTTACAAGAATAAGATCCCATGAGTGGTTAGAGCAGGCCTGTAGTAGACCGACCAGACACGATAAAAAAGCAGGCCCATATAGCAGCCAGATTGCCCATATCTTTGCACCAAAGGATCAGGCCTTTCTTGAATTCGTGGATGTTATAGAGAAGGAACAAGTTACCCGGGCAAATACCGGCTCCATAGAGGAGCAGCTGCCCTTGTTTGAGCTTCCATCTTTAAACGAGGGTGGAAGTGAGCAAGGACCGTGTAAGCCTCTTAGATCGCAAATTATAGACCTTGCCAAGGGATTTAATAATCAAAAAGTAGTATGGGAAAGAAAGGTCCTTACACCAAAGCAGGAAGAAATGGATATAAGACACGACATAGACCGGTATTTAAAAAGATATGCCCGGGATCAGGGATATGAAGTCATGGAAGTGAACCGGAGTGCAAAAGAGATTAACCAGAAACCACGCAATTTAATGACTCTTGACGAGCTTAGATATTTCTTTAACCGGATACAAATATTGTTTCCCCTGGTAAGTAGGGGATCGTTTGTTCCTATATCTAACTGCCAGCCTATATTTGATAGTAAGCAGAAAGAGTTTGATTTAGAGAGTGAATCATTTTTTTAAGGGGGATACACAAAAGCCTAACAAAACCCCTTAGACAAAATCCGTCCTCCTGCAGCCTGAGTAAGATTAACGCTCATTGTAGGATGGACGGTATGGGGCTCCACACTATCCCACTTTAATATTTCAACAACCGGCGTTATATACTCCTCACTACAAAATGTCCTGTCTGGATCTTCTTTAATAGACTTTAACCGGAAATTCATTATCCCGGCCCAATCATAGGGCCTCCGGTCCTCACATGATTTAATATACCTGGACATACAATAGGCCCAATCAAGATCAGATATCTCCAGCCCCCATATCTCATAAGGGGTCCTTTTTGTATGCTTATCAAAAGAAGAATAGTCCATCCATGACTCTATCAGGCCTTCATGGGGCCATTGTTCAAGAAGATCAATCCCTGCAGGATCTTTCCCGGTAATCTGTTGGATAAGATCTTTTCCATCCTGATCGACAAATATTGCGGTATGGGAATATGGCCCTGTCTGCCTCTGGATTACTTTTGAGACAGGAGATATGCCAAAGAATTGCGCTGATTTTAATATCTTCATTTCGGTGCCGCCTTATCAAAGAGTGAAAGCAGAAGATCAAAGTTATCAGTCATGGCTGCACCCACAATAAGGGATACTGCAATAACAGTAACGCAAATAATCAAAGTCATTTTTGTTTTTGGTTTTAAATCTTTAAATGGGTTCACTATATTCTCCTCCTTGTGTTTTGGTGGACCTGGATATGAAAATGTAAGACTCCACCTTTTGCTTTGTGCAACCATGCGACATTCATTCCTGGCCTATTTGGATCATATGCCCAGTTTCTGTTAATCCATTTCTCAATATCTTTGGCTTGCCCGGGATTATAAACCCACTCAGAAATATCAATGGCCCTAACTGGATTGGTCCCATGGAGATCATTAGGATGTTTCTTTTCTCTCCAGGACTCGCTCATCCGGATACCA
>Ga0257125_1002384_pt1 | contig 15552 bp, 12 predicted proteins | sample SI106_200metaG_FD_190183 | JGI IMG/M metagenome (GOLD analysis project Ga0257125, IMG submission 190183) | Marine microbial communities from Saanich Inlet, British Columbia, Canada - SI106_200 | ecosystem: Environmental > Aquatic > Marine > Inlet | place: Canada: British Columbia | collected...
CGCTGATTCCTTAAATCTGACCCTGCAAAAAACCTGTAACGTTTCGATGGTCATTGAAAATACAGCAGGGCAGGGTAGCAATTTAGGATATCGTTTTGAACATTTGGCAGCCATTATTGAAATGACAGAAGATAAGAACAGAATTGGCGTATGTCTGGATACCTGTCATACTTTCACTGCCGGTTATGATTTGAAATCAAGAAAATCATGTAAGACTGTCTTCGATGAGTTTGATAAAGTTGTCGGTTTTCAATTCCTAAAAGCCATGCATTTAAACGATTCTAAAAAACCACTGGGAAGCAGGGTTGATCGACATGAGTCCATCGGTAAAGGGGAAATAGGCATGGAAGCTTTTAGATATATTATGAATGACCAACGTTTCGATAATATTCCCATGGTATTGGAAACCCCAAATAGTGATATCTGGGAAGAAGAAATAAAATTGTTATACCGCCTGGAAAAATAAAATGCGAAATCAGACAGTTGCACTTGAATAAAAAAGGATGAATTGATATTGTTTCTAATTATTCTAATGTGTTGCAAAACTTTAGTAATTAACGAACCTATCGACATCTTAATCTTCCAGGAGATCAACTAAAATTAAAATCTATGAAGCTTAAAATAGTAAAAGGAACCAGAGATATACGCAACGAAGAGCTGGTACGATTTCAGATTATTGAAAAAAGTGCGGAAAAAATTTTCCCATTATATGGGTATAACGAAATTCGTAACCCGATTATGGAACGAACGGAACTCTTTGCCCATGGCGTTGGAGAAGAAACGGATATCGTTGGAAAAGAGATGTTTCTACTTGAGGATCGTCGTAAACGGAGTTTGGCACTTAGACCAGAAGGTACAGCTCAGATTGTGAGAAATATCATCACCAATGACTTAATGAAGCAAAATAAGACGTTGAAATACTATTATATGGGACCCATGTTTCGATATGAGCAGCCACAAAAAGGCCGTTATCGTCAATTCCATCAAATTGGAGCAGAGTATTTTGGTGTTGAAACACCGGATGCTGATCTGGAACTAATATTAATGTTGAGACATTTGTTTAATGATGTGAACCTAAAAGGTGTTGCATTCCAACTAAATAGTATTGGATGTCTGAAACCGAATTGTCGACCACAATTTAAATCGAATCTGGTTCAGTTTCTAAAGGATAATCAGCACAATCTTTGTGAGGATTGTCAAAAACGAATGACCACAAATCCATTACGGGTTTTAGATTGCAAAAATGAAAAATGCATACAAATCGCTGATGGGGCACCAAAGATCTATGAAAAAATTTGTGACGAATGCGCAGCTAATTTTAAGGATCTGCAAAACCTGCTCGAAAGACACAATGTTAAATACGAATTAAATGAAAAACTGGTAAGGGGACTGGACTACTACTCCAGAACCGTATTTGAGGTTTATTCCAGCAACCTCGGTGCCCAAAGTGCAGCCGGTGGTGGTGGTCGATATGATGGCCTGTTTGATATTTATGGTGCAAAAACTGTCCCGGCTATTGGGTTTGCTCTGGGATTGGACCGTTTGACAATGTTATTGGACAAGCCGAAACCAAAAAGTGAAGGTTTTTTTGTAATTGGCGCAAACCAGGAGGCCGTTATCAAATTGGTCTCTGAAGTTCGGGAAAATGGTCAAAAGTGTTTGTATGATCCACATTTTGCTTCAATGAAAAGTCAATTCAGGCAAGCGAATAAAGCGATGGCTAAAAAAGTGTTAATTTTAGGGGAAGAAGAGATCAAAAATAATCAAATTGCTGTAAAGAATATGGGTACAAGCGAACAGATCACCATCAGCACAGATCAACTGAACCATCAATTCGATAATTAACCAAGCAGAGTTTCGATATGAAAATTGGAGTACTTACTTCCAGTTATAAAACCAACGCGATTGAAGTCCGGGAAAAACTGGCTGTTTCCGAACCAGAAGTCAGACCTTTGATAGATTATTTAAAGGCCAAGTGTGGATTAAAAGAAGTCATGGTTGTCTCAACCTGCAACCGGGTTGAGATTTATTTTCGAAATAAAAACCCCATGAAAAAATTTGATTCCATAGCCTTTGCATTTACGGCTTTCAAAGAACTGGATCCAACCTTAGAAATCAATTTTACCAGATTGATGGAACGGGAAGCAATTAATCACATCTTCAGAGTAGCGGCTAGCCTGGAAGCTATGGTAATTGGGGAACCACAAATTACCGGCCAAATTAAAAACTTTTTCCATCTTTCCGTTGAAGCTGGAGGTTGCGGTTTTTTAATCAACCAGGTAGTTAATCGGGCTTTTGTTACAGCTAAACGCGTTCGCACAGAAACCAGTATTGCCAGATTTGCGGTTTCTATCAGTTTTGCTGCTGTTGAGTTAGCTAAAAAGATCTTTTTTGAATTGAAAGATAAAACTATTTTGGTGGTTGGTGCGGGAGAAATGGCAGAGTTAGCCATTAGTAATTTAATGAAAGCAGGTTGTTCACAATTACTGGTAACCAATCGAACGTTTTCCAGAGCGGTAGCTTTAGCAGAGCAATTCAATGGTTCAGCGGTTCGTTTTGAATATTTAGCCAATCATTTAAAATCAGCAGATATTATTATTTCTTCAACCGGTGCTAAAGGGTTTGTCCTGACCCACGATATTTTGCAGGACAGTATGAAAAAGAGGAAGTTTCATCCCATGTTTCTGATCGATATTGCTGTCCCCAGAGATATCGATCCGGCTGTCAATCAAATCAGTAATACCTATGTTTACGATATAGATGATTTGCAGTCCGTGGTGGATAACAATTTGCAATTCAGGCAGCAGGAAGCTGAAAAAGCACAACTAATCATTGAAGAAGAGTTGGATAAGATCGACCAGTGGTTAGCAACTTTAGATGTCATTCCAACCGTTAAACAATTTCGGGAAAAAATTCTGGATCTTGCAAATGAGGAATTATCCAGGGGGCTAGGCCAAATGGGCGATATATCTGCCAAGCAGGAGCGAACGGTTCGAGCCATGATCAATGGATTGGCTTACAAAGTACTTCACCATCCCACTATTATTTTGAAGCAGGCGGCAAAAGATGGTATCGCAGATGAGGAATACATTCGAATTCTGAATGACCTATTTGATCTAACCCCACCTCCAAATATATCAAAGAAAAACAACGTTATTAAACTCAAATGAAAAAACATATCGTTATTGCCACCCGTTCCAGCAAACTGGCACTTTGGCAGGCCGAATGGGTAAAGACTCAAATACAATTAAACTTTCCTAAAGTTACAGTTGAACTCTCTTTGATTAAAACCAAAGGTGATAAAATTCTGGATACACCGCTAGCAAAAATTGGAGGGAAAGGACTGTTTGTCAAAGAACTGGAAACAGCCATGCTGAAAAATGAAGCGGATATTGCCGTGCACTCACTTAAAGACGTTCCGGTTGAACTACCTGAAGGCTTATCTATTTCGGTTTACACGAAACGAGAGACGCCCAATGATGCCTTTGTCTCCAATCACTATTCTGACTTTTCAGAGTTACCCAAGGGAGCGGTCATTGGAACCAGTTCTTTGAGACGCATGGCCCAATTAAAAAAAATCAGACCTGATATCGAATTCAAGTCGCTGCGCGGTAATGTCATTACCCGATTAAGCAAACTCGATAACGGCGACTATGATGCTATAATACTGGCAGCAGCCGGATTAATCCGACTGGAGCTTAAGGATAGAATCACGCGTTTATTGGACGTTGACATTTCACTACCAGCGATTGGCCAGGGAGTGGTTTGTATTGAAACCCGAACCAATGATGAAGAAGTAATGGCACTGTTGGCACCTTTGAAAGATCATGAAACAAGAATCACTGTACAGGCAGAACGGGCACTCTTATGTCGATTAAATGGCGGTTGTCAGGTTCCCTTAGCGGGTTATGCAACTCTAAGTGAAAATACCATTTATCTAACCGGATTAATTGCCAGTCTGGATGGTAAGCAAATTATTAAAAAAAGTATTCAGGGAAATTCCAAAGATGCTCATACACTTGGAACAACTTTAGCCGAGGATTTATTAAAGAGTGGCGGCAGGGAAATCTTAGAATCCGTCGGTATTGAAGTGGCTGAATAAATGAAAAAACTTGACAGGCAAACCATACTGATTACCAGAGATTCTAATCAGGCTGGAGATTTTAAAAACCAACTGATAGAACTCGGAGCAACTGTTATTTGTGTCCCTACTATTAAACTTGTTGACCCCGATAGTTGGCGATCATTTGATAAAAACGCTCGGCAGCTATCAAATATAAACTGGATTGTATTCAGCAGTATCAATGCTGTTCACCAAACCGATCTCAGGCTAAAAAAGCTAGGTATTGATTTAAATGATTACCCTGGCATTCAAATAGCAGCAGTTGGAAACCAAACTGCAGAAACTATCAGACAAAAAGGGTGGAAAGTTTCATTGATTCCCGATAAATACCAGGCAGAAGATTTAAGTCAGGTAATGGTTACCCAGGTGAAACCAAATCAAAATATCTGGTTACCCAGGGCACTGGTTGCCCGTGATGTTTTAACTCCAGTTTTGGAGCAAGTAGGTGCCAATGTATCTATATCACCGGTTTATCAAAACATCGCCCCCCTTGAAAATCGGCTATTACTACTGGATGCTTTTTGCAGTAACCATTTAAACTGGATCACATTTACCAGTTCTTCAACAGTCTCAAATCTCTTTCAGATCCTGTCTGAAGACGCTAAACAATTGACCTGGCCTAAAATAGCATCCATCGGTTCCATTACTACCGATACAATCCTGAAGTATCAGTTAACACCATGTTTTACAGCTGTTCCTCAAAATATTGAAGGATTAATTCAAGGCATTTTACAATATCGTTAAATTAGTGCCTAAACGAAAAGTAAGTAATTTGGGGACATGTACAATTTCTAGTAAAGGCTTATACTTTCAGATACCAGATTGTTACGAGGATCGTGAGACTTCGCGGCGATCCCCAAATTACCGGATTAACAGCAAATATTGGCATTCTCGTCCAGACACTAATTAAGACATCTTATAAAAATGAATTTAGCACTTTCACAAATATCCAAATTCATCCACCAATTACCCAAAGTAGAATTGCATCTACACCTGGAAGGTTGTGTCACACCTGAATTCTGGCTAAGCCTGATCCAAAAGCATCAGGAAGATTCCCACATAACCTTAGAAAACCTTGAAAAGCGTTTTGTTTTTCAATCATTTTTTGATTTTATGGATACCTACCGGGATATCATTTTCTCGTTTCAGGAACCAGAAGATATCTATCATTTGACCAAGTTTGCTATGCATCATTTGGTGAGTCAAAAAATTCGATATTGTGAGATGATGTTTACCCCCTTTTTCTTTGTGAAACGTGGATTACCCTACAGAGAAATTTTAAATGCTATCGATAGTGCAGCCAGAGAAGTTGAAGCCGACCATCCCATAAAAATGAGCTTAATTTTTGACGGGCCTAGAAATTTTGGCGCTGAAATCGTAGCTGAAGTATTTGAAATGGCGGCCGGTGACCATACCGGCCGGGTAATCGGCGTTGGTTTAGGTGGCGATGAGTTGAATTACCCCGCGCATTTATTTCAAAAAGAATTCGAAAAAGCCCACTCCTATGGATTAAATCTGATTGCACATGCCGGTGAGACAGATGGCGAAAAATCAATGATCGATGCCATTCAAAAACTAAAGGTCAGCCGAATCGGCCATGGATTAGGCATCACTAAAGGCAGTAGGCTTGAAGCCTTAATTAGAGAAAAAAATATAACCATAGATCTTTGTCCTGGTAGCAACCTGGCTACAGGCGTCATTGACTCATTGGAAGATCATCCTTTTGGAAAATATTATCAAAAAGCTTATACCATATCATTAAATTCTGATGACCCTGGTTTGTTTAAAACCAGTCTGAATCAGGAATACCTTAAGATGGCAGAACTTCATAAGCTAAGCGAAAAGGACCTCATTCAAGTTATTTTAAATGGCATTTCAGGGACCTTTTTACCAGATTCTGATAAAAGGATACTGTCCACAGAAGTAGAATCTTATCTAAGCTAATGTACTGTATCAATTCCAATTCGCTATAGAATCATTTGAAAAATTCCTTGCAAAAGATTGAATAGGGCTTCTAAAATTTATGAAACAGGAATCTGTATCTCAGTCAGATAATTTTTGGGATTTCCTTTAAAAATCATACCAGGACCCTTGATATATTGTTCTCTAATCGGACCGGTAATTTGATAACCTTTCTCTTTAATAGTATCCATAATTTTGGAATATGATGCACTCAATTCACTATAACTACCTTTATGAATGAGTGAAACAAATTTGCCTCCCGCTAACTTTCTCACCACAATACCGTCTTTATCGAACCCCTTTCGAATGGGAAGGCAGGATTCAATATCCGCATCACTTTCTTTATATTCAACATCATAATAAATGTTGATGGCTTTACCACAAATAAATCTTCCAAATTTTTTCCCAATATCAGAAAATCGGCTGCCACATTCATCATATTTTCCTTTATAGCGAATACTGGCCACTAAAATATCATCAACATTTTTTTCTTCTACCGCAAATTGTGAAGCTGCAAAGTTCATTTTTACCTCCCTCTCTACCGTTATCAAAGTATTTAATGAGTCAGAGATGTTTTTCAATTTGAGATATTTCTCCTCAATTTTAGATTTTTGATCCTCCAAAAAATCCAAAATATCACCGTCATCATGATAGCCAGCCAGGATGTCTCTAGTATCATCCAGACTGAACTGCAATTGTTTCAGCATAGTAATCACCCTCGCTTTTTCAATGGCATCACTGTTGTAATATCGATAATTAGTTTTCATATCGATAAAATCTGGTTCTAAAAGTCCTTTTTCATGATAAAGCCGCAATGCTTTAATACTTAAGGTCGTAATTCGGGAGAATTCTCCGATGCTAAACATTCTAACTCCTTTTAAAAAAGTCAACTTAAAGCACTAAATCTTTGAGTTGATTTTCAGGATAGAGTCTCCCCCTGAGGGAGAGTCAATTCATTTTTTCTTTTTTTACAAAAAAAATGATTTTAAATCATTCAGGGACGTAGTTGCGAAATTGCGATTTCTTCCTGTTCAAAACATTCAGTGTTTTTGCTCGCTCTCTGCTACTCAAAGCACCAAAGGCAGCATTGCATTGTCGGAGATTTTATGATTACCTTCTGATTTATATGCAACTTTATTTTTCTCCAGATACAGTATAAAAAAGGATCCGATTCGATAAATATTCTTTAAATTAGGCTAACTATCATTCTTTCATAATCATAATTATTTTTTCATCTAAACAAGATCGTAGAAAAATATTCATTTGCTTCTGATCACCAGTTTCATAAAAAGCTAACATCAACTGATTAAATTCTAATTGTCTCTTTGCAGGAAGATTAATAGCTGGAAATCCATGATTTAATAAAAGCCCATTCATAATAAAGCGGCCCATTCGCTTATTGACATCATAAAAAAATTGACTTCTCGCCATGGTTAGAAACAGGTGGATAGAACAATCATAAATATCAGTTATTTTGGATGATTCAATGACCATTTTTTCAAATAAATCATGTAAAGAATCTGCCTGAGGAGGCACATAGTCGGTTCCTGCAATAATAACTCCGCCAGATCGAAAGCTTCCCCACTCTAAAGCCTCTTCCTTAGCAGCTATTTGATGAAGAGCGTTGACCATCTCTACAGTGATCTCAAACTGATCATTCTCAATCAATTTAAATAACATCCGCCATGTATTGGCTTGATTAATAGCTACTTGTTGATCACTAACTTTATGTCCGCCAACTGTGACCCCATCTAATAATGTTTGGATTTCTGGCAAAGTAAAATTTATTCCCTCTAAATTCACAGCATCATACACAAACTCTACTAATTGGCGCTTTGCTAGCATCATTGCTTTTTCTTTTTTGGGAATCATGTTCCATTTTGTATCTTTCATAATATCAACTTGAGTTTATATGCTTCCAAGTTATTTGTTTGTTTCAAACAATATTAATGAAATAGTGTTTTTGCGTCATTATACTGCAAACTATAAATTAGGAGAAACTATGTAAACCTCAAATTGATTCACTCCTACCATCTTTTTGGATAAAAGCCCAGAAGATTGTAGAATCAAGTGAAAGACTTGATGTTTAGAATTAGTGAGGTTTTATCCTATATATAATCTTTTGGACCAGTTTCGTTTGTTTATGATATTAGAGCGTCTGTGGGGGGTCATGATAATTTTACTTTTTTGACCAATTAAATTAGCATATCAAAAAAAAAAAAATGTAACATAGACAGCATTTCACACCTTACGAAGAGGCTTGGAAGCAATATGGCTAAGATATTTAAATTACTAGTTTTTATCCTGTTTTTTATCGTTGGCAAAGGCTTGGAAGCAGAGACTGTTCAGAATCCCAAATTAATTCTTAAAAATTACAATATTCAAATCATTCAATTTGAAGATAATTACGATCAAACCCAAACCATTGATCCTAACAAATATTTTAAATACTTCGACGATTGCTTCAAAGTTCGAAGAAGAATTCTCATCTCTGAGATTATGCCAGGAAAACGATGCCTCCTCAATATCAAGCCTTTATTCGGTGATGATGTCCGCCTTTCATTAAGTTTGAAATGGCCTAAGAGTGTAGAGTCCCGATGGCCTAATTTAAAACGTCTTGATCAACTGGATGCGCATGAATTGGCTCACAATTGGGGCTATCTTTACGATAAAGAATGGTTGGAAGAAGGAGCAGCCTACCTTCCATTAGCTCTATTCAATGAGCAAGAGAAGAAAGTACTTTTAAGAATTGACTATAAATTGAAAGACAATGCAAGAAAGAATTTCAGGAATTGGATTAAGGGAATTTATATTGACGATAACAAACTTTTATTGAGTGGGTGGGTATTCAAAGGAAATGGTAAATTCAAGCCAGAAGATATTAGCAAAGACAAAGACTCTGACGGCTTAAATGATTTGGAAGAAAAGTTATACGGAACAGATATCAACCAAAAGGACAGTGATAAAGACGGCTTCAGCGATATGTTTGAGATACAATCAGGTTATAATCCTCTTGATGTGAATCATCCAGGTGAACCTACAATCATGATTGATGGAAACATAACAGATTGGAATCATATTGAAAAAGAGTTCCTGGACAAAAAAGGAGATTCTAAGGATGACCCTATTGCTGACTTCAAATCATTCAAGGCTTATTACGACGGGATTAACCGTAAGATTTATCTTAAAATGGATTTTTACAACAAGATCGAATTTTCTAAAGGTACGAAAGGATGGTTCCAAGTAAAAATTGATCTAAAAGGTTTTATTGAAGCTGGCTTTCCACTGGATGTTTTTGAAACAACAGCCGGAAATAAAATTTCCCTCTATGTCAGCGGTGGTATTGGAAAAGGAAAAGACCGATTGGATTTTTATCCAGTAACGCTAAAAAAGAAAATTTCCTCACCCGGACAACTCCTGAAAGTGTATGGATTCCAAAAATCACTTATTAAGAATCACCTGTTAATCCTCAATTTTGCATCATGACATGAAATTAACTTGTGACATGTCGTTGGCGAGTATTCCAATAGTTTTACTGCCTAATAGAAACAAAATATTCGCCAATTTATAATCTTTATGATTGCATCTGATTGCCTTGAACTTGTTTTTTATTTGGAGTATGTTACCGATAATTGTGAATGGACATTAATTAAATTATCCACAGTAATTAAATCAATGAGGTATTCAACATGGCAACCACAATTGGAATATTTACCATTGTTGTAGGAATGATATGCTGGATTGGGCAATCTTTATCTTTAATAGCTCCAGACTTTGCAGTAAAATTAGGAATGCTGGAACCAAAAGAAGAAATGGATGAATCGTTTTATATCATCGACGCAAAAGTACTGGGTACAAACGATATGGCTTTAACCTGGATTTTGCCCGTTTCCGCAATTATGATGATTTTTAATGTAAAATACTGGCCTATATTGGCACTGATTGGCAGTGGTGTATTTGTTTATTTTTCAGGATACATCATCCTTTCAAGATTAATTCTCAAAACTGCTGGAAAGAAAGTGGGAAGTAATAATTCTCAAATTATTGGCTATGTTTTCAGTTTATTCTGGATCATTGCATCAATCGGAATGAGTATTCTTGCGGTAGATCATTTTTACGAAACGTAATCAGTTGATAAATCCGTGAAACTGAGGAGGAGTAAATGACATATCAACCTACAATATTTACTTGGGTTTTAATTATTTTCGGATTGATTACTTGCTTTCCATTGTTAGTTGCTCAAGTGATTATCTTGATTGAACCACATGGCGAACGAGCAAAAGACATATTAATTGGCAAAGGAAAGTAGAAAAACCTGTTCCTAAAAAAAATGAAGTACTTATCAAAATATTTACCACAACGGTATCCACAGGGGACGTGAGAATTCGAAGTTTTGATGTGCCGCCCTTGTTCTGGCTTCCTTTTCGGATAGCTTTGGGATTGAGAAAACCAAGAAAAATACTAGGAATGGCTCTATCTGGTGAAGTTGAATCCGTAGGAAAAGATGTTAAAAAATTCAAAAAAGGTGACCAGGTATTTGGCTCAACCGAGTTTGGTATGGGCAGTCATGCTGAATATACTTGTGTAACTGAAACAGGATTACTGGCAACACGACCAGCGAGTATGACTCATGAAGAAGCTGCTACACTTTATTTTGGAGCTAATACTTCACTTAGTTTTCTTAACAAAGGAAATATTCAGAGTGGACAAAAAGTCCTTATCTATGGAGCATCCGGAAGTTTGGGCACCGCTGCGGTACAGCTTGCCAAGTACTTTGGGGCAGAAGTTACAGGGGATTGCAGTATCTCAAATTTTGATTTGGTGAAATCCCTAGGTGCCGATAAAGTAATTGATTACATAAAAGAAGACTTTTCCGAAAACAATAAGACTTATGATATTATTTATGACACTGTTGGCAAAAGTCCATTTTCAGATTGTTTAAGATCGCTACAGAAAGAAGGTTACTACCTTAGAGCTGTACATTTGACACTGTTATCAATTTTGAGAGGACTATGGACAGGCCTTATAAGCAGACGGAAAGTAATAGGCGGGATAGCGTCCACTAAGGATGAAGATTTAATTTTTCTGAGGGAGCTATTTGAATCGGGAAAGATAAAAGCAGTCATAGATAAACGCTATCCGTTGGAACAAATTGCCGAGGCTCATCGCTATATCGAAAAAGGACACAAAAAGGGTAATGTAGTCATAACTGTAGTACCTGACGACAAAACCTAATCGGTTAACAGGAGGTCTCCTCAAGCCCACAACACCAAGCAGATTCAAACAAGCCTGAACCATAAATGTCTTACTGCTTGATTGAATTAAATTTCCAGTGGGGTAAAAAAGTTAAATCCATTGCAAACCCTTACCTTTGACTTTGGCCTTCGTGGAAGGTTTAATATCAACTGTAGGACGTGATTTTTGGCTTGACACCGGTTTTACGCTCAAGAAATTCCTTTACTCTTACGGTCTCTGGTTTGACAATGATTAAATGAATTGTCCATTGGCTCCAAGACTGTTTTAAAACAATCCAGAAGGAACAATCCAAATCCGTAATTGTTGGCTTTGCTTTTCTCGTTTGGTAAGTTGCGAGTTGTTAACGGAGAGTAAGGTTTTCTATGATTAATTCACTCTTCGACTTTTGGATAACCTGAATTAATTTGATCAGGAAAATGAACAATCGGATCAAAATTCGATAGATAATCATATGCGATTTAAATAACATTTTGGACAAAAAACATATGAAATATCGTTTTTGGATACGAAAATCAAGCCAAGGAATCGAATTATAAATAACTGATATGACTTAATGATGCATTTTAAAGACCCACATGTCATAAATGGGAATAATAAAGGATCCACATCAGAATAGTCATTTCCCATTAAAAATACTTGCAATCAATTGAAAATATTTCATTATAGATATATGCTTTATCGGATTAATCCCTATGCTGGGATTATCAGAGTCGAACATTATACCTCCTAATAGGAGCTGCAGGTAATGACTATCCTCAACTGGACAGAACTTTCCATATTGCAATTTATATTTTTTTTTGCAGGCGCATTGCTTACAGGTATCGCCCGGACAGGAATATTTGGAGTTATGCTCATGGTCGTTCCCTTCCTGTCGCTTATAATGGATGGTAAAGATGCTGCCGGCCTCATTTTACCGCTGATGATCGCAGGTGATTTTGTAGCAGCCTTCATATACCGTATGACATTTAATAAAAATGCAGCGTTTCAAATTCTTCCGTGGATTCTTGCGGGAGTATTTCTGGGTGTTCTGGTTGGTGGTTCAGTTTCGAATAGATTGTTCAAGATTGTCATGGCAGGAACGACCTTTACATGCGCAGGCTTTGTTATTTGGAACGAATTCAATCAGCAGAGAAAACCCAAATTGAAAATATGGATGATAGCAGTTATTGGAATTCTGAGCGGATTCGCATCAATGATCGGTAACGCCGCAGGACCCATTATAGCAGTTTATTTTCTTGCATTAAGGCTCGAAAAGCTCGAATATGTATCGTCGATTGTCTGGTTATTCTGGGTAGTAAATATAGTTAAATTGCCGTTTCATATATTCGTATGGGAAACTATCGATTGCAATGTCCTGAAGACCGATCTTCTCAGCATTCCGGCACTACTTGCAGGCCTTGCTGCAGGCGTTTGGGTCCTTAAGCGGATACCCGAGAAACCCTTCAGGATAGTTGTTTTGGTAAGCATTTTTATTGCCGGAATCATGCTGCTGATCCCCTAAAAACCATTGAAATAGTTAAGATAGTTTATAAAATAGTGGATAAAAGAGTTAACGCTTCACTGGCACTCATATCATTTTTGCGACAGGTTACCCCTGTTAAGCGATAGTGAGGCCATTTAAATTACTGAAGAGTGAAATCCTTATGAAATTTCTGATTATGAAAATGGTCACCGGGGGGATCAGTAAAATATTTGAACTTAAATGATCGAAATTTTTTTTAAGGTGCCAATACGGCATTTAATGTAAGGTTGTGAGGAAAACCAATACTATAAATAACAAAATATACACAATGAATTCGTACTATAGCATTTTGCAATGCTTTAAGTTAGAATCAAAACAGATAGATCATAACTAATTTTACAAAGGGAGTTAAAAATGGAAACGGCAATTAGAATTTCAGAAAAGCTGGTTAGTGAGGCAAAAAATATTCCAGCTTATTTAGAAATTAAAAGATTTAGGGAAACAAAAATTACTGCTTATAGAATAATGAAAGCTACTTGAGTCCAGTAAATTGAGAATCGGAAATTAGAACTTCATCAACAGAGGTGTGTTCAAAATCAAGTATTCTATCTTTGATTTATGATGAAAATCCTTCTTCCTTTCATTTTTGATTCCGATTTGTTTAATTGACAATCCAACTGTCTCCTTTTTTTCTGTCTGAAAGTAAAAATGTTGCGAATTAAACTGGTTTTTTAAGTGGCCCTATTGATGCTTAACAGGGACACTGCGTCTTAAACTACATTTTGCACTCCAATTTTAGTAGTCAAAACTTATTTGAATCTCAGTATTGAAGAAAAAGTTACTCAATTCCCTCATGCTATATAGTTGGAAATTGCATTTTTATGTCTGGATGGGATTTTGAGGAACGACACGAGTCACTTCTTTTCTTTCTTGCGGATGATTCGCTAGTTCTGATGATTCTTTTTCAGTTGCTTTATGATGAGATCCTCTTTATACTCTTGTGATGCGTGGAAACTCCGGTGTGAGTTTTATGAAATTTTGCAAGGTTTCAAATACTTCTACCTGGGTTTTCTGCTTCCAATCAAGTAATAATCAGTACTTTCCGAATATTTTTTCAACAGGCTTTATGTGTGCTATGGCATAAAATATTTGATTATTGTAAATCATTATAACTATCGATTTTAGGTCGAAGTATTTTGTGATTTAGAATTGCTTCCAAAAAAACGCTTGTTATGACGACTGTTGTTTATCTTCTTTTAAATGTTACATAATTAATGCGCTAATTCTTTTGTACAATATCCAAGGAATAGTCATGAATAGTTTCTGTAAGGTACCTCTGATTTTACTTTTAGCTTTTTTTCTCTTTAGTTGTGGTGATGAGGACGAAGCTACCATTTCACCGATAACAGCGCCCCAAACCCCAACTATCAATGACCCGACCCCGGGTTGCTTTGCTAACTACGCAGGTAATCCCGTTTTAGAATCCCAAGATGTTCAATGGGATGGAGTTTTTGATATTGATGAAGATTCATCAGTTGATCATTGGACGCCACGCTGGGCTGATCCACATGTTTTAAAAATTGGAACTAAAATGGTTATGTTTGTTTCAGCGTCAGACGATTTTCCCAGTGCTGCTGATCCTCCAGATCCTGACATTCGCCTCTATCGCCTGGAATCAAATGATGGAATCTCTTGGACTCCAAATCCCAATACACCTGTATTTAAACGTTCATCTACCCCTTCGGATTGGGATAGCAGCGGAACAGAAACTCCGGCAGTCATTGAGTTTCAAGGTAAGCTGCATCTTTTTTATACCGGATATGATGAGGGATTTGCCGCTTCTCTTCGTTACCGCGTAGGTCATGCGACATCCACTGACGAAGGAATAACATGGACTCGTGACGGAAATAATCCGATTCTATCACCAACAGGGGTCTTTTTGGACTTCAATGAAAGTATTGTAGGTGAACCAGCTCCTGTCATTCATAATAACCAGCTATATCTCTATTTCACAGCTGTTGGTGCCAATCTTGGTGTAAGTACAACTCTTCAGGTAATCGGTTTGACGAAAACAGTGTTAGACATAAGTGGAGACTGGGATGGGCAGACATGGACGTCACCTGTAAGTGTGCTAGAACCTGATCAGTCTATTTATCCACGGGGGGATGACTGGTACGGATATACCACTCCTGGCGCCGTCGAAATAGAGGGGAAAATCCATCTATACGTTTCTGTTGTTAACGACAATCCCTCATGGGAGATGATTCATATCCACCATGTTTCTTCACCGGATGGAGAAAACAACTGGATGCAAGATTCTACCTATACTTTCACAAAAGGTGATTTCCCCTGGATTAATAATGGGATACATTCTCCAAATCCTTACATTGATGGATCCCTGTTAATGCTTTATTTTTCTGGTAATGATTTCGGGGGCACTGGAACGTTTGGCGTTGGTTATGCTAGCTGTGATCTTACTAAATAAAAAACCAGTAGAGAGTAAGCTTCACTTTTAACTTGTAGGTCCTCAAAATCACATCATTTCATAATATCAAAAGATTACAAATTGCCCAATCAACTTGATTTCTACATCAAAAAAAGATAGTTAATGAGCTTTTTATTCAAAAAGTCTATGCTTGTTTATTGAGTTTTAGTCGGATTTTTCTTTGTTCTAATCAAATTCATTCAAATAGTCCGCAAATCGAAAAGCGAGTTGATCATAGAAAATTTAGCTCTCCGGCAACAACTC
>Ga0257125_1002388_pt1 | contig 15507 bp, 20 predicted proteins | sample SI106_200metaG_FD_190183 | JGI IMG/M metagenome (GOLD analysis project Ga0257125, IMG submission 190183) | Marine microbial communities from Saanich Inlet, British Columbia, Canada - SI106_200 | ecosystem: Environmental > Aquatic > Marine > Inlet | place: Canada: British Columbia | collected...
CTCAAATGGCGTCGTTGGGGAACTGCAGTAGTATCTTTGGCTGGGCCTGTTTCCAATTTTTTGAGTGTTATTTTGTTTGTTTTAATAGCTAATTTATTGGCCAATTGGCTATCTCCGACCAGTTTGTTGTTTGAATTTCTTTTTTATTTAATATTTATAAACCTAATTTTAGGGGTATTCAACCTAATCCCCATTCCACCGCTAGATGGTTCAAAAGTACTTTTTGCTGTATTGCCTAGTCATTTGGACGATTTCAAGCGCAAATTTGCTGTAAATGGACCATATGTATTGATAGCGTTGATTATTTTGGACAGAATTACCAGCTTAAATATCTTTGGTAGTATATTCAACTGGTTTATTAGTTTGTTAGCTTTTTTCCTATAAAACAGGCTTATTATGTGGGGGGTTGACAGGTTTTTTATAATATGTTATACTGCTTAATTCCTACAGAAGTACACTTGAATTCAAAGGCTAATCTCTCTGCCTATTCGAAAAGAGAGTATCTTGAATGACGACCCACTACGCCCGGAGGAGACATGTCTCCCCATCAATTCAGATTTTATTAGGTGTCTGTATTTAATTATCACTTTTTGAGTGATAATACAGTCACTACCATGGGTTTTTCGCGCTATCCAGCGCCCCGCGCTCAAACGAGCGCACGACAAACCCAACACCACCCTGGAACAATTACTCAGTGTCCTGTCAAATACCAAGCTTGTCCAGATCGGATCAAGTCACTGGTCAGGACCTACTGACCGAAAATCCATCGCCGGGAAAGTCGGTCAGAAAGGCTCTTAAATGCGCCTCAAATTTCCTTAGTAGTTGTTGCTAACCGACCTAGGGGTACAGGCGGTTGGTGCACATGTGTACCTCAATTATAAAAGTCATTCACGCATTCGCGGTACAGGGTTTCCTTGTATATATCTTGAGATACGGAGTCCCGAGAGGCTACGTCTCAGATTCAGAGGCCCCTGTATCGCGATCAGGTCCCAGTGCACACGTTGCGCTGGGACCCTTTTTTTATTTTATTTTTGCAGATACTTGACAGAATATGGATTATGTTATAATGTATTTTTGTATTTAGTTCTTCGATTTGTTTTGTTGCTATCGCACCTAGCAAAATGGTGAGTAATTGAAAAAAGATTGATAAATCAATCGAAGGTCTTGATTTCGACCTCGCTAGGGCCTAAAAAGCTCCACTGAGGTAGAACTCGCCAGACCGCTGGATGTTCTAGCACAAACAGGCCCCCGGATCACATGATCTGGGGGTTTTTCATTTGACTTTTATCGATTATTGTTATATTTTAGAAATAATAGTGTTCTTCGTAACGTGTGGTAAGATTGTCGGGGATCTCCTGTAATATATGGAGAGTTGGTTAATCCAATCACTCCAAAAAATGCTGACCTCCTTTTTGGGGGTAAGAACAGCTTTAACGTCAGAAGGACGTCTCTAACATCGGACCATAACGGGACCCCAGGTTATCAGAACTGGGGTTTTTCTTTTGATTTTTTGTCTATAATCCTTGACTTCTTTATTTTTTTGTGTTATTTTATTGAGGACTTAAAGCATTGTTTTGCTTTAATTATTTAATTTTATAGAGAGGGTAAATATGCCTACAGTAAATCAACTATTGAAAAAACCTAGAAAAAGTGCAAAAAAGAAATCTTCAACACCTGCTTTGAAGAACGTTTTGAATAGTTTGAAACGTACCAAAAAGGATTTGCCAAAAGGCGCTCCTTTCAAACGTGGTGTATGTCTAAAGGTAACAACTGTTACTCCAAAGAAACCTAACTCAGCTTTACGTAAGATTGCTAGGGTTAGATTGTCCAATGGTATGGAAGTAACTGCTTATATTCCTGGTGAAGGTCACAATTTGCAAGAACATAGTATTGTTTTGATCCGTGGTGGTCGTGTCAGAGATCTACCTGGTGTCCGTTATCATGTCATCAGAGGAGTTTATGATACCCAAGGAGTAGACGGTCGCAAACAAAGTCGTTCACTTTATGGTACTAAAAAACCCAAAGAAGCTAAAAGTTAAAAATATATGAGAGGTAAACAAGCACCAAAAAGAAAAATCAAACCAGACCCAAAATTTCAAAGGGCTGATTTGGCAAAATTTATCAATCGTATCATGGAGCGTGGCAAAAAAACTACTGCCCAAAAAGTTCTCTACGATTGTTTTGAATATATTTCTAACAAAACCAAACAAGATCCATTAGATATTTATGATACTGCTATTCGCAACGTTTCTCCAAATCTAGAAGTCAAAGGTAAACGTATTGGTGGTGCTAACTACCAAGTACCAATTGTAGTCATGGGTGATCGTAAGATTACTTTGGCTCATCGTTGGATTTTGGCTGCAGCTCGCGCTGGTAAAGGTGCAGCTATGTCTGTCCGCTTAGCTAATGAATTGATTGCTGCTTCCAAAGGTGAAGGTGAAGCTATGAAAAAACGTGAAGATGTCAATCGCATGGCTGAATCAAACAAAGCCTTTGCTCATTTTGCTTAAAATTATTAGATTTATTTTTTTAGAAAAAATATGCCTCGACAACATGCTTTAGAAAAAGTCCGTAATATCGGAATCATCGCTCACATTGATGCTGGTAAAACCACCGTCACCGAGCGTATTCTTTTTTATACCGGAAAAAAACACAAGATTGGTGAAGTCCACGAAGGTGAAGCTGAAATGGACTGGATGGAGCAAGAAAAAGAACGTGGTATTACTATCACTTCTGCTGCTACCACTTGTTTTTGGGATTTACCAGACTGGTTAGGTAGTGGTAAATCTAATATTAATATTATTGATACCCCAGGTCACGTTGACTTTACTGTAGAGGTTGAGAGATCTTTACGTGTGCTTGATGGTGGTGTGATTGTTTTTGATGGAGTAGCTGGTGTAGAGCCACAGTCTGAGACTGTTTGGCGTCAAGCTGACAAATACAGTGTGCCTCGGATAGCTTTCATCAATAAAATGGATCGCATGGGAGCTGATTTTTATTATGACTTGGATACCATTCACGAACGTCTGACCAAAATTGCTCATCCTATGCAATTACCGATTGGTGCAGCTGAAAAATTTGAAGGGATTATAAATCTCTTAGAAAGAGAAGCTTGGTTTTATCTTGATGAAGATGGCAAAGAATTTGAAAAGCGTGATGTTCCAGCCGACATGAAAGACAAAGTCGAAGAATATCGTGCCAAACTTATCGAAGCTATTGTAGAAAATGATGAGTCTTTGATGGAAAAATATCTAGGCGGTGAAGAGCCAGATATCATAGATCTCAAAAAAGTACTTCGTAAAGCTGTGATAGATAATAAAATTGTGCCTGTTTTTGTAGGCTCTGCCTTGAAGAATAAAGGTGTTCAATTTTTACTTGATGCTATTACTGCTTATCTACCATCTCCACTTGATGTACCTCCTATTGAAGGTAATGAACCACGTAACGAAGAAAATGTAATGACTGTCAAACCAGATGATGCAGAACCATTTGTAGGTATTGCTTTCAAAGTAGCCACTGATCCTTATGTTGGTCGTCTGACTTTTGTCAGAGTTTATTCTGGTACACTCAAATCTGGTTCTTATGTTTTCAACGGTAATACAGAAAAGAAAGAAAGAATTGGTCGTATTTTGAGAATGCATGCTAATTCTCGTGAAGAAGTTGAAGAAATTTTGACTGGAGATATAGTGGCTGTAGTAGGTCTCAAAGACACTACTACTGGTCATACTTTGTGTGAGGTCAATCGTCCAATTGTTTTGGAAAGCATGGATTTTCCTGAGCCAGTTATTTTTGTGGCTGTGGAACCAAAGACAAAAGCCGATCAAGAAAAGATGGGTATGGCTTTGGCAAAACTTACCGAAGAAGATCCTACCTTTACTGTCCGTAGTGATGAAGAAACCAACCAAACTATTATTGGTGGTATGGGTGAGCTTCACTTAGATATTATTATTGATCGCATGAAGCGTGAATTTTCTGTAGAAGCAAATATCGGTGCGCCACAAGTAGCTTACAAAGAAACTATTACAGCCGAAGCACAAGCTGAAGGTAAATATGTCAAACAATCAGGTGGTCGTGGTCAATATGGTCACTGTTGGATCAAGCTTGAACCACAAGAAAGAGGAAAGGGCTTTGAGTTTGTAGAAAAAATCAAAGGTGGTGTTATTCCAAAAGAATATGTACCAGCTATCCAAAAAGGTATTGTAGAATCTATGGACAATGGTATTTTGGCTGGTTATCAAATTCAAGATATCATAGCTACTGTTTATGATGGATCTTATCATGATGTTGATTCATCTGAAGCAGCTTTTAAAGTTGCCGGCTCTATGGCTTTCAAAGAAGCTTTTCGACAAGCCAAGCCAGTCATTCTTGAACCTATCATGAAAGTAGAAGTTGTTACTCCAGAACAATACATGGGTGATGTAATTGGTGACTTGAATTCAAAGCGTGGTCAAGTATCTGAAATGACTGATCGTGTTGGTGTCAAAGTTATCCATGCAACAGTGCCGTTGTCTGAGATGTTTGGCTATGCTACATCTTTGCGTGGTATGACTCAAGGTAGAGCTAGTTATAATATGGAATTTGATAAATATTCAGAAGTTCCAAAAACCATTGCTGAAGAAATTATGAAAAAAGAATAAAATTATATTTTAAACCGCCCGGCGTATGCCGGGCGGTTTTTTTAATTAAAATAAAAGACCCCTGCCACGATTGTGACAGGGGGTAAAGTTAGGGCAGCTTGATACCCATGCGACGTTGTTCGATGTCGGACGGTGTAACGAAACCGAGACTGAGTCTGAACAGGTAGAAAATGGTTTTCATGGTCCCTCCTGAATTTCGAAAGGTGCACAGTCCTTGATCCAACCAGTCAAATCATGCTTGATATGGATCTTGAACTGAACGTTGTCGAAGTTTTCGTAGAAGTTGATACCGACAATGTCCAACATGGCGTAATAAGTCTCGCCGCCCCGACTGACTTCCCAGCGTGTCTCCAGCTGGAAACTCTGACAGATATCATCCGCACGGACCGTGTGAGTGAAATTGTCGGCTGAAGAGTACTCGTATTTGTGAGTACCTGGCCATTGAGTCGTAATCAGATTATAGAGATCACGGAGCTTGTCAGGGTCGTTGCCGTTTTCGGGGTGTGTGTTTTGCGACACTTGGATATACGGGTCGTGGTGATCGTCGGTAAAGACGTGAACCACGTCGTAGTCAAAACCTTCGTAGTTGAAGGAAACCCAAACAGGTCCCATCATCCAACGAGGGATTTCCAGCTTGCCGTAGTCATAGGCATTGGTCATGACGTGATCAGCCACGGCGGGGGAGCTGACCAAGATGGTCAGTAGTGCGAAAAGTAGCATCCATTTTTTCATGGATTTCTCCTTTGAACGGGTTTATGAAAGTGTTGTAAAGAACTGATTGTTAAAATTCCTACTTAAGCCCACTAGCTTTTCCTCCAAAGATAATAGGCTTGAGTAGAAGCCCCTCACAAGTGTGCGAGAGGCGTGAAGGCTGATTAGCCTTTTTTTAATTCGTCAAGCTTTGTGGTAGAAATGATCATGAGCCACACGGTAAAGAGAATCACTGAGGTAGTTATACCCCAGAGGCTACTATCAGAAGCAAGTGTTACCAAGAATCCTGATATGATGATTCCAAATGAGGTAGCTCTGATTAACTTTCTCATTGTCTTCCTCCAGATTTGTTCACCTTAGGCGTGAACGTGATTGTGAATGTTCTACTTAAATCTACCAATTACTTGATAGACTTGAGTGGAAGCCTCTCTATCCAACAGAGAGGCTTGTATCGAGAATGCCAAGGAACCCTAGAACTAGCAACAACGCTATAAATCCAAGTGCTATAAGCATTGTTTTGATACTTGGTGTCATTGTATCCTCCAGATTGTTCCGCATGAGCGGAGTAAATGTGCAGTTCTATTCAAGTCTACTATTCTAGATAATAGACTTAAATAGAAACCCCTCGCTCCGAAGAGACGAGGGGCTAGCACGATGCAACGCGCGCTTTTCCCATACCTTGGAGGAGAGGTATGAAGAAGATCATGAGGGCAAGTAGGGATTCGAACCCCCCAGGCTATCATCTGCCGGCGCCGTAGCTCGGACCTGCCCACAAGATTGTGTTCTATAAGGAACTGATCTGGAGGTGAGATGCCTAACTTTTGACCGAAGTCAGCTAGACCGGACTATTTTGCTGAAAATATTGAGCTTACACCCAATGAAATCAGCTAGATAATCTTTTTATCGCTCCTCCTCCATATCAGTGCCTTATATCAAAGTTTTCTATGTTAATACTGTATTATAGCATATATATAAATTATTGTCAATAGTAAAAAAGCCAATAAAAATAGGGAGCCAAAATGGCACCCTATATACTTCAAGCTGATGATCAACTCAGTCGCGTGGCCTAGGGCCAACGATTACGATATCGAGCATGCCCATGCCACCGCCCATAGACAGAAAGTCGGTCATTGGCGGTCCTTTTTCATCGCTCCAAGCGACCTTCCAGTCCTTGTGCAAGGAAACTACGTCCTTGTCAGCGGTCTCAGGAAACTGGCTCCTGACGCAATACCAGAGCATGCTGCTGACCAGCTCGTGTTTGCGCTTCAGGAGTCGAATCTCAGCTTTGATTCGGTCGTGTTCTTCTTGCTTCTCCGGTTTGGGAGGGCAGATTTTCACGTGCTTCCTGATGAGTACATTGGCTTGGTCTGCCAGCTTGCTCCGCAAGCCAAGCAACTGCTTGATTTCGGTGGTAGCCTCCCCAACTACCGTATGATCACTTGTGATTTCTTCGTCCGGAGTTTCGATTTCAGAGACTTTGACTGCCTCTACTTCTGCTAGTAGTTCCTTGAAAACGTTCACTTTTTTCCTTTCTATTCAGGGTTTTGACTGTTTTATCAACTTTGGATTTATGGAAAGATCAATACAGGCAATTAAATTAACAAAATAATCATTTTTTGTCAATAGTATAAAAACCTAGTAAAATTAAGGGTTTATGCACATACTTTATTTGACAAAAGGTCTTATTTGTCATAAGATAAGCCTACTTTTAACCATAAAAAAATGGCAAATTACAAGCAAATGGACCGTGTTTTGGATCTAGCAGCCAAAACTGGTGACAAAGTCATAGTAATGTCAGAAAATCATGAGCCTTTTGTGGTCATGACAATCAAAGAATATGAAGCACTTTTGCATGGCTCATCTACTGTTTCTGAGCTATCAGAAGATCAGCTATTAGACAAGATAAACCGCGATATTTCGGTTTGGAAGGCCTCCCAAGATGATATGGGAGATTATGAATTGGACCAATTTCAAGTTGATTCATTGAGAAAAGAAACAGAAAAACCTCAATCTGATAGCATAAACATTGGGGAAATCAAGACTGAACCCATTAAAGTAGAAGAAGACGATAAGTACTATATTGAGCCAGTTGATTAAAGTTTTTTGGCTAACTTTAGCCAAACGATATCAACTTTTCAAAACAGGCCTTATTGGGCTTGCTAATTTTGAAAAACCGTGCTATAATCTTTTTGTTTTAAATAAATTTTAATTAAGATAGCTGGATTACAAAAGTCCCGCCAGCGGCGGGACTGCTATTCACAAGGAGTCATAAAAATGGCAGATGTTTTTAAAAGAGAAAAACCACACGTCAATGTCGGAACCATTGGTCATGTTGATCATGGCAAAACTACATTGACTGCCGCTATCCTAAAAGTTTTGGGTGCGCAAGGTGGTGTTGCTCAACAAAAGGACGTTGATCAAATCGACAACGCCCCAGAAGAAAAAGAGCGTGGTATTACTATTGCTACAGCTCACGTCGAGTATGAAACTGAAAAAAGACACTATGCCCACGTTGACTGTCCTGGTCATGCTGACTATGTCAAAAACATGATTACTGGTGCAGCTCAAATGGATGGTGCTATTTTGGTAGTTTCTGCTGCTGACGGTCCTATGCCTCAAACTAGAGAGCATATTCTATTGGCTCGTCAAGTTGGTGTACCTTATATCGTTGTTTACTTAAACAAGATGGACCAAGTTGATGATCCAGAATTAGTTGACTTAGTTGAGGAAGAAATCAGAGATCTATTGAAAAAATATGAATTTCCTGGTGACGAAACTCCAATTATTAGAGGTTCAGCTTTGAAAGCTCTAGAAGATACAAGTGGCGATGATGCCAAATCTATCAATGAGCTTATGAAAGCTTTGGATGAATATATTCCAGAACCAAAACGTGATACAGATCAACCTTTCTTGATGCCTATTGAAGACATCTTTTCAATTGAAGGCCGTGGTACTGTCGTAACTGGTCGTATTGATAGAGGTGTTGTAAAACTAAACGAAGAAGTCGAAATGGTTGGTATCAAAGATACTACCAAGACTGTTGTAACTGGAATCGAGATGTTTAATAAACAACTTGAAGAAGGTCGTGCTGGTGATAATGCTGGTATTTTGATTCGTGGTACAAAGAAAGACGAAGTAGAACGTGGTCAAGTTTTGGCCAAACCTGGTTCTATTACTCCTCATACAGAATACGAAGCTGAAGTTTATATTTTGAGTAAAGAAGAAGGTGGACGTCATACTCCATTCTTCAAAGGTTATAAACCACAATTTTACATCCGTACAACTGATGTAACTGGTGAAGTTACTCTACCAGAAGGTGCCGAAATGGTGATGCCTGGTGATACTGTCAATTTAAAAATAAAATTGATCTCTCCAGTTGCTCTAGAAGAAAAATCAAGATTTGCTATCCGTGAAGGCGGACGTACTGTTGGTGCTGGTGTAGTAACCAAGATTATAAAATAAATTTATTTCCCCGCCCTTGAAAAAGGGCGGGGTTAATAATATTCTGTTATTTAATAAGTTTTAACAATCATTTCAACCCACATGCCGCAAAAAGAGGCTAAAGACGAAATTCAGACTAGGATTCGGATCAAAATCCGTGCTTATGATCACAAGATCATTGACCAGTCCACCAAGACTATCATTGAGACTGTTGACCGTACTGGTGCGACTGTTATTGGACCGATTCCTTTGCCAACTGATAAGAAGAAGTTTACAGTACTTCGTTCTACTTTTGTTCACAAAGACGCTCGTGATCAATACGAGATGCGTGTTCACAAGAGAATGCTTGATATTATGAACCCAACTCCTCAGACTATTGATGCTTTGCAAAATTTGAATTTGCCAGCTGGTGTAGATGTTGAAATAAAAATGTAATTTAAAAAATAATTTTGTTATTTGCATAACCCTAATTTAGGAAGTGTGCGAGTGAAGAATTATTTTAAGGAAGAATTATTAATTTAATAATCACAAAGATCAAAGACTTGTATTTGATAGTCACGATTTTGTCCTTAAGATAGTTTTTTTGAGAATAAAATCGTGATTTTTTATTAAAGATTATGGCCAAGTTTATTTTGGGAACCAAATCACACATGACACAGAAGTTTTTGGAAGACGGCACTGTTGCTCCAGTGACAGTTGTCAAAGCCGGTCCTTGTACTGTTACCCAAGTAAAAGGTGACAAAGAGGGCTATACTGCTGTTCAAGTCGGATTTGGTAAAAAAAGAATACTAAGTAAACCACTGGCAGGTCATTTGAAAGGCCTGGAGAATTTTCGTTATCTAAAAGAATTCAGAGTGGAAGATACTGCCAATTTTGCCAAAGGCAAAGTTTTTGACGTATCATCTTTTGCCACTGGAGAAGATTTAGCTGTTACTGCTGTTTCCAAAGGTAAAGGTTTTCAAGGTGTAGTAAAGCGCCATAATTTTAAAGGTTCACCAGCGTCTCATGGTCACAAAGATCAATTGAGAATGCCGGGTTCTATTGGAGCTACTGAACCAGCTCGTGTATTCAAAGGTACTCGTATGGGTGGCCGCATGGGCAATGACACTACAACTGTCAAAAATCTTGAATTGATCGAAGTAGATACAGACAAGAATTTGCTTTATATCAAAGGTGCAGTTCCTGGTGCTCGTAATGCTTTTGTTGTTATTCAAGCTGATGGTGAATTGAATTTTATTGAAAAAAAGAAGGAAGAAAAAAAACCAGAAGCAAAAAAATCTGCTGAAAGTCCCGAGCAAAGTCGAGGGGAAATTAAAAAAGAAGATAAACCAGAAGAAGTAAAAACTGAAGCTAAAGAAGAAAAAGTTGCAGCCAAACCAGCCGAAGAAAAGAAAGAAGATAAGCCTAAAGAAGAGGTGAAAAAATAATATGGCAGATTTAAAATTAAAAGTATATAATTTTGAAGGCAAAGAAGTTGGAACTGAAACTCTAGATCCAAAATTGTTTGGTGTAGAGGTCAATCCAGTTGTTGTCCAACAAATGGTAGTTGCTCAACAAAAAAATGCCAGAGAGCCAATTGCTCATACCAAAGGCCGAGCCGAAGTGCGTGGTGGTGGTAAAAAACCATGGCGTCAAAAAGGTACTGGTAGAGCCCGTCATGGTTCTAGCCGTTCTCCAATTTGGACCGGTGGTGGTATTACCTTTGGTCCTACTTCCAAGCGTAATTTTTCTGTCAAAACAAACAAAAAAGTAAAACAAAAAGCTTTGGCTATGGTTTTGACTGACAAAGTCGCCAATGACAAACTGATTGTATTAGAATCATATAATTTGCCAGGAGCAAAAACAAAGATGCTAGTAAATGCTTTGGACAAATTACCTATCAAAGACAGATCAGCTTTGATTGCTACCAAGAGCGCTGAAGAGAATATTGTAACTGCATCTAAAAATCTTCCTAGAGTAGATACAACTTATTTTGGTAGTTTCAATATTGTAGATTTATTAAAATATGAATATTTAGTTATTAGCAAAGAATTGTTACAAAAAGTTACCGAGCATTATTTATAAATATATGGCTTTATTTGGAAAGAAAAAAGAAGATAAGAAAGAAGAAACTAAAAAACCAGCAGCAACTAAAACTGCTGATGTTAAAGTCGAGCCAAAAAAAGTTGAAACCAAAAAAGAAGAAACTAAAAAACCTGTTGTTAAAAAAGAAACCAAAAAAGCAGCACCAAGTAAAACATCACATGACAGTGCAGCTTACAAAGTGTTATTGCGTCCAGTTATTTCTGAAAAAGCTACTGTTGGTGCTTCTCAAGGTAAATATGTTTTTGAAGTCAGCTCAAAGGCCAATAAAGTATCGGTCAAAAAAGCTGTCCAAGAAATTTATAATGTAGAACCAATCAAAGTAAACATGATCAATCAAATTGGAAAATTTGTTCGTCGTGGAAAACAGACTGGTCGCACCAAAAATACAAGAAAAGCAATAATCACTTTGAAAAAAGGTGAATCAATCAAACTTTACGAAGGTATTTAAAAAGATATGGCAATCAAAGTTTACAAACCAACCACTCCAGCTCGTCGTAAGACTAGCGTAGTCGTCAATCCAAAGTTGAGCAAAAAACGCCCAGCCAAGTCTTTGATTAAGATCAGAAAACAAAGAGCTGGTCGCAACAATCAAGGACGTATTTCTGTACGACACAAAGGTGGCGGAGCCAAACGTTATATTCGTCAAATTGATTTCAAACAAAACAAATTTGATGTTATCGCCAAGGTAGAGCATTTGGAATATGATCCAAATCGTAGTGCTAATATTGCTTTGATTGTTTATACTGATGGTGAACGTCGTTATATTCTAGCTCCAGAAAGTCTAAATGTCGGAGATAGAATCGTAGCTTCACAAAAAAAAGTCGCTGTCCGAGTAGGTAATCGTATGCCTTTGAAAAATATTCCAACTGGTACAACTGTTTATAATATAGAAATGATTCCTGGCAAAGGCGGTCAATTGGCTCGCTCAGCTGGAAATGGAGCTACTTTGATGTCTGTTTTTGAAAAGAAAGCTCAACTCAAGATGCCAAGTGCTGAAATCAGATTGGTACCAGAAGATTGTCTAGCTAGTATTGGTGTAGCTAGTAATGCAGAAAAAAGAAATGTCCGTATTGGAAAAGCCGGCCGCAAACGTCATATGGGTATTCGCCCAACCGTACGTGGTAAAGCTATGAATCCAGTTGATCATCCTCATGGTGGTGGTGAAGGTAGTACACCAATTGGTATGAAAACCCCCAAGACTTATAAAGGTAAAAAAGCTTATGGTGTCCGCACTCGTAAGAAAAATAAACCTTCAGATAAGATGATTTTAAAACGTCGTGGTAAAAAGAGAAGATAAATAAATATATATGTCAAGAAGTTTAAAAAAAGGTCCATATACTGATCCCAAATTATTGAAAAAAGTCAGTAACCTAAAACAATCAGATGGCAAGATCATCAAGACTTGGTCTCGTGCTTCTGTTATTAGTCCAGAAATGGTTGGCTTTACTTTTGGAGTTCATAATGGTCGTGAACATATCAATGTCCATGTAGTTGAAAATATGGTTGGACATCGTTTGGGTGAATTTTCAGCAACTCGTAAATTTGTCTCTCACGGTGGTAAGATGGCTAAGTCTCAAGCCAAAGGTGCTAAATAATATAAATTATGATTGAAGCAAAGGCAAAATTGAAAAACCTCAGAATGTCAGCCAAGAAAGTTCGCTTGGTAGCTGACGCTATTCGTAGTGTAGAAGTAGATGTAGCTTTGGACAGACTACAGGTTTTGAGTCAAAAATCTGCGCCTATTGTTGCTAAGTTAATCAAATCAGCCGTAGCCAATGCCAATGACAGATATGATGTCAAACAAGAAGATTTAGTTGTCAAAACTATTATTGTCAACAAAGGTATGGATCTCAAACGTTGGCGTCCAGCTGCTTTTGGTCGCGCACATCCATTTAGAAAACATTCATGTCATATAGAGTTAGTACTTGATACCAAAGAAGGTGTCAAAGTAGTTGCCAAAGAAAAGAAAAAGGAAGCTATTGATACTGTTGATTTGACTAAGACTGACAAAAAAGCAACAGGTACTGATGTAAAAGACGACAAGAAATTTAATAAGCAAAATGCAAAGCAAAAGGCTGCTGGATTTATGTCTGGTGCCAAAAAAGATAAAGGTAAAGTAAAAACAGGTTAATCATATGGGTAAAAAAGTAAATCCAAGAATATTTCGAATGGGCATGAGTGAGAAGTGGAGATCTCGCTGGTTTGCTGGTCGTGATTTTTCCAAGTTTTTAGAACAAGATATTACTATTCGTAGATTTTTGAAAAATAAACTGAGAGAAGCTGGAGTAGATCGTGTTGAAATCGAACGCAGTCGCGGTGAGATGTCTATCAATATCACTGCTGCCAAACCTGGTTTGATTATTGGTCGCGGTGGTTCTGGTATTGAAGATCTCAAAAAACATATTATTCAAAAATATCTGGGTAAAGATACAAAGATCAAAGTAAATATTACTGAGATTTCTATACCTAATCTATCAGCTGCAGTGATTGTCGAATCTATTCGTGAAGATGTGATTCGTCGTATCCCTTATCGCCGTGTCATGAAACAAAATATTGACAAAGTCATGAAAGCTGGCGCTCAAGGAGTCAAAATTATTTTGGCTGGTCGCTTGAATGGTGTAGAAATAGCTCGTTCTGAAAAGTTGATTAATGGTAAAATTCCTTTGCAAACATTGAGATCAAATATTGATTATAGTCGTGGCGTTGCCAATACTATTTATGGTGTAATTGGTATCAAGGTTTGGATTTATAAAGGTCAGTACTTTGATAAAAAAGCAAAAGCTGCCACAAAGAAAAAACCAGTTATGAAATCTGCCAAACTTTTTGCTGAGGGCGGTTTGGGTGCTCAACCAGCATCAAAGCCACCAGTTAAGAAAGCGGCTAAAGAAACTAAAAACAAGAAATAATTTATTAGAGATATGTTAGCACCAAAAAAAGTAAAACATAGAAAATGGCAACGAGGTGACAAGATCAAGGGTAAAGCTACACGCATGACCAAGGTCAGTTTTGGTGATTATGGCCTCAAGAGTTTGGAAGCCGGTTGGGTGACTGCTCGTCAGATTGAATCTGCTCGTCGTGCTATGGTTGGTCACATGCAAAGACTTGGTCGTGTTTTCATTCGTATCTTTCCAGACAAACCAATTACTGCCAAAGGTAATGAAATGCCGATGGGTAAAGGTAAGGGTGCTATTGATCATTATGTTGCTGTAGTCAAACCTGGTACTGTCTTGTTTGAAATTACTGGCGTTGATGAAGAGATTGCCAAAAAAGCTATGCAATTGGCTGCTTACAAATTATCTGTTAAAACAAAAATTGTTAGTAAAGAATTGATATAAATATATGACTGCTAAAGAAGCACAAAAATTGGATATTGATCAATTAAATGAAAAGTTGACTGAGTTCCGTAACAAGTCTCGTGAATTGAGATTTAGTATTGCCAACAATCAACTTAAAGATATGAGTGAGTTGAAAAAAATTAAAAAAGATATTGCTCGTGTTTTGACAATTTTGAATGTCAAAAGAGCTGAAGCTGAAAATAAACCAGCTAAACAAGAAGATAAATAAATTATATGGATAAGAAAATAATCAAAAGAAAACTTGAGGGTGAAATTACTTCAGATAAGATGGACAAGACTGTGACAGTTGCTGTGACCAGTATCAAAGTTCACTCAAAGTATAAAAAAAGATACAAGTCAACCAAAAAGTATAAGGCTCATGATGATAAAAATGAGCACAAAATTGGTGATGTAGTTATTATCGAACAATGTCGTCCAATTTCCAAAGACAAGTGTTGGCGTATAATTAAAAAAGTAAAATAATTTTACAGATATGATTCAACCACAGTCAATGTTAAAAGTCGCTGATAATTCTGGTGCAAAGTTAATACAATGCATCAGGGTACTTGGTGGTTATCGAAAAAGATATGCTCGTTTGGGAGATGTTATTACTATTACTGTAAAAAGTGCCCAACCACATTCACAAGTCAAAAAAGGCCAAGTGTTGCATGCTGTGATTGTCCGACAAAGAAAAGAAACCAGACGCAAAAATGGAGTATATATTCGTTTTGATGAAAATGCAGCAGTGATTATTGACAAGAAAACCAAAGAACCAAAAGCTACTCGTATTTTTGGACCAGTAGCTAGAGAATTAAGAGCTAAAGGATACAATAAAATTGTATCTTTGGCACCGGAGGTATTATAGTATGCGTAAAGTAAAAGTAAACGACAAAGTAAATATTGTAAAAGGTAAAGACAAAGGTAAAACTGGAAAAGTTTTGCAGATTTTACCTGAGATGAATAAAGTTGTTGTTGAAGGTATTAATACTATGTACAAACATATTCGTTCACAAAGAAGTGGCGAAAAAGGACAACGTGTTCAATTCAATGGTCCGGTGGCTATTTCTAATATACAAGTCATCTGTCCAAAATGTGCCAAACCGGCTCGTCTGGGTGTCAAAGTATCAGATACAAACACCAAAGCCAGATTTTGTAAAAAGTGTAACGAGGTAATTGATTAAAGATATGAGTAAATTAGCTGAACAATATAAAAAGAAGATCCGTCCAGAATTGATGAAAGAACTGGATCTCAAAAATATCATGGCCGTTCCTAAGGTTGAAAAGGTTGTGATTAATAT
>Ga0257125_1002400_pt1 | contig 15438 bp, 17 predicted proteins | sample SI106_200metaG_FD_190183 | JGI IMG/M metagenome (GOLD analysis project Ga0257125, IMG submission 190183) | Marine microbial communities from Saanich Inlet, British Columbia, Canada - SI106_200 | ecosystem: Environmental > Aquatic > Marine > Inlet | place: Canada: British Columbia | collected...
CACCAGGAATGAATGGACCATTTTGTATTGAAGGCGTTTATGATGAAAATGCAAAATTTAGATCTTTTGAGTTTTCAGCAAGAATTGTTGCAGGATCAAATATCTACATGGATGGGTCCCCATACTACTCTCTATTGTTTAATGAGCCTATGAGTATGGGTAAAAGAATTGCAAGAGAGATTAAAACAGCAACAGAATCAAATCAATTAGACAAAATTACTACATAAATTATTTTTAGAAATTATTTTGTTTGAACTTCCATACCATGTTGTGATTTGATAATGTATTTGTCTCGAATCTTTACACTTACCCAATCAATTACTAAAACAGTAATCAAAACAACTAACATGAAAATTGCAGCTTTTCCATACTCAAAGAATTTAATATAATTAATAATGTAAAATCCAATTCCTCCTGCTCCAACTAATCCAAGTATACTAGTTTGACGAATGTTATAATCAAACATGTAAAGCATTTGACTAAGAAGGTGTGATGCAGATTCTGGAATTACAACATAAGTAATCAATTGTACTTTGGATACACCAATAGAACCAACTGCATCCATAGGATCAGCATCAATTGTTTCAATTGCCTCATATTGTAATTTTGCAATAAACCCAATTGTATACATAATAATTGCCAAAACCCCAGCAAAGGCACCAGAGCCTACCATGATTACAAATAGTAATGCCCATAAAATAGATGGAAATGTACGAATTGCAGCTAATAATGCTCGAATTGGAGCATAGACAAATTTACTGTTAAGATTTCTTGCTGCAAGCATACTAAGAGGTAATGCAATTACAACCCCAACTGCAGTTCCAATAAACGCCATTTGAATAGTTTCAAACATGGCCCATAGTGCAGTTGGGATATATTTTGGTTCAACTTCTACTATTTCCTCAAGAATTATTGCAAGATTAGGTAATCCTTCTACAAATTCAATTGGATTTGCATCAACGTTATAGGATGCAATTACTACTAATGCCACTATAATTCCAATTACAATATTATTTTTTGGCGTCATCAGAATACATCTCCATAATTTCTTCAGTACTCATATCGCCTGTTTGAAAATCAACAATATCAGCACCCTCAACACCTATCTCTAAGATTTTGTGTCCATCTTTGATTACTGCAACTCTATTTGCATATTCTAATGCTAGTTGCATATCATGATGAACCATTATTGCAGTCAAATTCATTCTTTTTTGAGCATCACGAATCAAATCCATAATCTCACGTGCAGTAACATGATCTAATTCAGATACAATTTCATCTGCTAACAGAATTGTAGGTTTTTGCATTAATGCTCTAGCAATTGCAACTCTTCTTTTTTCACCCCCACTAAGCATGTAGGCTTTTCTATCTTCTTTTCCATTTAATCCAACTAATTGAAGAATTCTTTTAGCTTCTTTAATTTCATTTTCTGGAAATTTCTTAAACAATGATTGTACTTTGTTTAATCTAGGTAATGCCCCGATGAGAATATTATCAAGAACTGAAATATTTTTTATTAATCCCAGACTTTGAGGTATGTATCCAATAGTATTCATCATTTTCTTAAATTTTTTATTATTCATATCAGGTGAAACATAATCAATTTTGATTATCCCTTTTCCTGGAACCATCATGCCATTCATTAATTTAAGTAAAGTTGATTTTCCAGAACCTGATTGCCCAACAATTGAATAGTTCGTTCCCCTGTCAATTGATAAATTAATTCCATCTAATGCAAAATTTTTAGAATCATATGATGTGGATACATCACTCATTTGAATAATTTTATTTGTTGAAATTAATGAAAAAGAAGAGTTAGTGGTCATCTGAATTTGTTTCATTTCAAGAATGCCAGTTTTTATTTGCTCTTGTTGTATTTGTCAAGAATAAGTTGATCAAGACCAGTTAGTGCATTAATGTAGTCACCAAATTCACCAATATGCATACTAGTGGTAGTTGGGACTAGTGCTTCAGCACCATACAAATCCTTCAAAATCGAATTATTCTCATCGTAGTTGAGTTTGATTAAAGTACTAACTAATGCATCACGAGTAGATTCTGACATGTCAGAGTTTACCATGAAAACATGTGATGGAACAGGTCCAATTGTTGTAACAGGACGTAATTTTGCTTGATCTTCTATTTCAAGATATTTTTTAGGAGCAATATCTGAACCAAATGCTACATCGACTTGGTCAAGTAAGAGTAATTCCAATGCTGCTTTGTAACCCCCTGCAAAAGTATGACTTTCAAAGTTATTTGTTAATGCAGATTGTAATGCAACAATATCATCACCTTCAATAGTAACATGTCCTTCAGTAACCAAAGTACCCATAGGTCTAACAAAACCAGAAGAGCCAGTAATGCTAGTAAATGCTACTCGTTTACCAATGGTGTCTTCTATTGATTGAATAGAGTCATTTTCAGCCAAAGTCCAAACTGTTGCTTGATAGTTTACTTTACCAGCAACAAGTTCTGCTAATACTGCTTCTGCACCGGTTCTATGATGAGTAATCCAAGCAGGACCAGTATCCATAAAGGCAGCATCAATATGACCAAATCTCATTCCTTCAATGATTGCCTCATATCCAGATGGGACAACTATTTCTACATCAACACCAAGTTCATTTTCTAGAAATACTTCTAGTGCTTGAGCTTTTGGAGTTAGTTCATCAGCTTTTTCAACTGGAATAAATCCAATAGTTAATGTTTCAACATCAATAGATTTTGATTCAGATGAAACGTTGATGATTCCATTTTCTACAAGATATGTAATCCCATTTAGAAAAGTAGTATCATCTACTGTTCCTTCAGCCCACCATCCAGCATTGGACTTTACCCATTCAGGTACAAGACTTTCTGCTTGAACATTTTGGCCAAAAGGAATCGTTGCAACAGCAATTATTGTTAATGCAATAATTGATGTCAAGATTATTTTTCGTTTCATAATTTCCTAAAAAATTTAGAAAAAGATAATTATTTAAAGCAAGATTTCATTCCAGGTTTTCATTCTAACTCTATAGAATGAGAATATAATTTCAAAAAAACATGATACTTTAAATTCAGATACTCAAGGTAATTTTCAATGACGAAAGTAACAATAACGACACTTCTAATAACTTCGGTACTTCTAACTGCAAGTTTTTCCCAAGCAGTTTTAGCAGATTCCAATCAAGATAAAGTCGATTTTGCTTCTTCACTTGAAGAAACACTAGGACATTTCTGGGCACTAGAACAGAATCTTGATGATAATAATGCTGAACTTGCATTAATTCATGCAACACATCCAATTGCGGAATTGTATGATTCAATGAGACCAGAGTTAAAGGCAGCAAGTCCTGACCTTGATGCTCAAGTCCAAGATACATTAATGGAATTACAAAACAGAGCAAACACCGAGATATCAAGAACACAAGCACAACAAGCAATTGATGATGCAAAAGGCGTAGTTGCAATTGCACGTTCAACTATTGTTGGAGATGAATTAAGTGAAGATACTGATTTTAAAACAGAATTAATGAAAGTTCTACTAGAAACATCAATAGCTGAATACCATGAAGCAGTAACTGATGGAGTCATTGGTGAAATGGCTGAATTCCAAGATGGTTCTGCATTTGTATGGAGATCACAACAGATTTTTGATGAAATAAGATCTGATGTTCCCACACATGATGTAAAAGAGATTGATGAACTATACGTTGAACTTTGGGCAGCATATGATGCAAGAGCAGACCCTTCAGCAGTTGAAACACTAGCTGGTGGAATCATTCATGAGCTTGATGGAGTTTTAGGTGTAGAAGATGAAGAAAATAATCTATTAGATTATGTCGAAAACATTCGAGTACTACTTGAACAAACAAAACAAGAGTATAGTAATGGAGATACAGACTTGGCACTAAGTCTTGCTACTAAAGCATATTTGGACAACTTTGAATTTCTTGAGGCACCTCTAATTGAGTTAGACCAAAAAGAACTTTCAGAAGAAGTCGAGGTTATGTTAAGAGAAGAACTTAGAAGTATGATTAAGGATGGCGAACCAATCTCAAAAATTGATGCACAAGTAGATGCAATTCTCGAAAAGATGGATACTATTGCTACAGTTGTTCCAGAATTTGGCACAATTGCAATGATGGTATTAGCTGTTGCAATTATAAGCATAATTGCAGTAACTTCAAAATCTAGAATTAGTATTAGAGTTTAAACTCTTTTTTTCTTTTTATTTTTGAATCAATAGATATTCCTAGAATATGATTACAAGATTTATTCAAGTAATAAAAATAATTAAGAATCAGATTTGGGGTTTGAAGTATTAGGATACAAACTCAAACTTGGTTCTAAATCCTCTAATGTGATTTCGACCTTACCTATTCTACTTCGATATTGTTTAATTTTTTTACCTTCAGTAGAAATGATAAATTGTTCTACTTCAACTAGTGCTAAATCCTCAAGAACAGATAATGTTTTGTAAACAGTAGAAATGGAAATTTTTAATTCATCTGCTATTTGGGTGGCATCTTTTGATGCAGTTTTTATGGAAAATAACACAGCTCGAGTGCATACATTGCTGAGGGATTCAATTATTTTTTGGGTAATATCAAACTCGGATAATTGTATAATGCTAGGTTTAGACAATGTCATCACTTGTTTGGAACTAGAACCAAAGTAGCTTCAGGTTTTCGAATAGAAATATCGGCTTTACTAATTCTGCTTTTGTACACTTTGTATTTTCTTCCCTTATCAGATATCATCCATTTGTCAACTTTGATTAAAGTTAGTTCTTCGAGGTCTGAGAGTTTTTTGTATACGGAACTTAATGGAATTTTTAGTTTGTCTGAAAGATCAGCTGCTGTGTGACCTGTTCTAATTATTGAAAATAGAATCGCTCTTGATTCAGAATCTGCGAGGGCTTCAATTACTTTTTGGGTAACATCATATTTTTTTAATTGAGGTAATGTTAATTTTCTAGACATGTAATTTTTGAAATAATTTAGATATTTAAACGAGTTGGTATTATTCTCATTCTAGAGAGTTAGAACAACTAATTAAAAGAAGGTCTAGTTTCTTGATGAGGTTTTAGACGATTCCAAAATAATCCAAGTATTACACCAACGGATATCCAAAATGAAGTAACACCAAGAACAGACATTATTCTAAATTCATTTACTAGATTCATCGGTGCAGTAATTTCATCAGGATTGTCAGGCATTATAAAAAATACCGCAGAAATAAAAATACCATATCCAATTAATGGGATAATTTTTTTCTTCTTTTCAAATTTAGTAGATAATTTGTAAAATCCAAATGCACCTAATCCTGAAATTGCAATAAATGAAAGATAGAGTACTGCACGTAACACTACAGTTTCAGCATCACCAACAGTTGGAGGATTTGCAGGATATTTTAGAAATGGAATCAAGTACAGTGTAAACCACATGATTCCAGCTAAAACTAGTGCTTTTTTGATATCATTATTTCCAGGTAAAGCATTTCTAGCAAATGCAAATACTAAACCAAATAACGCACCAATTGAGGTTCCTAAAATAACCCCAGCTAAAACCTGACCACTTTTTTGCCACATTCGATATCCCTCATATTCTATCCAGAATTGAGTAGTGTTTTCTTCTTCACCTGATGCAAACAAATTTTGATTTTCAATTCCTATTGCTTGATCAAGGTAGGGTTCAACTATTGCAAAATTTACAGTGCCATGAATAAAACCTGCTAATGCACCTGAAATTAATACAATTATTAGAAAAATTGCTGTTTTCATAAGATTAAACTTCTAATGACATGGAAAACCGGCTGCATGACGCATATCGTGAGTTAACTCATGGATGTAAAGATCTGCAAATGCTTGTTCACCGATAACTACACTAAAAATATGTCCTTGATCAAAGCCTACAACAAATAATCCTGCTACAAATACTAGTGCTAATGCAATAATTGCAAGTTTTGAAACACCATTTTTTGATACAGAAATTTGTCTTGATTCGGACATTGAATTATTCAAGATTTGAATATATTTAAGCTCTTGGATGAGAATAAGATTTTGAAATGATCCTTCATCCTGGATCCGTTAATCAAATCGACACTTTATACTAGAAATTAATTTCATAAAAAATATGACAAAATTGTATCTTCTTGCCATACCTCTAATTATCGGAATTATTGTAGGGGCGGTTTTAGCAGTTTATCCTGAAACAGAAAAAGAATCCAAAATATTTACTGCATCAAAATTAATTGAAAATGGATCTCCAATTATCGGAGAACCAAATGCACCGATTACAATTTTAGAGTGGGGAGATTATCAATGCACATTTTGCTATAAATTTCATCAAAATACACTAGATATCATCAAAGAGAATTTCATTGAATCAGGTAAAGTCAACCTAGTTTTCAAAGACTTTCCATTAAATGGACCAGATTCACTACTTGCTGCAGAGGCAGCATATTGTGCTGAAGATCAAGGGAAATATTGGGAATATCATGATGAATTATACGAAAATTGGGGAGGAGAAAAAACAGGATGGATTACAAGAGATTCGTTAGATAGATTTGCAAATTCAGTGAATTTAGATTTAATTGAATTTAATGAATGCCTTGATGATCACAAATATCAAGACAGAGTAAAAGCACTACATGAATTTGGAAAAGAGTTGGGAATTGATGCTACACCATCATTTTTAATATTTAATGATCAAAAAATCATCAAAATAAGAGGAAATCAGCCATTAGAAGTATTTCTAAAAACATTTGATGAGATGTAATTTTGAATTCTAGAAGTGAATCAATTAATATTCGCAAATTTAGGAAAAATCACAGATGAATAAGAGAATAGACATAGAAAAACAAGATTCAGTTAAACTCTATAAAATTAGAAAAACACTTGAAGAATTATCTGAAAAATCAGGTAGAGGTACAGAATTAATTACAGTATACATTCCAAAAGGAAAACAACTCCATGAAATTATTAGTTCACTTCAACAAGAACAAGGTACTGCAGATAACATAAAGTCAGACCTTACAAGATCACATGTTGTTGATTCTCTGGGTAAAGTTGTTCAAAGATTAAAACTATACAAAAAAACACCAGAAAGAGGATTAGTAATGTTCTGTGGTGCACTACCTGCAGAAGAGGGAGGTCCATTAGGAAGTGAAGTAGTTACAGTGTGGGAAATTGATCCACCAAAAGATTTGAATCAATATCTCTACAGATGTGATGATCACTTTCACGTAGATATTCTAAAAGACATGCTAAAAGATGACAACCTAATAGGATTTTTAGCAATTGATGCAAAAGATGCAGGTTGGGGATTATTACATGGAGAGAAAATAGAAGTTTTAGGGCAAACAGGTTCAGGAGTTGCAGGAAAGCACAGACAAGGAGGTCAATCTGCAAAAAGATTTCAAAAATTAAGAGAAATGGAATTAAGTTATTTTTACAACAGAGTTGCACAAGTTACTAGAGAATATTTTATTGACATTTACCCAGTTAAAGGACTAATAATTTCAGGACCAGGTCCAACAAAAGAAGATTTCATAAATGGTAATTATTTAGAATACAGATTACAAAATAACATCATCAATACAATTGATGCAGGTTATGCAGGTGCTGAAGGAATTAGAGAGGCATTTGCAAAATCAGGAGATATTTTAGGAAATTTCAGAATGGTTGAAGAGAAAAAAATGATAGAGAACCTATTTAGAGAAATAAATACCAATACAGGAAAAGGATCATACGGATTACAAGAAGTAATAGAATATCTAAAAAATAATGTAGTTCAACTTTTACTGATTACAGATAACACCAATTTACATAGAGTTCAGGCAACATGTAAACGCTGTAAACACATTCAAGAAGATATTGTAGAAAGACCACTTGTAATTCCAAAAAAGACAGAATACAAAAACAAACCTTGTCCCGAATGTAATGCAATGGACACAGAAATCAAAGAACAAGATATTGTAGATTATTTACAAATACTTGCAGCAAAAACTGGAACTCAATTAGAAGTGATTTCTGGAAGTGCAGAACATGGAAACATGCTTGCAAGTCTTGGAAAAATTGGTGCCATATTGAGGTATAATCCCGGCCACTCTAAGTAAGAACGCTGCGTATTTTTTTTGCTAATTCTGATAATTCAGTATCATTTGAGATTTGACGTTTTGTCCACACGGTGCCTTTGTGATTATATCTTGGAATTATGTGTATGTGAACGTGTGGAACAATTTGTTTTGCTGCCCTACCATTATTTTGACCAAGACTAAATGCATCAGCACCTGTTGCATCTAAAATGGCTTTAGCGATTTTTGGGGTAAGTGAAAATATTTTACCGACATCTTCGGGATTCATATCCGTAATTTTTTCATGATGTTTTCTTGGAATAATTAAGCTGTGACCATCATCAATCGGATACTTGTCTAAAAATGAGACATGTGAATCATCCTCATAAAGGAAATGACCTTCTCTTTTCCCATCTAAAATATCACAAAAAATACAATCCATATTTTTAGCAATTTCTAATTTTATTTATTGTTTTAATAATAATGAGGATTCAACTATACAACAACATTCCCATAATACCATAAAAAGCAATAATTGATACCACAATAATTACTCCACCTTTTATCGCTTTTCTCACAATATTTTTAAAAAAAATATCGATTTAAAGATTGACTGATTTTTAATTATCAATTATAATTTTAGAAAATGAAATTAACAATTTCAAATAGTCACAAAATTAACGAATGGTTAATTAGGGTAAATTTTTGAATCGTTTTATCTCATGGGACGAAAAGAAAGAAGGGATCGTGAAGTAAAGCGTGAAAATTATGCTACTAAACATTCAGCACAAAAAAGAAAAGAAACACTGATTGCACTTGGAGTATTTGCTGTAATTGCTGTAATTGTAGGATATTCTGTCTATATGTTTGTCAATATGACTGAAACTGCACCTGGAGGACCAGAAAATGCAGGAGTTTTAGGCAGTGAGCATTCTCATGCTGCAATTTTAGTAAAGATTTTTGGAGATAGTTTTGATTTTTCAGCCCCAGCTTACCAAATTAAATCAAGTTGGATTCACTTTGAAGGAAGAGATGGCGGTACTATCCATAAACATGCTACAGGAGTTACTACAGGATATCTCTTTGAGACATTAGCTCTAGGTCTTGATGATCAATGCTTTGTGTTCCAAGATGGAAGAAGTTTCTGTACAAATGAAGATTATTCACTAAACTTCTTTGTTAATGATAAACAAGTTTCAGATATTAGAGATTTAGAAATCACAGAAGATGATAGAATTCTAATTACATATGGTGCAGAAACACCTGAAGAAATTGAATCACAATTATTAGAACTAAATAACCAAGAAATTATCAAATAAGATATTATTCATCTTTTGTTGTAAACTTTGCCTGTTTATCAAAAAACATGTAATATCCACAATGTACACATCGTAAAACAGTTAGTTCCGTTGTAAGGAATTCCTTGTCATCATGTTTTCCACTTAATTTTACATTTTCACCTGCAATCTCTGCCTTGTTACTTTGACAAACAGGGCATGATAGTGCTTTTTCTTCCATAGTATTATTCATAATATTTACAATTTAAACTCAATGATAAATGAAATATTCAAGAAGATCATCAATAAATAATATAATAAAGTATGATCTTTATGGGAAGTCAAATTCTTGTAGTAGACGATGAGCCAGATGTACTGGAATCATTTCAAATGTATTTAGAATTTGCAGGTCATGATGTCATAACAGCGTCTGATGGTAAACAAGGATTAGCAATGTATAAAAAATATAATCCCTGTATGGTTTTTTCTGATGTCAAAATGCCCAATATGGACGGATATGAATTATTTTCTAATATCATAAAATTTGATTCAAAGGCTAAAATGTTATTGGTTACAGGTTATGAAACTATTAAAAAATCTAGAATCGCATTAGAACTGGGTCTTTTAGAGGTCATAGAAAAGCCAATTGAACCTAATGTGCTTACAGATAAAATCAAAGAACATTCTTGTTAAGTGTAGTTCAAATCATATTAAATTAAAAAAAATGAATTACAATAATATTAACTATATTGAAAAATTTTTTACCAAATAATTTTTTTCCATATAAAATTTTTTAACTTCTTTGATAAAGTCTGAATACCATTTTTTTAAATTTTTGTCACCATTTAAAACAAGATTCATTTTTTGTTTTCCTGTAAGGTTTTTAATTTTTTTAGATTTATTAGGATAATTAATTAACATTACAGTAAAAAACCAAAATGATATTTGATCAGCAAGATCGTCTTCACTAATTATATCAAAGTTTTTTTGGTATTTTTTTTGGATGTAATACATGATTTCCTGAATAGGTATAGATGGTTTTGATTCTAATTGTAAATTATCTAGTAAGAGGCCTTTTGATAGGATTTTTATCTTGTATACATCATCACCTAATTTTGATTTAAGATAATCCCAATTCCCAAATATTTTTGGTAACATGTTTGAATATTTTGTAGCAATTATGTCAATATCGTTATTTGATAAATTCATCACATCCATGCAATACAGTATACCATGTAATGATAATCTATATTGATCAGCTGGTGCTCTTTTGTGACTCTTTCCATCTTTGACAATTAAACCAATTTCTAATATTCCTGGCAAATGTTTATTGCGAGAATTTCTACCAACAATTAATCGCCTATAGTATTTTTCTTTTGTACGAATTAAATCAATATCATTTGAGAACCTAATTTTTGCCATATCCCATGTAGTACATACACCATTTTTTGCCAAGATTTCTAATAATTTATGAACATTTTCAAAATGACTAGAAGATTTTGCTTTATCACTCTCAAAATTTTGATGTGACGTAGGTCTGATGTAATATTTGTAGGATTGTAGATTTCCATAAAAAGTTCCTTGATCATCATCTAAAGGCATGCCACAATACGTATGGTTTGTTAATATAATAAATTTTTAAAGAATTTTTGTGAAGAAACGAGTTACCATAATACTACAAGATGAAATATACAAAAAACTAATTCAAAAACAATCAAACATGATTAAAACAAATGCTGCACACGTATCATTTTCACATACAGTTTCAGAAATATTGAGAACAGGGCTAAAAAAATAATTATCAAGAAAAACCATATCAAAAAAATGTCCATTCAATCGTTTACCATTTAATAGATAATATTTACAATTATTAGACGATTAACATACAAAAATATCATTAAACGAATTTCATAATGTAATATGTTTGTCAAAAACAACTAAAAGTTCATTTACTGATTATCAATTTATTAGGAATTATGAATAAAATTGTCATTTTAGGGGTAATTGGCATTATTATTATTTCAATTACAGGTGCAATCAGTCTAAGTCTGTTTTCAGATAATTCTTACATCAATAATGAACAAAGACATGTGATTCTTGATGAATCACTTGTTACATTAGATACAGATAATCCCATCAAAATAGGTATTCTACATTCACTTTCTGGCACCATGGCAATCAGTGAATCTGTAGTTGTTGATTCAGTACTATTAGCTGTAGAAGAAATCAACAGTAGAGGGGGAATTTTGGGAAGAGAGGTAATACCAATAATTAAAGACGGTCAATCAGACTGGGATATTTTTGCAGATGAAGCAGAAAATCTTATTGTTGAGGAAGAAGTGGATGTGGTGTTTGGGGGTTGGACATCAGCAAGTAGAAAAACAATGAAACCAGTTTTTGAAGAATATAATCATCTATTATTTTATCCAGTTCAATACGAAGGGTTAGAATCATCTCCAAACATCATCTATACAGGCGCTGCTCCAAATCAACAAGTTTTACCTGCAATTGATTGGGCAAATAAAGAATTAGGAAACAAGTTTTTTTTGGTAGGTTCTGATTATATTTTTCCAAGAAGTGCAGGAGAAATAATGAAAGCAAAAATTTTAGAGATTGGAGGGAGTGTTGTTGGAGAAGAATACAAAGTACTCGGGGAAAGGGATTTTGTAGATGTAGTTGATAAAATTGTAGCATCAAATCCAGATGTAATTCTCAATACAATTAATGGAGATAGTAATATTGAATTTTTCAAAGAATTAAGAAAAAATAAAATTTATTCATATGAAATTCCAACAATTTCATTTAGTATTGCTGAAAGTGAAATTAGATTAATTGGTACAAAAAGTATGCAAGGAGATTATGCATCATGGAATTATTTTCAATCTATCAGTAATGAAAATAACCAAAAGTTTGTAAAAAGTTTCCAGGAAAAATATGGTTCTCATCGTGTAGTAGCAGATCCAATGGAGGCAGGTTATGTAGGAGTGTACCTTTATGCTAAGGCAGTAGAATCAGTAGGCTCAACTGACATAATTAAAGTACGTGAAACATTGAAAGGGCTTACACTAAATGCTCCTGAAGGAGTTGTCGGAATAGATCCTGAAAACAATCACCTCTCAAAAATTATTAGAATTGGGCAAATCCTTCCTAATGGTCAATTTAAAATTGTAAGTAGTTCAGAGCAGCCAATTAAAGCTCAACCATACCCAGATTATAAAACAAAAGAGCAATGGAATTCATTTCTAGATAATCTCTATAATCAATGGGATAAAAGTTGGGCAAATCCTGGATTGTGATATTAAATGTTAAATCAACAATTAAGTTATTCTCATAAAGTCCTTTTTTTAGTATTAACGATTGGATTAATTCCATTAATTATTTTAAGTACATTTCTATATTTTGATAAAATTGATACAGAGACAAATTCTCTTACAACTCAGTTAACATCTAGTTCTGAAAAAGATTCAACAATAATTTCAGAGTGGATAAAAGAACGTAAAAATAATGTGTATGTGATATCGCATGATAGTTCTATAGTTACAAATACAAAAAAATTATCTGAATCAAATATTTCTAAAGAATTAAAATTTGATACTAGTATGAAATTAGAAGAAGATTTAGTTAATTTTCTTGAAAATTTTCCTGACTTTGAAAATTTTATAATTAGTAAAAAAACAGGAGAGGTTTTATTTTATACAGAATTGTATCCTCCAAGTGAAAATTTAAAAAATGAAAAACATTTTCAAGATGCAACAAATGGAGAAATAGGATTAAGTCAAGTCTATTTATCTGAAAAATCCATACCAGATGAATTTGGGGAATTTAAAATAGACATTCCTACTTTGTTAATTTCAGTGCCTATAGAGGGCCAAGTAGGAGTAGAAGGAATCCTTACAGCTAGATTAAATTTTTTAAAAGTTAATTCATTAATTGATCAAAATGAAAATTTTAACTCATTAGAAAAATATATTGTAAATTCTGAAGGATATTTTCTATCAAATTCTAAATTTTTGGGTAACGCCATTAACTTAGGATTAGTGGATACTAGACCAGAACTGAAACTACAAATTGTAAATCCAAATTCAAATCAACTTACAGATATTTTTCAAATAAAAAATAATGAAAAAACAATGTTTGATATTAATGGGTATGAGAATTATTTAGGTGAAAATGTAATCGGTGCCATTTCTCCAATCGAAAATACTAACTGGAGTTATATTTCAGAAATTGAAAAAAATGAAGCTTTTTCAGGAATTTACTTTATTCAAATTTTAATTACTTTTGTAATTAGTATTGTTTTGTTAATAATTATTATAACATCATTTTATTTTTCATCTACACTAACTACACCAATCAAAAAACTTCAAGAAGTAGCTGAGCAAGTAGTTCAAGGGAATCTAGACGTCAAGGATACAATAAAATCAAATGATGAGCTTGGTCAATTATCAAAATCTTTTGATTATATGATAGAGCACCTAAAAAAGACGACTGATATTGAAAACCAACTAGCTCTACAACAAAATTTGAGAAATGCTCTTGATGAATCATCAATTGTAAGCATAATTGATCCAAATAGAGTAGTCACTTTTGTAAATGAAAAATTTTGTGAAATTTCAAAATATTCCAAAGAGGAGTTGATAGGTACTGATCAATCAATTGTGAGATCAGATAAGCATGCTCCAAAATTTTATGATGATTTATGGAAAGTAATTTCAAGTGGCAAAGTGTGGACAGGTGAGATTTGTAATAAAGCAAAAGATGGAACTTTGTTTTGGAATGCAGCTACCATCGTACCGTTTTCAGATAAAGATGGAAAAATTTACGAATATGTTGCAATAAGAACAGACATTACAGAACAAAAAGAATTATCTAGAAAAGTAATCGAGGTTGAAAGATTATCAGCAATTGGAGAATTAGCTGCAAGAATTGCTCATGACATAAGAAATCCTCTCAGTGTAATTAAAAATTCTCTTGGGAATATACAATTACTAAAAGATGAACCAGAAAAAATGAATAAAACTATTGATAGATGTGACCGTGCAGTAGATAGAATTGCACATCAAATTGATGGAGTAATGGGTTTTCTAAAAGAATCACCATTAGAGATAACTCGTTTATCACTGTTAGATATAATTAATTCAGCAATAATGGGAATACCAAGTCATCAAGGAGTCAACATAATACTTCCTACAAATGATGTGAATGTTTTAGGAGATAAAATAAAATTAGAATCATTAATGTATAATTTAATTATAAATTCTGTTCAAAAATTAAACGGTAATGGGACAATTACAATTAAAGCAGATGAAGATGATACACTAAAAAAATCAAAAATTACAATTTCAGATGATGGAGATCCAATACCTGAAAAATTTTTATTTAAAATTTTTGAGCCATTAATTACAACAAAACAACACGGTACAGGATTAGGATTAGCAAGTTGTAAAAAAATCATTGATCAACATGATGGGCTTATTTCAGTGAGTAACAATCCAGTAACATTTACAATAATATTGCCAGCAAAAGAATCTGTAAAATATTAATAGAAAATTTTCAAACATGTTTTTTATAAAATCATGATTTTGATAGTAAAATCAAAGATCTTCTAATCAGATTCGCCAGATAATAGACAATATGTCTAAATTATAGCAACAATGAATCAACACATAATGGAAATTTCTAGTAAAAATGTTGTAGAAGGAACAAGCAGAGCCCCACAAAGAGCAATGTACAAAGCTATGGGGCTAAGTGATGAGGATTTATCAAAACAGTTTATCGGCGTATGTCATACAGGAAATGAGGCAACACCTTGTAATATTCACCTTCCAAGATTAGCACTAAAAGCAAAAGAAGGAGTTTCTAATACAGGGGCCACGCCTAGAGAATTTTCAACTATAGCAGTAAGTGACGGAATTGCAATGGGTCATGAAGGTATGAAGTCATCATTGATTTCTCGTGAAGTTATTGCTGATTCAATTGAATTAATGGTAAGAGCACATCAGTATGATGCTCTAGTAGGAATTGCAGGATGTGACAAAAGTTTACCAGGAACTATGATGGCAATGGCCAGATTAAACATTCCATCAGTTTTTGTTTA